>Ga0207707_10000036_pt1 | contig 146159 bp, 123 predicted proteins | sample KBSC83BmetaG_FD_184336 | JGI IMG/M metagenome (GOLD analysis project Ga0207707, IMG submission 184336) | Corn rhizosphere microbial communities from Kellogg Biological Station, Michigan, USA - KBS C8-3B metaG (SPAdes) (version 2) | ecosystem: Host-associated > Plants > Roots > Rhizosphere ... | reverse complement strand
GGGCTTGCGTGGTTTGCGCGCGCCGGAGGGCGAACTGGATTGCGGCAATTCAGGTACCGCAATGCGGCTGCTCTGCGGCATGCTCGCGGGCCAGTCATTCGATTCCGTGTTGGCCGGCGATGCCTCGCTGTCGCGCCGGCCGATGAGCCGCGTGATCGAACCGCTGGCCACGATGGGCGCACGCATCGATGCGCAACAGGGCGATTTCGCGCCATTGCGGATTCGTGGCGGACAGGCGCTGCAGGGCATCGACTACCGTTCGCCGATCGCCAGCGCGCAGGTGAAATCGGCCGTGCTCCTGGCCGGGTTGTATGCGCAAGGCGACACGCGCGTCACCGAGCCGTGCGCGACGCGCGACCACACCGAACGCATGCTGGCTGCGTTCGACTATCGGGTCGCATTCGAGCCGGGCAGGGCGGCATTGCAGGGCGGCCACCGGCTGCGCGCAACCGAAGTGGTCGTGCCCGTCGATTTTTCCTCCGCCGCTTTTTTCATCGTCGCGGCGACCCTGGTTCGCGGCAGCGACTTGCGCCTGATGCGCGTCGGCCTTAACCCCCGTCGCGCGGGCCTGCTGCACGTGCTGCGCGCGATGGGCGCGGACATCGCCGAGGAAAACGCGCGCAACTGCGGTGGTGGCGAATCCGTCGCGGACCTGCGGGTGAGCCACGCGCCGCTGCACGGCATCGAAGTGCCCATGGAGCACGTGGCCGACATGATCGACGAGTTCCCGATCCTGTTCGTGGCGGCGGCTGCCGCGGAGGGCACGACGTTCATTCGTGGCGCGGCGGAACTGCGCGTCAAGGAATCCGACCGCATCGCGGTGATGGCGGCCGGTCTGCGCGCGTTGGGCGTCGCAACGGAGGAAACCCCCGACGGCGCGATCATCGAAGGAACGGCATTGCAGGGTGGCGAAGCCGATGCGAAAGGCGACCACCGATGCGCCATGGCTTTCGCGGTGGCCGGCGCGATCACGCGATCGCCCGTGCACATCCGCGACTGTGCCAACGTGGCCACGTCTTTCCCCGAATTTCGCCGGATCGCCAATACCTGCGGCCTGCGGATCGCATCGGCCTGAAAGGCGCTCGCGCCCGTCACGGGTAGAATGTCGGTTTGCACCGGGCCGGTTCTGGAAACCGCTTCCGGAATGATCCATAACCTATTCCCGGATTGGCGAATGCCTCCAGCTGTTCCCGTCCTGACCCTCGATGGTCCTTCCGGCTCCGGCAAGGGCACCATCGCCCGCGTGGTGGCCGACAGGCTGGGCTGGCACTTGCTGGATTCCGGCGCGTTGTATCGTGCGGTCGGCTATGCGGCGGGCACGGCGGGATTGGACCTGTCGGACGCCGAAGCGGTCACTCGCTGCGCACAAGCCGTGAAAATCCGATTCAGGGATCCGGGCGACGGGGGCGAGACCCGGGTGATCGTCAACGGCCACGATGCCACCGACGAGCTGCGCACGGAAACCGCGGGCGCTGCGGCCTCGGCCATCGCGGCGATCCCGTCGGTACGGCGGGCGCTGGTCGACCTGCAATTGGTTTTCCGCAAACCGCCGGGGCTGGTGGCGGACGGACGCGACATGGGCACCGTGATCTTTCCCGATGCCCGCCACAAGGTGTTCCTTACCGCATCCGCCGCCGAGCGTGCGAAAAGGCGCTATAAACAGTTGAAGGGAAAGGGACTGGACGTTACACTAGCCAGTCTTTTGCGAGAGATCGAGGCGCGCGATGCCCGAGATGCGTCGCGTGCCGTCGCGCCGTTGAAGCCCGCCACCGATGCGGTCGTGGTCGACACGACGGGAATGTCGATCGAAGAAGTCGTCGCAAAAGTGCTCGATCTCTTGCAGAAGTAGTTTCACAAACCAACGCCCCACGAACGTGGGTCCACCCAAATGGCGCGCAAGCGCCCCCAACCGGCGGACCGCCGCCCGAGCAGACACAATCCATGAATTTCGAAGGCAACGCGGTCCATTCCTCCACTGGAACCCCTATGAACGAGAGTTTTGCCGAGCTGTTTGAACAGAGCCAGTCGCTCAACAAATTGAGACCCGGATCCATCGTGTCGGGCATTGTCGTCGACATCCGTTCCGACGTAGTGGTGATCAACGCGGGCCTGAAGTCAGAAGGCATTGTCCCCATCGAGCAGTTCCGCGAGGAAGACGGAACCCTGGAAATCAATATCGGCGACGAGGTGAAGGTAGCGCTGGATGCGATCGAGGATGGCTTCGGCGAAACCAAGTTGTCGCGCGAAAAGGCCAAGCGCGCGCTGGTGTGGGACGAGCTGGAGGGCGCGTTCGAGAAGAGCGAAGCGGTCACCGGCCGCATCAGTGGCAAGGTCAAGGGCGGCTTCACGGTGGACATCAAGGATGTCCGCGCGTTCCTCCCGGGGTCGCTGGTGGACGTGCGCCCCGTGCGCGATCCGGGTTATCTGGAAGGCAAGGATCTCGAATTCAAGATCATCAAGCTCGACCGCAAGCGCAACAACGTGGTGGTCTCGCGCCGCGCCGTGGTCGAGAGCGAGCACTCGGAAGAACGCGAGCAGCTGCTGGAGAAATTGCAGGAAGGCGCGGTGCTGAAGGGCGTGGTCAAGAATCTCACCGACTACGGTGCGTTCGTGGACCTCGGTGGCATCGACGGCCTGCTGCACATCACCGACATGGCATGGAAGCGCGTGCGTCACCCGAGCGAGGTCGTCAACGTCGGCGACGAGCTGGACGTGCGCGTGCTGAAGTTCGACCGCGAGCGCAACCGCGTTTCGCTGGGCCTGAAGCAGCTCGGCGACGATCCGTGGGTCAACATCGCGCGCCGTTATCCGAGCGGCACCCGCCTGTTCGGCAAGGTCAGCAACGTCACCGACTACGGCTGCTTCGTGGAGCTGGAGCCGGGCGTGGAAGGCCTGGTGCACGTGTCGGAAATGGACTGGACCAACAAGAACGTCAATCCGGCCAAGATGGTGCAGGTCGGCGACGAAGTCGAAGTGATGGTGCTGGACGTGGACGAGGAGCGCCGCCGCATCTCGCTCGGCATCAAGCAGACCCAGGCCAATCCGTGGGAGGCCTTCGCGGCCACCTTCAAGAAGGGCGACAAGGTCAAGGGCAGCATCAAGTCGATCACCGACTTCGGCATCTTCGTGGGCCTGGATGGCGGCATCGACGGCCTCGTGCACCTCTCCGACATCTCCTGGCAGACGCCGGGCGAGGAATTGGTGCGCAACTTCAAGAAGGGCGACGAAGTCGAAGCAGTGGTGCTGGCGGTCGATCCCGAACGCGAGCGTATTTCGTTGGGCATCAAGCAGCTCGAGCAGGATCCGTTCGGCCAGTTCATGGCCAACCACCCGCGCAGTTCCATCGTCAACGGCATCGTCAAGGAAGTCGACGCGCGCGGAGCGGTGGTGGACCTCGGCGATGGCGTGGAAGGCTATCTCGCCGCACGCGATGTCGCCAAGGAGCGGGTCGACGACGTCGGCCAGCACTTCAAGGTGGGCGACAAGGTCGAGGCGAAATTCATCGGCATGGACCGCAAGGGTCGCATGTTGCAGTTGTCGATCCGCGCGAAGGACGAGGACGAGCTGGCCGAGACGCTGTCGGATTACCAGGATGCCGGCACCGGCACGACCAAGCTGGGCGCGCTGTTGAAAGAACAGATGAACAAGTCCGAGTAAGGCGGAAAAACGGGAGAAAAGACGCGGGATGCCGGGCCGGAGGTTCTGCATCCCGGGTCCGGGCGAACGCAGCAAACGTCGCCCGCTTCCGCGGCGATCATTCGATACTCGACGGCGGCGACAGAAACAGCGATGCAGGAACCCAAGAGCCAACGTTCCATCACCAAGTCCGAGCTGATCGAGGCGCTCGCTTCGCGCCAGACGCATCTTGCGTTCGCCGACGTGGAGCTGGCGGTGCGCAACGTGATCGAGCAGATGAGCAGCGCGCTTGCCGGAGGCGACCGCATCGAGATACGCGGTTTCGGCAGTTTCTCGCTGCACTACCGGCCGCCCCGCACGGGCCGCAACCCCAAAACCGGTACGGCCGTGGCGCTGCCGGGCAAGTACGTGCCGCATTTCAAGCCGGGCAAGGAATTGCGCGAGCGCGTCAACGGCGATTCGCAACCGGATGAAGCCTCCGATTGAGTCCGGCGCGATCGGCGCACGAGCGTCGATCGGTTACATTGAAAGCCACCGGCTGCCGAGTGCCTGGAACCAGACATGCGCGTCCTGATCGCGATCGTCGTTGTTGCGTTCCTGATCCTGGGCGTGGTGTTCGGCGCGCTCAATCCGCAGAGCGTTGCTTACGACTTCCTGTTCGCGCACTTTGAAATTTCCAAGGGCGTTGCGCTGCTCGTCGCCCTGCTGATCGGTTGGCTGCTGGGCGGAGCATTGTGCTGGGCCGGCTCGGGGCTGACGCGCAGGCGCGGCCCGCGCAAGCCAGCCGGTGGCGAACGGGCATGAGTGTCCTGCTGCAGCACCCGATGTATCTCCTGTTCCTGCTGTTGCCGGTGGCCGCCTGGTCGGGTTGGCTGATCGGCCGCCATGCCAGCGCGCGGCGTTCCGGCGCGCGTACGCGAGAACTGTCGTCGAGCTATTTCCGCGGGTTGAACTACCTGCTCAACGAGCAGCCGGACAAGGCGATCGAAGTCTTCATGAAGCTCGCCGAGTTCAATCGCGACACGGTGGAAACGCACCTCGCGCTCGGCAACCTGTTCCGCCGGCGTGGAGAGGTCGACCGCGCCATCCGCGTGCACCAGCACCTGGTGGGACGGCAGAACCTGAGCGAGGATGAAAAGACGGTCGCGCTGCTTGAGCTGGGCGAGGACTACATGCGCGCCGGCCTGCTGGATCGCGCCGAGGCGCTGTTCGATGACCTGGTGGCCATGAATGCGCACGCGCCCTCCGCGCTGCGGCACCTGATCGCGATCTACCAGCACGAACGCGACTGGCACAAGGCGATCGAACACTCGCGCCGGCTGGAAGCGATGACCGGAGAATCGGAAGCGTCCACCATCGCGCAGTTCTATTGCGAGCTGGCCGAACAGTCGCGCGCCCACGGCGCGCGCGAAGAGGCACGCGACTACCTTGAGCGCGCCTTCGTTTGCGAGCCCGAGTGCGTGCGGGCGCACATGATCCTGGGCCACCTGCTCGCCGAAGCGGGCGACCACCCCGGCGCGGTCGAAGCCTTCGAACGTGCAGCGCGCGCAGACGTGGACTTCGTTCCGGAAATCCTGCCGCCGCTGCTGGACAACTACGCGCGCTCGCAGCAGATGGATCGGGCCGAGCAATTCCTCACCGACGTGATCCGCCGTTACCAGGGCATCTCGCCGGTGCTGGCGCTGATGAGGCTGTATGCAAAGCGCGAAGGCGAACGCGCCGCGGTGGATTTCCTGACGCGCCAGTTGCGGCAGCGTCCGTCGGTGCGCGGCCTGATGGCGCTGATCGATGCCACGCTGGACAAGACCGAAGGCGAGGCGCGCGAGAACTTCCTGATTCTGCGCGACCTCACCCGGAAACTTCTGGAAGGTCAGGCGATGTACCGGTGCAATCGTTGCGGCTTCGGTGCCAAGGCCCACCACTGGCAGTGCCCGAGCTGCAAGAACTGGGGTACCGTGCGGCCGATCCACGGCGTGGTCAACGAATGAGCGGCGCGACGGCACTGATCGTCATCGCGCTTTGCGCATTTTGCGTTTCGGTGGCCGTGGTCGCGATGAGCCTTGCCTACGCGCATCGGCGCGGTTTGCTGGATCATCCCGGGCAGCGGCGTTCGCACACCCGGGCCACGCCGCGCGGCGGCGGCATCGGCATCGTCGCCGCGGTACTGCTGTGCGCGATGCCGGCGCTGGCGCTGTTGCCGTTTGCCTGCCCGCCCTCGGTCGTCATCGCGCTGGCGCTGGCCTTGCTGGGGGTGGCGGCGGTGGGATGGCGGGACGATCACGGCGATCTGCCCGCGTTGCCACGCTTCGCGGTGCACCTGCTCGCATCTCTCGCGATCGGGGTCATGTTGCTGTTGCCGACCACGCAGGCCGATCCGAAATCATGGGCATGGCTGATTCTGATTGCGCCGGTCTTCGCCGGCAGCATCAACGCGCACAACTTCATGGACGGCATCGATGCTATCCTGGCCCTGCAGGCGCTGTTCGTGCTGAGCTGCTACGCGCTGCTCGCGCACGGCATCGGGGCCGTCGCGCTGATCGCCGCGTGCCTTGCTTCGGCCGCCGCGTGCCTCGGGTTCCTCCTGTTCAACCTTCCACCTGCGCGTATCTTCATGGGCGACGTCGGCAGCGGCATGCTCGGATTGCTGATCGCGGCCCTTGCCGGGCTCATTGTGCAGCGCGCGCCCGCGTTGCTGTGGCCATGCGTGATCCTGCCCTCGGCTTTCCTCGTCGATGCCGCATTGACGCTGGCCTCACGCGTGCTCGCGCACAAGCGTTGGTACACTGCGCATCGCGAGCATCTCTACCAGTGGATGACGCGTGCAGGAGGCAGTCATGCAAGAACGGATGGCGCATACGTGCTCTGGAACTTGATCATCGTGGCTCCCGCCGCCTGGATTGCGGCGCACTGGCCGGCATACGGGTTCGCCGTGTGCATCGCCGTGTACGTCCTCGGCGCGCTCGTGTGGTGGTGCGGCAAGCGCGTTTGCCTGCGTGCAATCCGGAGCAATCGTCATGCCGTTGCGTAAGCTGATCAGCCGGGTGCATCCGCGCGCGGCGGTGGTCGCGCACGACCTGCTGATGACGGCGGTCGCGTGGTCGGTGGCCGACACGCTCCGCTACGCGTTGTTGCCGGAACCGGTGGCCGTGGGCATCTTCACGCCGGAACTGCTGATCGTGCTGGTGGTGCAGGGCGCGATCTTCTACTGGACCGGGCTGTACAAGGGCCTGTGGCGCTTCGCCAGCTTGCCGGACCTCTGGAACATCCTGCGCGCCGCCGTGATCGGCGCGCTTGCGATCGGTCTGGCTCTCTTTCTGTATAGCCGCCTGAACGGCATTCCACGTTCGGTGCTGCTGATCTATCCGGCGCTGCTCTGCGTGCTGCTCGGATTGCCCCGTCTCGCCTACCGCTACTGGAAGGACAGCCGCGTCGATCTTTTCCACGCCAAACACAGCAAGCGCGTGCTGGTGATCGGCGCCGGCCGCGCGGGCGAAGCGCTGGTGCGCGATTTGCGCCGCGACGCCGGCTACCACGCCGCCGGGTTCATCGATGACAACCCCGAATTGCGCGGTGCGCGCGTGCACGGCATCCCGGTGTTGGGCCGGCTGGAACGCATGCCCGATCTCGCGCGTGAAGCCGGCGCTGAGATGCTGCTGATCGCGATGCCTTCGGCGGACAATGCGCAGATGCGGCGCGTGGTCGAGGCGTGCGAGCAGACGGGACTGCCGTTCCGCACCGTGCCCCGACTTGATGACGTGGTCGCGGGTCGCGCGCAATTCAACGAACTGAAGGAAGTCGCGATCGAAGACCTGCTCGGCCGCGAGCCGGTGAAGCTGGACTGGAGCGCCATCCGGCAGGGCCTTACCGGCAAGCACGTGCTGGTCACCGGCGGCGGCGGCTCGATCGGTTCGGAACTGTGCCGGCAGATCGCGCGGCTGGGCGCGTCTTCGCTGACGGTGATCGAGCTTTCCGAATACAACCTCTACCGCATCGAGCAGGAGCTGCGCGCACAATACCCCGAGCTGATGTTCCGCGCCCTGATCGGCGATTGCGGGGATGAGGCGACCTGCGCGCACGCGTTCGCGCAGGCGCGACCCAACGTTGTCTTCCACGCGGCGGCCTACAAGCACGTGCCGCTGCTGCAGGACCAGTTGCGCGAAGCATTCCGCAACAACGTGCTGGCCACGCGCACGGTCGCGATGGAGGCCGCGCAGCACGGGGTGGAGAGCTTCGTGCTGATCTCCAGCGACAAGGCGGTCAATCCCACGAGCGTGATGGGTGCCTGCAAACGCATCGCCGAGATCGTCTGCCAGGCGGTTGCGGCAGGGAGCAATACGCGCTTCATTACGGTGCGGTTCGGCAACGTGCTCGATTCGGCGGGCTCGGTGGTGCCGCTGTTCCGCGAGCAGATCCGCAACGGAGGCCCGGTGACGGTGACGCACCCGGAAATCTCGCGTTACTTCATGACCATTCCCGAAGCCTGTCAGTTGATCCTTCAGGCCACCGCGATGGGCGAGGGCGGCGAAACCTTCGCGCTGGACATGGGCGAGCCGGTGCGCATCCGCGACCTGGCCGAACAGATGATCCGGCTGGCCGGCAAGCAGCCGCGGCGTGACGTCGCGATCGTCTATACCGGTCTGCGGCCGGGCGAGAAGCTGTTCGAGGAACTCTTCCATCCCCTGGAGAATTACGCCAGCACCACGCATCCCAAGATTTTCCGCGCGGCGCAACGAGAGTTTTCCGCCACGATCACGCTGGCGCAGGTGGATCGCGCCGCGCAGGCGAGTTCGATCTTCGACGAGGATGGCCTGCGTGCGTGCGTGGCCACTTTGTTGCCCAACTACCGCTGGCAGACGGGCGACGGGACGGAAAGCGCGACGGTATTGCCATTGCGCATCGACAAGGACACGGCATGAGCGAAGGAACGCGACGATTGCGCAAGGTGGTGTTTCCGGTCGCCGGGATGGGAACGCGCTTCCTGCCGGCGACCAAGGTTGTCGCCAAGGAAATGCTGCCCGTGCTGGACCGCCCGCTGATCCAGTACGCGGTCGACGAAGCGGTCGATGCCGGCGCGGACACGCTGGTATTCGTCACCAACCGCTACAAGCACGCGATCGCCGACTACTTCGACTCCGCCTACGAGCTGGAAGAGACGCTGGAGCGCGCCGGCAAGTACGAACTCCTGGCGACGGTACAGGGTTTGTTGCCGCCGCACGTGCGCTGCGTTTACGTCACTCAGGAACAGGCGCTGGGCCTGGGGCACGCGGTGCTGTGCGCGAAACCTGTGATCGGCGATGAACCGTTCGGCGTGATCCTGCCCGACGACCTGATCGTCAACGAGGGCGCGGGCGCGCTGGCGCAGATGGCGGAACTGGCCGAGCGCGAACAAGCCGCCGTGCTCGCCGTAGAGGAAGTGCCGCGCGACGAGACCCACAAGTACGGCATCGTGGACGTCGGCGGTGCCAACGAACCGGCTGCACGCATCAAGCATGTCGTCGAAAAGCCGAAACCGGAGAACGCCCCATCCAGTCTCGCGATCGTGGGCCGTTACGTGCTGCCCGCGCGCATCTTCGAATTGCTCGAGGGCACCAGGCCGGGGGCCGGCGGCGAAATCCAGTTGACCGATGCGATCGCCGCGCTGCTGGCCGAATCGAAAGTGCTCGCCTGCCGGTTTCGCGGCACGCGTTACGACTGCGGCAACAAGGCGGGGCTGGTGCGCGCCACGCTGCATTTCGCAATGCAGGATCCCGCGCTGGCGAGGGCGGCGCGCGACTTCGTTGCGCCGCGTCGCTGACGATCAAATGCAACAGATTCCTTGTGCGCAAAGGACGCAAAGAGCGCAAGGCCAGCAAAGCGAGAGGAACGGGTCGCGCTACCCGGAGAAAAATAGTGCTCTCTTTGCGTCTTTCGCGGTCTTCGCGGATGAAATGCCCCATGGACATTGACTGGATCCTGACCCACCTTGGCGAAGAGCGCGCGCGGTATTTCAATGCGGTCGCGCCGCCGGTAATCCAGACATCGATCTTCAGTTTCGACAGCGTCGCGCAGATGCGCGAACGCGAGCGCGACGAATACGCGCAGCACTGCTACACGCGCGGCAACAATCCGACCGTGGAGATTCTCAGGGAAAAGGTCGCCGCGCTGGAAGGCGCCGAGGACTGCCTGGTGTTTTCATCCGGCGCGGCCGCAATCTCCGCCGCGGTGGTGGCGGGCGTGTCCGCCGGCGATCATGTCGTCTGCGTGCACAAGCCATACAGCTGGACGCACAAGTTGCTGGCGCACCTGCTGCCGCGTTTCGGCGTGCGCGCGACCTTCGTGGACGGAACGGATGTCGCCAAAATCGAAGCGGCGCTGGAGCCGGCGACGAAGCTGATCGTGCTGGAATCGCCCAATTCGCTGACCTTCGAATTGCAGGATCTCGCCGCTGTCGCGCGACTGGCCACGCGACGCGGAATCCGCACGCTCTGTGACAACAGTTACTCGAGCCCCTTGAACCAGTCGCCGATCGCCCTGGGAATCGACCTGGTCGCGCATTCGGCGACCAAGTACCTCAATGGCCACAGCGATGTCGTCGCGGGCGTGCTGTGCGGTCCGCAAATCATCCTGCGCGACGTGTTCAAGGGCCCGTTCATGACCTTCGGCGCGGCGCCGTCGCCGCACGATGCCTGGCTGATGCTGCGTGGGCTGCGCACGTTGCGCCTGCGCGTGGAACGCAGCGGGAACAGCGCCCTGAAGATCGCGCAATGGCTTGCGGCGCATCCGAAAGTGGAACGCGTGTGGCATCCGCACCTGACCTCCCACCCGCAGCACGCGCTTGCTCTCGAACAGATGCGCGCACCGGGCGGATTGCTGTCGTTCGCGCCTCGTTGCACCGACACCAGTGCGGTTGAACGGCTGTGCGACGCGCTGCGGCGGTTCCTGCTGAGCGTGTCCTGGGGTGGGTACGAATCGCTGGCTTGTCCCATCGCTGCGTTCCTGCCGCCGGGCACCCCGGTGCAGGACCGCCAGCCTGACGCGGCACCGCCGCACCTGATCCGGTTGTCCATCGGGCTGGAGGAACCGGAAGTGCTGATCGCGGACCTGGAGCAGGGGCTGGCGCGCATCTGACTTCCCGCAGGGGCCGGGCCCGGGCGCCTGCGCTATGCTCCGCGCGCAGTGACGACCGAGACCCAAATCTACTACCGCGCCACCGCCAATCCGCGCGAGCCGTTCGCGCCATTGACGGGTGCGACCGACGCGCGCATCGCGGTGGTCGGCGGCGGGTATGCGGGAGTGAACCTCGCGCTGGGCCTGGCCGAGCGCGGCGTCAAGGACGTCGTGCTGCTGGAAAGCGGGATCATCGGCCACGGCGCGTCCGGACGCAACGGCGGTTTCGTGTTCGCGGGCTATTCGCTGGGCGAGCAATCGCTGCTGGACCAACTTGGCGAAGAACGCGCGCGTGCGCTGTACGCGCGCACGGTGGAAGCGGTGAACCTGGTGCGTTCGCGCATCGCGCGCTACGCGATCGATTGCGAGATAGCCGACGCAGGCGTGATCTGGGCCAACTGGTTCCGCGATCCGGAAGTGCTGCGCGAACGCCAGCAGTTGCTGGCCGAATGCTACGGCGTGGATTGGGAATGGTGGCCGCGCGAACGCGTGCGCGAGGCGATCCTGAGCGATCGCTATTTCGATGCGCTGTTCGAGCGCAATGCGTTGCACCTGCATCCCCTGGACTACATCACGGGACTTGCGCGTGCCGCCGCGGAACAGGGCGTCCACGTCCACGAGCACAGCCGCGTGCGCAACCTCCATCGTGATGGCAGCGGCTGGCGCATCCGCACCGAGGCGGGCGAGGTACGCGCACCGATCGTGGTGCTGGCCTGCGGCGGCTACCTCGCGCATCTCAAGCGCGAGATCGATCGCGCCGTGCTGCCGATCGCGACATACGTGATGGTGACCGAACCTCTCGGCGAGCGCATGGTTGAATGCCTGCGTACGCGAGCGGCGATCTACGACACGCGTTTCGCGTTCGACTACTACCGTGCGCTGCCGGACACGCGGCTGCTGTGGGGCGGGCGGATTTCGGTGCGCGAACTCGCACCGCGCGCGGTGCAGAAGACCCTGATGAGGGACTTGTCGCGCGTGTTCCCGCAACTGAAAGGCGTGCGCATCGATTACGCATGGTCGGGCCTGATGAGCTATGCGCGCCACCAGATGCCGCAACTCGGCACGCGCGGCGACGGGTTGTGGTGGATGCAGGCGTTCGGCGGGCACGGCGCGGCGCCGACCTGCGCGGCCGGCGAACTGCTCGCCACCGCCCTCGCGCACGGCGACGAAGGCTGGCGCGAATTCGCGCGCTACGGATTGAGCCGGACTTTCCGCCCGTTCGGCTATCTCGCCGCGCAGGCGAACTACTGGTGGCTGGAAGGCAAGGACCGATTCAAGGAAATGATCGAAGGTTAGGCGGGCGCGGCAGTTCGCGCCGACCATGACGGTTGTGGAGACCACGATGATCGCGCACGCGCGTGTGGTGTTGGCAACGGTGGTGATGCTCGCGATTTCCGGGTTGCCTTGCGCCGCTTCGCAGCCCCGCTATACCCTGATCCCCGGAAGCCTGCGCGCCGGCAGCGAGCCCGACGGCAACACAATCATCCTCGATGCACCCGACGGCTTGGTCGTGGTGGATACCGGGCGCCATCCGGAACACCAGGAGCGGATCCTCGCGTTCGCGCGCGAGTCGAAGAAGCCGATCGTCGCGATCATCAATTCGCACTGGCACCTCGACCACACCGGCGGCAATGCGACCCTGCTGGAGGCCTATCCGCAGGCGCAGGTCTATGCGAGCACCGCCATCGACGGTGCACTCAAGGGATTTTTTCCGAAGAGCAGGCAGGAGGGCGAACAATACCTGGCCTCCGGGAAAGCCACGCCGCAACAGGCCGACGACATCCGGCGCGACATCGCGCGCATCGACGAGCCTTCGGCTCTGCGACCGACGCATCCCATCACGGCCAGCGGCACGCTGACGATCGGCGGGCTACCGCTGGACGTACATCTCGCGCGCTTCGCCGCGACGGAGGGCGACGTCTGGATTCGCGACGGCGACCTGGTCATCGCCGGCGACCTGGTGGTTGCCATGGTGCCCTTCCTGGATACGGCTTGTCCGGAAGGGTGGCGGCGCGCGCTCGACGAAATCGCCTCGATCCGCTTCGAAACCCTGATTCCCGGACATGGAGAGCCGATGACGCGGCAGCAGTTCCTGGATTGGCGGCGCGCTTACGACAACCTGCTGGATTGCTCGAACTCCACGACATCTCGGCAGGGCTGCATCGATGGCTGGTTGAAGGACGCCGCGGCCTTCATCCCGCGGGGTGAACGGAAACGCGCCGCGGGCATGGCGGGCTACTACATCGATTCCCGGCTGCGCGCATCGGGGAACGAACGGGACCGCTACTGCCATCCGCTGGGCTGAACGCGCGGGACGATGTCGCAGTCTGCGCGTGGGGGGTGTTTTTCCTTGGGCGGCCGTCACTGGAGCGGGGTTGTCCCCGCGCGGCGGTTCAAGGAGAAGAGGTCATGCGCGGCTTTCTGGCGTTGCTGTACGGATTCGTGTGCTATCTGGTTTTCTTCGTGACATTCCTCTACGCGATCGCTTTCGTAAGCGATGTCGCGTTCGTTCCACATACCGTCGATCGCGGTTTCGGCTCGTCGAGTGTCGCCCAGGCGATATTTATCGACGCGATATTGCTCGGCGCTTTCGCGGTGCAGCACAGCGGCATGGCACGGCGCGGTTTCAAGCGCTGGTTGACGGGCTGGCTGCCCGTGGCCGTCGAGCGCAGCACCTACGTGTTGCTGGCCAGCGCCGCGCTGATCCTGCTGTTCTGGCAGTGGCGACCTTTGCCCGGCACGATCTGGAGCGTGCAGGTTCCCTGGGCGGTATATCTGCTCTGTGGCCTGTCCGCGCTGGGCTGGCTGCTGGTGCTGTCCAGCACCTTCGTGATCGATCATTTCGACCTGTTCGGCTTGCGCCAGGTCTGGGCGGCGATGCCCGGAAAGAGCTACGTGTCGCCCGAGTTCAAGGACCACGTTTACTACCGGATGGTCCGACATCCGCTCTATCTGGGGTTCGTGATCGCGTTCTGGGCAACCCCGAGGATGAGTTCCGGGCACTTACTGTTCGCCGTTGCCACGACCGGGTATATCCTGCTGGCCATCCAGTTCGAGGAACGGGATCTGGTTTCGGAGCACGGCGAAAACTACCGTCAATACCGAGAGAAAGTGCCGATGATCTGCCCGTGGCCGCGGCCCCACGCGAAACATCCGGCCGCACAACCCCAGGGACAATCCAGATGAGCACACATTCCGCGCGTTGCTTCTGCGGCGCCGTCGAAGTCGAGCTGGACGGCTCGCCCGCGGCGATGGGTTACTGCCATTGCGATTCCTGCCGGCGCTGGTCGGCAGGACCCATCAATGCCTTCAGTCTGTGGCCGAAAGATGCAGTGCACATCGTCAAGGGCGAGGACCAGCTCGGCAGTTACGCCAAGACGCCGGCCAGCATCCGCCAATGGTGCAAACGCTGCGGCGGACACGTGCTGACAGACCATCCGCACTGGGGACTGGTCGATGTCTATGCCGCGGTGATCGAGGATTTCGAATTCAAGCCCGGCGTGCACGTGCACTATCAGGAGACCGTGCTGCCGTTGGCCGACGGCATCACCAAGCTGCGGGACCTGCCCAAGGAGATGGGCGGCTCCGGCGTAGCGATGGCTGGGTAGCTTCTCCACTTGGTTCCACCGTCGAACCGCGCCGGGTCTCCGCCGCGGTTCGGCTATCCTGCCTCGGTGGACCTGGCCATCCTCTGGTACATCATTGCCGGCATCCTGATCCTGGTCGGACTGGCCGGTACCGTGCTTCCGATACTGCCTGGCGTGCCGGTCATGTATGCCGGCATGTTTCTCGCCGCGTGGAACGGACACTTCGCGCGCGTCGGTGCAGCGACGCTGATCCTGTTGGCGGTGTTGGCCGCGATTTCGATCTCGCTGGATTTCATCGCCGGCGCTCTGGGCGCAAAACACGTGGGCGCGAGCCGGCGCGCGCAATGGGGCGCATTCCTCGGTGCGATCGTCGGCATTTTCTTCGGCATCCCGGGCCTCGTCCTGGGCCCGTTCATCGGCGCGCTGATCGGCCAGTTCATGAGCGGCGGTGACGTTTCGCATTCCACCCGCGTCGGCATCGCGACCTGGATCGGACTGCTGTTTGGCACGATCGCCAAGCTGGCGATCTCCTTCACCATGCTCGGCATCTTCGTGTTGATGCTGATCGTCTAAACGGCTTCGAAGATTCCCGCCGCACCCATTCCCGTGCCGATGCACATCGTCACCATGCCGTACTTCTGCTTGCGGCGGCGCAGACCGTGTACCAGGGTGGCCACGCGGATCGCGCCGGTCGCGCCGAGTGGATGGCCGAGCGCGATCGCGCCGCCAAGCGGATTCACCTTCGACGGATCGAGATCGAGGTCCTTGATCACCGCCAGCGACTGCGCGGCGAAGGCCTCGTTCAATTCGATCCAGTCGAGGTCACCCTGCCTGATGCCGGTCTGTTTCAGCGCCTTTGGAATCGCTTCCTTCGGACCGATGCCCATGATCCTTGGTGGCACTCCGGCGACGGAATAGCCGACAAAACGCGCCAGCGGCGTCAAGCCGTAATCCTTGATCGCCTGTTCGCTGGCCATCAGCACGGCGCCGGCGCCGTCCGACGTCTGCGAGGAATTGCCCGCGGTGACGCTGCCATTCGCCTTGAACACCGGCCGCAGTTTCGCCAGCGCTTCCGGGTTGGTGTCGCGGCGCGGGCCTTCGTCCGCGGCGATCAGCCGCTTGTCCTCGATCACGCCGCGGGTCGCGAGATCCGGATAGCGATCATCCAGCGGGTAGGGGGCGATTTCGTCCTTGAATTCGCCGCGGTCCTGCGCGGCGAGCGCACGCCGGTGGCTCTCCAGCGCGAACGCGTCCTGCCGCTCGCGCGTGATCGTCCATTCGGAAGCGACGTTCTCGGCGGTGATGCCCATGCCGTAGGCGATGCCGATGTTCTCGTCGGTGAATATCGCCGGATTCATCGCTACCTTGTGCCCCATCATCGGCACCATGCTCATGCTTTCGGTGCCGCCGGCAAGCATCAGGTCGGCTTCGCCCATGCGGATGCGATCGGCCGCGGTAGCGACGGCCTGCACGCCGGAAGAGCAGAAACGGTTGAGCGTCATCGCCGGCACGCTGTCGGGGATGCCCGCCAGCAGCGAGCCGATGCGCGCGACGTTCATGCCTTGCTCGGCTTCGGGCATCGCGCAGCCGATCACCACGTCGCCGATGCGCGCGGGATCCACTGCCGCACACTGGTCCAGCACTTCGCGCAGCACGTGCGCAAGCAGGTCATCCGGGCGGGTGTTGCGGAACACCCCGCGCGGCGCCTTGCCGACGGGCGTGCGCAGCGCGGCGACGATGTAGGCATCCTGGATTTGTCTGGTCATGAATGTCTCCAAGCAGAGCATTTGGTCCGCGAAGAACGCGAAGGGCGCACCGGGATGGTGCCACCCTGGCGTCAGTTCCGCAGCGGTTTCCCGGTGGTCATCGTGTGCGCGATGCGTTCCTGGGTCTTCGGCATCTGCGCCAGCTCGATGAAGTGGTGGCGCTCCAGGTCGAGCAGCCAGCGCGCATCCACTTTCGAGCCGCGTTCGATCTGCCCGCCGCACAGGGTGTCGGCGATGCGCGTGGCGATCTCCACGTCGTGATCGGAGATGAAATTCCCGGCGCGCATGTTGACCAGTTGCGCCTTGATCGTTGCGGTGCCGACATCGCCGGCGGCGGCGATGTCGCGCGAGGGCAGGGGCGGACGCCAGCCGGATTCGGCCAGCGAACCGGCCACGTTCTTCGCCACGTACAGCAGCTCGAATGCGTTGAACACCACGACGTCCGATTCGCGCAGCAGCCCCAGTTCCCGGGCCTCCAGCGCGCTGGTGGATGTCTTCGCCATCGCGACGGTTTCGAAATACCTCTTGATCTGCTCGAACGGATCGTCTGTCAGTGATGCGCGCGCGCAGCGTTCGGCGATTTCCTTCAGGCCCCCACCGGCCGGCAGCAGGCCGACGCCGGCTTCGACCAGGCCGATGTAGCTTTCCAGCGCCGCGACCGTTCGTGCGCAGTGCATCTGGAATTCGCAGCCGCCACCGAGGCACAGGCCGCGCACCGCCGCGACCACGGGAACCAGCGAATACTTCATGCGCATGCTGGTGCGCTGGAAGTTGGCGATCATCGCCTCCAGTTGCGCGACCTTGCCATCCTTCAACAGGCCGAGCGCGCCCTTGAGGTCTGCGCCGGCGGAGAAGGCCTTGTCGCTGGCCTGCCAGATCACCATCGCCTTGAGCTGCCGCTCGCTTTCCTCGACCGCGCGCTGCAGGCCGTCCAGCACGAAGTCGTTGACCGTGTTCATCTTGGTCTTGAAGGACACAACGCCCACGTCGTCGGCGCCGAGCGTCCAGAGCCGGACGCCGTCGTTTTCCCAGACGGTCTTGCCCTGGTCGAACCTCTCGCCGATCAGCGGATCGGGAAACAGTTGCCGCTTGTAGACCGGCGCAGTCGAGCGGGGCAGGGGGTTGTCGGCTCGCGGCGACCAGGCACCTTCAGGCGTATAAACTCCTTTACGTCCATCCGTCACCCATGCAGGCAGGGGCGCATTGCTCATCGCCTTGCCGGCCTTGATGTCTTCCTCGATCCACTGCACGACCTGCTGCCAGCCGGCCGCCTGCCAGGTCTCGAACGGTCCCAGCTTCCAGCCGTAGCCCCAGCGGATCGCGAAGTCCACGTCGCGTACGGTTTCGGCGATGTCGGCCAGGTGATACGCGCTGTAATGGAAAAGATCCCGAAAGCTGGCCCACAGGAATTGCGCCTGCGGGTCGCTCGATGCGCGCAGCTTCGCGAACTGCTCGGCCGGGTTCTTGATCGCGAGGATCGTGCCGACTTCCTCCGACGCCTTTTGTTCGGAAGGGCGGTAGCCCTGCTTCGCAAGGTCCAGGACCAGGATGTCCTGGCCGGCCTTGCGGTACACGCCTGCGCCGGTCTTCTGGCCCAGCGCACCCTTTGCGACCAGCGCCGACAGCCAGTCAGGCGACTTGAAATGCGCGTGCCAGGGGTCATCCGGCAGCGTGTCGGCCATGGTCTTGATGACGTGCGCCATGGTGTCCAGTCCGACCACGTCGGCCGTGCGGTAGGTCGCCGACTTCGGGCGGCCGATCGCCGGCCCCGTCAGCGCATCCACGGTATCGAAGCCCAGCTCGAATTGCGCGGTGTGGTGCATCGCGGCCAGCATCGAGAACACGCCGGTGCGGTTGCCGATGAAGTTAGGCGTGTCGCGGGCAGTCACCACGCCCTTGCCGAGCGCGGTGGTAAGGAACGCCTCGAGGCCCTGCAGCAAGGCGGGATCCGTGGATTTGCCCGGAATCAGCTCCACCAGGTGCATGTAGCGCGGCGGGTTGAAGAAATGCACGCCGCAGAACCGGTGGCGCAGTTGCTCGGGCAGTGCGTCGGCCAGGGCGTTGATCGAAAGGCCGGAGGTGTTCGAAGCAACGATCGCATGCGCGGGAAGGTGTGGTGCGATCTTCCTGTAGAGATCGAGTTTCCAGTCCATCCGTTCGGCGATCGCCTCGACCACCAGGTCGCAGGCCTTGAGCTCACGCAGGTTCTCGTCGTAATCGGCAGGCGTGATGGAAGAGGCCAGCGACTTCAGCGCCAGCGGCGCGGGCGAGAGCTTGCCGAGGTTGGCGATGGCCTTGAGCGCGATGCCGTTCTTCGGCTCGTCCTTCGCGGCGAGATCGAACAGCACGGTCTGCACGCCGGCGTTGGTCAGATGCGCGGCGATCTGCGCACCCATCACGCCAGCGCCCAACACGGCGGCCTTGCGGATCAGGAGTTTCTCGGTCATCTATCGTTGCTTCCCATTGATTGAACCAATTCCTTGCGCAGCAAATGAGCCGTCAGCCGAACCGTGAGCCACAAAGGGGCAGTGCCGGCTCTTCGCCCGACAATTCATGGCTCACGTTTCACGCAATCCCGCCGCCGCGAAGCGGACCAGGTGTTCGGCCGCGCGTTCGCGGAACTCGCGCTCGGACTGGCCGCTGCGTCGCTTGATCACGCCGAAATCCGCCATGGCATACGTGAGGGCGCCGGCCACGATGTCCAGCCGCCAGTACAACTCCTCCTTGTCCAGCTGCGGCAACTGCCTGGCAAAAGCGGCGGCGAATTCCTTGAGCACGTGGCCGTAGTTGTCGGAGAGGAATTTGCGCAACCGTTCGTTGTGCTCGGCGTAGGCCCGCGCCAGCACGCGCACGAAAGCCGAGCCGCCCTCGCGGTCCAGCGACAGCTCCAGCGCAGGCTTGATGAAGGCTGCCAGCACGTCCTCGAGTCTGGGTTCCGGTTTGGCCACAGCCTGCTTCAACGCCCGCAACCGGCCTGCGTTCAATTCGTCCAGCCGTCGGCGGAACACTTCCTCGATCAGGCGATCCTTGGACCCGAAGTGGTAGTTGACCGCGGCCAGGTTGACCTTGGCGGCCGCGGTCACCTGGCGCAGCGAAGCGCCGGCGAACCCGCGCCGTGCGAACAGATCCTCGGCTGCCCCGAGGATGCGCTGCTTGGTGGAGAAACGCAGTTCGGCCATGAGGTCCCGAAAAGGGCGGCCGGGCCGCCTTCCATGGCCAGCAAACCCGGAGCCGTTGTTTTGGTCCTTAGTCCTGGACCAACGAATTCTCAAACAATCGTTTGAAGTCTATGGGCCGGCGGCACCCCGGTCAAACCGCAGGAGCGGACTGTCATCGATGCTTCGCATGCTCTAGAATCAGCCGGTATTTTGTGAGCTAACTCCGCATTTGGCCGCATGTTTGGCTTTACCCTTCGCCGGGGGACGGAAGGGGAACAGGGCGGCAGGGGCGAAGGCTCACGGATCGCAAACCCACCACCATACGCTGAGGATTGCATGGCGCTCGAGCGCACCTTGTCCATTGTCAAACCCGATGCCGTCGCGAAGAACGTCATCGGAGAAATCTACTCGCGTTTCGAAAAGGCCGGATTGAAAATCATCGCTGCAAAAATGAAACAGCTGTCGCGACGCGAAGCCGAAGGCTTTTACGCGGTGCATCGCGAACGTCCCTTCTTCAAGCCGCTGGTCGAGTTCATGGTCTCCGGCCCGGTGATGATCCAGGTGCTCGAAGGCGAGGGCGCGATCGCCAGGAACCGCGAGTTGATGGGCGCGACCAACCCGAAGGACGCGGCGAGGGGAACCATCCGCGCGGACTTCGCGCAAAGTATCGACGCCAATGCGGTGCACGGTTCGGATGCGCCGGAAACGGCGAAGTTCGAGATCGGATATTTCTTCCCGGATATCGAGTTGTGCTCCCGGTGACATGAATCAGCCGGCAACAAGCGCGAAGACCAATCTCCTCGATTTCGATCGCGCAGGCCTGCGCGCGTTCTTCGCGCAACTCGGCGAGAAACCATATCGCGCCGATCAGGTGATGAAGTGGATCTACCACCGCCTCGAGGACGATTTCGGCGCGATGTCGGATCTTGGCAAGCCGCTGCGCGCCAAGCTCGCCGAAACCGCTTTCGTGGACCCGCCGAAAACCTTGCTGGACAAGGCTTCCAGCGACGGCACCCGCAAGTGGCTGCTGGGCATGGACGGCGGCAATGCGATCGAAACCGTTTACATCCCGGAACCTTCGCGCGGCACGTTGTGCGTGTCCTCGCAGGTGGGTTGCGCGTTGAACTGCACCTTCTGCTCGACCGCCACGCAGGGTTTCAACCGCAATCTCTCCGGCGCCGAGATCATCGGCCAGGTCTGGAGCGCGGCGAAGCACCTCGGCAACGTCACGCACCAGCAGCGACGCATCACCAACGTGGTGATGATGGGGATGGGCGAGCCGCTGGCGAACTTCGACAACGTGGTGCGCGCGATGGACCTCATGCGCGACGACCTCGGCTTCGGCCTCGCAAGCAAGCGCGTCACGCTCTCGACCGCCGGTCTGGTGCCGATGATCGACAGGCTGGGCGAAGTGGCGGACGTGTCGCTCGCGGTTTCGCTGCACGCGCCCAACGACGAGCTGCGCACGCAGCTGGTGCCGCTCAACAGGAAATATCCGATCGACGAACTGCTCGACGCTTGTGCGCGCTATGCCGCGCGCCGGCCGCGCAGCACGATCACCTTCGAATACACCTTGATGAAGGGCATCAACGATTCTCCGGTGCTGGCGAAGGAACTGGTGAAATTGATGCGCCGGCTGCCGGCCAAGGTGAACCTGATTCCGTTCAATCCGTTCCCCGGAACGCAGTACGTGCGCTCGGACGAAGACGCGATTCGCGCGTTCCAGAAAATCCTGCTGGATTCCGATGTGCAGGCGATGGTGCGGCGTACCCGCGGCGACGACATTGACGCAGCCTGCGGGCAATTGAAAGGACAGGTGATGGACCGCACGCGGCGCAACGCGCAATTCCGTCGGAGCCTGGAAATGCGGGAGCAGGCACATGCCGCGTAGTGATTTTCGAATCGCGATCCTGCTCCTGCTTGCGCTTGCAGCGGCGGGTTGCTCGCGCAACCAGATCATCAAGGTCAACAACGGCGTGGGCGACCTGAAGGAAGCGCCGGAAGAGAGCAAGCAGGACGAGAAGCTTGACGCGGCGCAGATCCAGACCCAGCTCGGCGCAGCCCTGATGCAGCAGGGCAACATGAAAGAAGCGCTCGATCACCTGCAGAAGGCGATCGGTTTCGACGACAAGTACGTCCCCGCGCATACGATGCTCGCAATCCTGTACGAGCGCACCAGCCAGATCCCGCAGGCCGAACGCGAATATCGCGTGGCGCTGTCGGTCGATCCGAAGGATGGCGGCACCAACAACAACCTCGGCTACTTCCTCTGCCATCACGGCCAGGGCAAGGAAGGCATGGAATACCTGAAACGCGCGCTGGCCGATCCGTACTACGGCACGCCGGCCAAGGCCAACGTCAATGCCGGCGCCTGCCTCGCCGACATGGGCGACCGCGCGGGCGCGGAGACCTATCTGCGCAAGGCGCTGGAGATCGACCCCAAGAATTCCGACGCGCTGTACGAGATGGCGCGCCTGCAATACGCCAACGGCGACGCGTTTCGCGCGCGCGGCTTCCTGCAGCGCTTCGAGGCGCAAGGGCAGGCCACGCCGGATTCGCTGCTGCTCGGCTACCAGATCGAAACACGACTGGGCGATGCGGATGCCGCCCGGAACTATGCCAACCGCCTGAGCACCCAGTTCCCGGACTCGGAACAGGTGCGGACACTTGCCGGCCGTTCGCAATGAATACCGAATATCCAGACGATCTGTTCTCCAACACGGGCAAGGCATCGCGCGATGCCACCGGCGAGATCCGCATCGAGACCGACAGGATCGCGCCGGAAGCGACCGCTCCCACGCAGGGATTCGGTGCGCGGCTGCGCGCGGCCCGCGAAGCGCGCGGCATGGATATCGCGGCGTGCAGCCGCGTTTCGCACCTGCCGACACGCGTGCTGCAACGGCTCGAAGCCGAGGATTTCGGCCGCGGCGACGACTACGTCTTCGTGCGCGGATCGTTGAACAGCTACGCACGATTGCTCGGCATTTCCACCACCGAGGTGGATGTCGCGCTGCGCGCCGTCGCGCCGATGGATCAACCGGTGCTGGTGCCGACCGGCAGCGCGCTGCGCGCACCCTGGGTGCGGCGTTACGGCGCCGCGGCCACCTATATCATCCTGACCGCCACCGTGGCCCTGCCACTGGTGTGGCTGGGATTGCGCGGCGGCCTGGACAATCAGCTGACGCGCATCGCGCCGCTGGACAGCGCGCCTTCCACGAAAGTGGTCGCGCATGCGGCGAAGACCCAGCCCGCTCCGGTCAAACCGTCGTCGCAGGAGCCGCCGTTGCTGGCCTCGATGACGCCGTTCTCCGCCATGCAGATGGACGCGGACGATTCGACCGCCGCTCGGGCCGCATCTGCACCAGCGCCGGTGGCGCCGGCTGCCTCCGGCGATCACGTCCTCGGCCTGCGCATGACCGCCGACAGCTGGGTGGAAGTGGACGACGCAAACGGCAAGACGCTGGAGTCGGGGATCCTGCGGGCAGGGGAACAACGCGACTACCACAGCGCCACGCCGCTGAACATCACCATCGGCAACGCCGATGGCGTGCAGGTGACCAGCGACGGCAAGCCGCTGTCGCTCGTGCCTTACCGCCGTGCCAACGTGGCGCGCTTCAAGGTGTTCGATCCGGCCAGCGGCAACGGCTGAAGCGCGAATTCCCCGTCACTTCGGTTATCCTTGTCCGTCGCGCCGCGGCGCGGACGGCTTTCACGCGCAGGTCAACGCATGGCTTTTGAAGACTACGACGAGTACGAACAGAGCGAGCAGGTCCGGAAGTGGCTGCGCGAGAACGGCCTGTCGATCGTGATCGGCGTGGTCCTGGCTCTGGCGCTGATATTCGGCTGGCGCCAGTGGCAGGCGCATCGAGCGGGCTACCACGCGAAGGCCGCGGAACAATTCGCCGCATTGCAGACCCCGTTGCTGTCCGGCCAATCCGCGCAGGTGGACAGGGCCGCCGATGCGCTAGAGAAGGATTACGCCGACACGCCGTATGCGGCGCTGGCTGCGGCCGCGCGCGCCAATCTGGCGGTGGGCGGCGACAAATTGGACGCCGCGCACGCGGCGCTGCAATGGGCGATCGAGCACAGCCCGACGCCGGCGCTGCGTTCGATCTATCAATTGCGGTTCGCGCGCGTGCAACTGGCCCAGAACCAGGCCAAGGATGCGCTGGCGACGCTGGACCAGATCCCCGCCGGCGACTATCGGGCGTTGAACCAGGAACTTCGCGGCGACGCGCTGCTCAAACTGGGGCGCGCGACGGACGCGCGCGCGGCCTACACGCAGGCGCTTGCGGCATTGCCCGATAGCGCCCCGCCGGGCGAGCGCCAGGCCTTGCAGATGAAGTTGGACGATCTCGCGCCGACCGGCGCCCCCGTGGCGGCGGGCGCGGCCACCACGACTCCACCCGGGAAGCAGGGCACATGAAGTCACGCCACGTTTTGATGTTGTCCCTGCTGGTTCTGTTGCCGACATTCGCCGGTTGCAGCCTGATCAGCAAGATGGTTGCCGGCAAGGACAACGTACAGCCGCCGACCGAGCTGACCGAGTTCACGCCGACGTTGCAGGTGCAGCGGTTGTGGAAGGAAAGCATCGGCGAGGGTTCGGGACGCTCGGGAATCCGGCTGCGCCCGGCCTATGCCGATGGAAGGCTCTATGTCGCCAGCGTGGATGGCAAACTCGCGGCGCTCGATGCGACCAGCGGCAAGACGATCTGGCAGGACGACACGCGCACGCACGGCTGGTTCGGTTACTTCGGCAAGAAGAAGCACTATCCGGATGCGCTCTATGCGGGCGGCCCCGCGGTGAGCGGCGACCTGCTGGTGGTCGGCACGCTCGATGGGCACGTCTACGGAATGGACGCGGCCACGGGCAAGCAGCGTTGGGCGGCCGAACTTTCGGATGAAGTGGTCAGTGCGCCCGTGATCGATGGAGGCGTCGTGTACGCACGCACCAACGACGCGCGCGTCTACGCATTGGACGCTGCCACCGGCGCGCGCAAGTGGGTCAACGACCAGGGCGAAGTGCCGTTGCTCAGCCTGCGAGGCAACGGGCCGTTGCTGGTCGCGCACGGCGTGGTCTTCTATGGCAGCGACGACGGCAATGTGGTGGCGCTGCGTAGCGACACCGGCAGCGCGCAATGGCAGCAGCAGATCGCCAAGGGCGAAGGCCGCAGCGACATCGAGAAGCTCGACGACGCCGACGGCTCGCTGCAACTGGATAGCGACACGCTCTACGCCACCGCGTACCACGGCAGCCTGGTTTCGATCAACGCTCCGGACGGCAAGGTCAACTGGAACCGTCCGTTCTCCAGCTACGTCGGCGTGGCGGCGGCCGGCCAGCAATTGATCGGCGTGGACGAAGATTCGTTGGTGTGGTCGCTCGATACTTCCGCCGGCGCGGACATGTGGAAGCAGGACGGCCTGAAATACCGCTGGCTCAGCGGACCTGCGGTGCAGGGCAAGTACGCCGTGGTCGGGGATCTCGAGGGCTACGTGCACTGGTTGAGCCTCGCCGACGGCAAGTTCGCCGCGCGCGAACGCCTGTCCAAGGATGCGATTCGGGCGCGCCCGCTGGTGGTGGGTGACACGGTGTTCGTCGAGGATGTGGCCGGCACGATCGGCGCTTATCGCGTCGCGGCTTCGCAGTAATCAAGTCTCCCGTTCGCCCTGGGCGCAAGCCGCGCCTCAGGCGCAGCCGGAGTCGAAGGGCATTTCTTCAATGCGCTTCGACTTCGCTTGCTGCGCAAGCTACGCTCAGCACGAACGGTGAATCGAAATGCTTCCTGTCGTCGCACTCGTCGGCCGCCCCAACGTCGGCAAATCCACGCTGTTCAATGTGCTGACGCGCACGCGCGACGCGTTGGTCGCGGATCTGCCCGGCGTCACGCGCGATCGCCACTACGGCGTCTGCCGGTTGGGCGAGCGGCCGTTCGTCGTGGTGGACACCGGCGGATTGTCCGGCGAAGACATCGATATCGACGTGCTGACCGCGAAGCAGGTACGGCTCGCGATAGATGAAGCGCAGGCCTGCGTGTTGATGGTGGACGCGCGCGAGGGCCTGCTCCCGCAGGATCGCGCGATCCTCGACGAGCTGCGCCGCGCCGCCAAACCGGTGGTGCTGGCGATCAACAAGACCGACGGCGTCGACCCCGACGTCGCGCTCGCGGAGTTTTCCGCGCTCGGCATCGCAGCGACATTGCCGATCTCGGCAGCGCATTCGCGCGGCGCGGGCGACGTCGTCGCGCAGGTGCTGCCGTTGCTGCCGAGCGACGACGAACCCGATGCCGATGTCGAGGACGAACGCACCGGCACCCGCGTGGCCATCGTCGGGCGGCCCAATGTCGGCAAGTCCACGCTGGTGAATCGCCTGCTCGGCGAGGAACGCGTGGTCGTTTCCGACGTCGCAGGCACCACGCGCGACTCCATCCACGTGCCGCTCGAGCGCGATGGCAAACACTACACGTTGATCGACACGGCGGGTATGCGCCGGCGCGGCCGCGTCGACGATGCGCTGGAGAAATTCTCCGCGATCAAGACGCTGCAATCGATCGCCGCATGCCAGGTCGCGATCGTGCTGCTGGATGCGGGCGAGGGCGTGGCCGACCAGGATCTCACCCTGATAGGGCAGGTGCTGGAAGCCGGTCGCGCGCTGGTGATCGCGGCCAACAAGTGGGATGGGCTGTCCACCTACGATCGCGAGCGCTGCCGCAGTGGCCTCGACCGCAAGCTGGATTTCGTTGACTGGGCGAAGCCCGTTTTCATTTCCGCCAGGCACGGCTCGGGCTTGCGCGAGCTGATGCGCGGTGTCGATCGCGCACACCTTTCCGCCACGCGGACGCTCAGCACTTCGGACCTGACGCGGACGCTGGAAAAGGCCCTTGCCGCTCACCAGCCGCCGCTGGTGCGCGGCCATGCGCCGAGGCTGCGCTTCGCGCATCCGGGCGGCCATAACCCGCCGACCATCGTGATCCATGGCACGCGCACGAAACACATCGCGGAAAGTTATCGGCGCTATCTCGAAAACTTCTTCCGCAAGCGCTACAAGCTGGAAGGTACGCCCATCCGCATCGAGTTCCGCGAGGGCGAAAATCCGTTTGCCGGAAGGCGCAATACGCCGACCGAAAGCCAGCAGCGCAGGCGCCGGCGGATGATCCGGCACGTGCGCGGGAAGAAGTGACCACGTCTTGCCTCGGCGTCGTGTTGGCCGGTGGCGCCGGTTCGCGTGTCGGCGGCGCCGACAAGGGACTCTTGCCGTTGCAGGGCCGCACGTTGATCGCATGCGTCCTCGATGCATTGCGGCCGCAATGCGATGCACTGCTGGTCGTGGCCAATCGAAACATGGACGAGTATTCACGCCACGCGAAGACGATCCGGGACGAAGGCGAAGGACACGCCGGGCCGCTGGCCGGTATCGTCGCGGCACTGGTGCATTCGAATGCGGATGCCGCGTCGCCTGATCCATCCGGATGGATGCTGACCGTGCCCGTGGATTGTCCGGAACCGCCTCCGGACTTGCGCGACCTGCTGCAATCGGAGCTGGACCAGTCCCCCGATGCGGACTGCGCCTTCGCGCACGACGGCGACGGTGTGCAGCCACTGTTTGCCTTGTATCGACTTTCGCAACGCGAGGCATTGCTGGCGAATGCGCGTACCGCGCTGCGATCGCATGCTTCCGTCGTGCGCTGGCAGGAAGAAATCGCGGCGCGCGCGGTGGATTTCTCCGGCCGGCGTGACGCGTTCCATAATCTCAATACCCCGCAGGACTTCCGCGGCTACGGGCGTGCATGACCACGAAGAGCTATCCGACCCGCATCGGCCTCGAACAGGCGCTGGAGATCATGGCCACGCGCTGCGCGCCGCATCGGTTGCCCGCCGAAACCGTGCCGCTGCCGGATGCGCAAGATCGCGTGCTGGCCGAAGACGTGCGCGCCGCTCACGATCTGCCGCCGTTCGCCAACGCGGCTATGGACGGGTTCGCGGTGCGTGGGGGGGATTTGCCGGACCGGGGCGAGCGACCCTTCGTCCTCGTCGGGGATGTATTCGCCGGCGCGACTTTCGCACCTCGAGTAGGCGAAGGCGAGTGCGCGCGGATCACCACGGGCGCACCGATGCCGCTGGGGGCAGACACGGTGGCGATCAAGGAAAACGTGCGCGTCGAAGGCGAGCGCGTTTTCGTCGCGGCTGGCGAGGAGCCGCGTGCGAATGTGCGCGCCGCGGGCGAGGATTTTTCCGCCGGCGACGTGGCCTTGAGGCAGGGCACGCTTTTGCGGGCCGCGCAACTCGGGGTTGCCGCGGCGCTGGGGCTGGACCGGGTGCGGGTGCGCCGCAGGCCAAATGTCGCGATCATCGCGACCGGCGATGAGCTGGTCGCTGCCGGCCAGTCGCTGGGATTCGGCCAGATCCACGAATCCAACGGCGTCCTACTCTCCGCGTTGTTGCGCGAAGCCGGCGCGAAAGTCGTCTCGCGCGCGTGCGTCCGCGACAACCCGGATGCGCTGCGCGCGGCACTGCTCTCGGCCGCGGCGGATTCGGACCTGATCGTCAGCAGCGGGAGCGTATCGGCGGGCGAGGCCGATCACCTGCCGTTGCTGTCGCAGGAGCTCGGCGAAATCCATTTCCACAAGGTGCGCATCAAACCCGGGATGCCCTTGCTGTTCGGGGAGATCGGTGCGAGCCTGTATTTCGGACTGCCCGGCAATCCCGTTTCCGGCGCGGTGACGTTCCGGGTATTCGTGCGCTTCGCGCTGGCCGCGATGCTGGGCGAAGCCCGGGAAAGCGCGGTGCTGCGCGCCAGGTTGTCGGAGCCCGTGCACAAGAAACATGCGCGCGCGGAACTGCTGCGTTGTTCGCTGGCTTCCGATTCCGAAGGCGTGCTGTGGGCAACGCCGCATCCGCAGCAGGGTTCGCACATGCTGCGCGGACTGGTGGAGTCGGATGCGCTGGCCTTGTTGCCGGAAGAGGCGCGCGAGCTGGATCGCGGCGCGGTGGTGGCGGTGTGGCCTACCCGCTGATCGGCGATAATGCGCCGATGGCCCTCCGCGAAATCACACCGGACGAAGCCCTGCGTCGGCAGCGTGCCGGCGCGATATTGATCGACGTGCGCGAGACGTACGAGCACGCAGCGGGCATGGCGGCCGGAGCGATCGCCCTGCCGCGCGCGCAGGTCGCGCAGGGCATTGCGCAAATCGTTCCCGACAGGGATGCCGAAATCCTGGCGATCTGCGCGCACGGCCAGCGCTCGCTGATGGCTGCGCAGGTGTTGCAGCAGCTCGGCTACCGCAACGTCGCTTCGGTTTCGGGCGGCACAGCATTGTGGATCGAGCAGGGCCTGCCGATGGCCGAGGCCGAAAGCGAAGACGCGGATTTCTTCGAGCGCTATTCGCGCCACCTGCGCCTGCCGGAAGTCGGCGAAGCGGGGCAACGCAAACTGGAAGAAGCTCGCGTCGTGGTCATCGGTGCGGGCGGGCTCGGTTCGCCCGCCGCGTTCTATCTCGCCGCGGCGGGCGTGGGCACTCTGGTGCTTGCCGACGACGACGCGGTGGATCGCAGCAACCTGCAACGGCAGATCCTGCACACCGACGCGCGCATCGGCGTATCGAAGGTACGGTCCGCCGCGCAGACGTTGATGGCGTTGAATCCGCGCACGCGGATCGAGGGGTTGTCCGAACGGGTGACGTCGGCGAACGTCGAGGACCTGCTGGACGGCGCCGATGTAGTGATCGACGGCGCCGACAATTTTCCGGCGCGCTACCTGCTCAACGATGCTTGCGTGAAACTGGCGAAACCGCTGGTGTATGGCGCGGTGCATCGATTCGAAGGGCAGGTGGGCGTGTTCGATGCCGGCCGGCAACGCGGCATCGCGCCGTGCTATCGCTGCCTGTTTCCGCAGCCGCCGCCCGCGGACGCCGCGCCCAACTGTTCGGAAGCCGGCGTGCTGGGCGTACTGCCCGGCGTGATCGGCATGCTGCAGGCCACTGAAGCACTCAAATTGATCTTGAACATCGGCGAGCCGCTTGCCGGCCGGCTGCTGATGTTCGACGCACTCGCGATGCGCTTCCGCGAAACGCGATTGGCATCCGATCCGGAATGCCCGGTCTGCGCACCGGGCAGGGCGTTTCCGGGATATATGGACTACGCCGCGTTTTGTTCCGGCGTCAGCAGGTAGATCGCTGCATCCAGGCGGATACCGCGGAATTCGATGCGCCCGCGATCGATGCCCTGGAACCGCGCGCCGGATTTTTCCGCGACGCGGCGGCTGGGCAGATTGTCGATCGCAGCCACGATTTCGAGTTGCGCGAATCCGTTTTCGAACCCGAAAGCACCGACCAGCCGTGCCGCCTGCGTCGCGACGCCACGGCCTTGCGCATCCGTCCGCACCCAATAGCCGAGATTCGCCATCCCTCGCGCGCGGTCGAACCGGTTCAGGCCCGCGCCGCCCAGAACCCGCGATTCGTCATCCGCGAGGATCGCGAACGCGTACTGCTCGCCGCTGTCCCAGGATTCCGCGGAATGCTCGATCCATGCTTCGCTGTCGGCGCGCGCATAGTTTTCATGGCACCACGGCAACCAGCGGCCGACCGTGGACATCGACGCCCGCGCGGCAGCGTAGAGCGAGTCGGCATCGCCCGGCTGCCATGGCCGGATCATGACCCCGCCCCGGCGAAACCCGCACCCCGCTCGATCGGGCGTCATGCCGTACGTGTTTGCGCCGCCTTGAATGCCGCCAGTTGCTCCGGGGTGGCTTCCTTCTGGTATTTCGTTTTCCATTCGGCGAAGGGCATGCCGTAGATCGCTCCGCGCGCCTCGTCTTTCGACATTTCGGTGCCACGCTCTGCGGCGGCTTCGCGATACCAGTCGGCGAGGCAGTTGCGGCAGAAGCCTGCCAGGATCATCAGGTCGATGTTCTGCACATCGGAGCGATCCTGGTTGAGGTGTTTCAGCAGCCGGCGGAAGGCGGCGGCTTGCAGTTCGGTCTGGTTTGCGGTCATGGCGGTGGCGGGATGGTCCGGCGATAATGCTGGTTGCGACTTTACACGGGGAATTTCCTTGAGCGCACGCATCCTCGATGGCCGCAGGATCGCCGATGAAGTGCTCGCGCGCGTGCGCGCAGGCGTGCGGGCGCGCGTGAAGCGGGGGAAAGCCGCGCCGGGGCTGGCGGTGGTGCTGGTGGGCGCCGATCCGGCTTCCAGCGTGTACGTGAAAAACAAGCGCCGCGCCTGCAAGCACGTCGGCTTCGAATCCTTCGATTACGACTTGCCGGCCGATACTTCGCAAAAAGAGTTGTACGCGTTGATCGACAAGCTCAATGCAGACCCCGTGGTGCATGGAATTCTCGTGCAATTGCCGCTGCCCGGACACATCGACGACAACGCGCTGATCGACCGCGTCGATGCGCGCAAGGACGTGGATGGTTTCAGCGCGGTGAATGTCGGCCACCTCGCGCTGCGACGCTTCGGCCTGCGCCCGTGCACGCCCAAGGGCGTGATGACCTTGCTGGGCCACACCGATCGCCCGGTGCGTGGACGTCATGCGGTGGTCGTCGGCGTTTCCAACCATGTGGGACGGCCGCTGGCGCTGGAACTGCTGATCGCCGGCTGCACGACCACCTGCTGTCACAAGTTCACGCGCGACCTGGACCAGTACGTGCGCCAGGGCGACATCGTGATCGCCGCGGTCGGCAGGCCGGGGATCATCAAGGGCGAATGGATCAAGCCGGGCGCGGTGGCGATCGATGTCGGCATCAACCGCATGGACGATGGCAGGCTCGTGGGCGACATCGAGTTCGATGAAGCCGCGAAACGGGCGTCGTGGATCACGCCGGTGCCGGGCGGCGTCGGCCCGATGACGGTGGCCACGCTGATGGAAAACACGCTGGAAGCGGCGAATGCCTCGGACGGCTGACGGGCTCAGTCGGCGATCCGCACGCGTTTGATCCGTCCACCGGCTCCGGTCTTGATCGTCACCGCGGACTTGGCGCAACCGAACCGTGCGGCGACCAGCGCGATCAGTTCGGCATTGGCCTTGCCGTCCACCGGCGGCGATTTCAGTTGCGCGCGCCAGCTTCCGTCCACGGCCTGATCCAGCACGCTGGTGCGCGCGTTCGGTTTGACCCTCACTTCGATGATTCTTGCCATGCGCAACATTGTCGCCGGCGGACCGGTGGCTGCAAGCCGATGACACTCGGCGTATAATCACCCATTGCCCCGCCGGTATCTGCCATGCGCATCCTCGCCGAGGCTCTGACCTACGACGACGTTTACCTCGTTCCCGCCCATTCGAGTGTTCTTCCGCGCGACGTCGACACTTCCACGCGCCTCACTCGTTCGATCCGCCTGAACATCCCGCTGGTGTCCTCCGCGATGGACACCGTCACCGAAGCGCGCCTCGCCATCACCATGGCGCAATGCGGCGGCATCGGCATCATCCACAAGAACATGTCGCTGGAACGCCAGGCGGCCGAAGTGCGGCTGGTGAAGAAGTTCGAGGCCGGAGTGATCCGCGATCCGATCACGGTCGGTCCGCTGACTTCCATCGGCGAGGTGATGCAACTGACCCGCGCGCACAACATCTCCGGCGTGCCGGTGGTGGAGGGCGGCAAGCTCGCGGGCATCGTTACCTCGCGCGACCTGCGCTTCGAGAAGAAGCCGGACGACCCAGTCAAGAACATCATGACCCGCAAGGACAAGCTGGTCACGGTGAAGGAGGGCGCAGGCGAGGACGAAGTGATCGCGCTGCTGCACAGGCACCGCATCGAGAAGGTGCTGGTGGTCAACGACCAATTCGAATTGCGCGGGCTGATCACGGTCAAGGACATCCAGAAGGCGCGCGACAACCCGCACGCCGCGAAAGACGACCACGAACGCCTGCGCGTCGGCGCGGCGGTCAGCGCGGGCGGCGACACCGAAGCACGCGTGATCGCGCTGGCCGAAGCCGGCGTCGATGTCGTGGTGGTGGATTCCGCGCACGGTCATTCGCAAGGCGTTCTCGATCGCGTGCGCTCGATCAAGCGCGATTTTCCGCACCTGCAGGTCATCGCCGGCAACATCGTCACCGGCGATGGTGCCAAGGCGTTGCGCGATGCCGGCGCGGATGCGGTGAAGGTCGGTGTCGGGCCGGGCTCGATCTGCACCACGCGCATCGTCGCCGGCGTCGGCGTGCCGCAGATCACCGCGATTTCGATGGTCGCCGAAGCGTTGCAAGAGGAGATTCCGTTGATCGCCGATGGCGGCGTGCGCTATTCGGGCGACGTCGCAAAAGCGGTCGCCGCCGGTGCGTCGACGGTGATGCTCGGTTCGATGTTCGCCGGCACCGAGGAAGCGCCGGGCGAAGTCGAGCTGTACCAGGGTCGCTCGTACAAGAGCTACCGCGGCATGGGTTCGCTGGGCGCGATGTCGCAGGGTTCTTCCGATCGCTATTTCCAGGAAGAAGCCCAGGCCGAGAAGCTGGTGCCGGAAGGCATCGAAGGCCGCGTGCCGTATCGCGGGCCGCTGCGCAGCATCGTGCACCAACTGGTCGGTGGCCTGCGGGCATCGATGGGCTACTGCGGCTGCGAGGACATCGAGGCGATGCGCAAGCGTCCGCAGTTCGTGCGCGTCACGGGCGCAGGCGTGCGCGAGGCGCACGTGCACGACGTGCAGATCACCAAGGAAGCGCCGAACTACCGGATGAATGACTGAGCCGCGCGTGCAGAACATCCACACCGACAAGATCCTCATCCTCGACTTCGGTTCGCAGTACACGCAACTGATCGCGCGACGGGTGCGCGAGATCGGCGTGTATTGCGAGATCCGGGCCTGGGACCACGCGCCGGAGGAGATCGCGAAGTTTGCGCCGAAGGGGATCATCCTTTCCGGCGGTCCGGAATCCGCGATCGCGCCGGGCGCGCCGCGCATCGCGCAACGAGTCTTCGATCTCGGCGTGCCGCTGCTGGGCATCTGCTACGGCCTGCAGGCGATGGCCGTGCAACTCGGGGGCGCGGTGGAAGGCGGCCACGCTCGCGAATTCGGCCACGCCAGGATCAAGCCGACTGCGCATTCGCGCCTGCTCAGCGGGCTCGAGCCGGACGACGCGCCGCAGGACGTGTGGATGTCGCACGGCGACCGCGTCACCGCGCTGCCGCGCGGTTTCGAGTTGATCGCTTCCACCGAATCCGTGCCGATCGCCGCGGCCGCGGACGAAGCGAACCGTCGCTACGGTATCCAGTTCCACCCGGAAGTCACGCACACGAAACACGGCGCGGAGATCCTGCGCCGCTTCGTGGCCGACATCTGCAGTTGCGCCACGCTGTGGACCAGCGCCAACATCATCGACGATGCGGTCGCGCGCGTGCGCGCGCAAGTCGGCAACGACAAGGTGCTGCTGGGCTTGTCCGGTGGCGTGGATTCTTCGGTCGTCGCGGCGCTGCTGGAAAAGGCAATCGGCGATCAACTGACCTGCGTGTTCGTGGACACCGGCCTGTTGCGTGCGGGCGAGGGCGACCAGGTAATGGACACGATGGCGCGGCACATGGGCGTGCGCGTGATCCGCGTCGATGCTGCGCATCGCTTTTTCGATGCCCTGCGCGGCATCGAAGATCCGGAGCAGAAGCGCAAGGTGATCGGCAAGCTCTTCGTCGATGTCTTCGACGAGGAAGCGCGCAAGCTTCGGGGCGTGAAGTGGCTGGCGCAGGGCACCATCTATCCGGATGTCATCGAATCGGCCGGTTCGAAGACCGGCAAGGCGCATGTCATCAAAAGCCATCACAACGTCGGCGGCCTGCCGGAACGTATGAAGATGCAGCTGCTCGAGCCATTGCGTGAACTGTTCAAGGACGAGGTGCGGCGCATCGGCGTGGAACTCGGGCTGCCGCGCGAAATGGTCTATCGCCATCCTTTCCCGGGCCCGGGCCTGGGCGTGCGCATCCTGGGCGAGGTGAAGCGCGAGCATGCGGAGCTCCTGCAACAAGGCGACCGCATCTTCATCGAAGAACTGCGCGCTTCCGGCTGGTACGACCAGGTCAGCCAGGCCTTCGCGGTATTCCTGCCGGTGAAATCGGTGGGCGTGGTGGGCGACGGCCGCGCCTACGAATGGGTGATCGCGCTGCGCGCGGTCCAGACCATCGACTTCATGACGGCGCGCTGGGCGCACCTGCCGTATGAATTCCTCGAGCGTGTCAGCTTGCGCATCATCAACGAAGTGCGCGGGATTTCTCGCGTGGTGTATGACATCAGCGGCAAACCTCCCGCGACGATCGAGTGGGAGTAGCGCTCCCGACGCGCGAACACCGAGTGCGTTTCGGGCCGGGCAACCGGCGGCGACAATCCGGGCACCCACGGCATCCTCGGCCGAAGTTCTTCGGGAGGCATCCATGCGCAAGGTCGCTCTGTCGTTCGGCATCACCCTCGGCGCATTGGCGTCGCTTTCGATCGCTCCGGTGGCCTGCGCCGCGTCTCCGGGCCTCGGCGCGGTACTGACCACGCAAGACGGGGGCCAGGTCTTCGGCTTCGACATCAACCAGCACGGCGGTGACGGCGTGCTCGCCAGCGCGCAGACCAGGGTCGGCGGCGTGCTCGTCTCTGTCGAAACCTTCGACCAGGACAGTGGCCAGATCGAGCGGTCTTTCAAGCGCGAGCTGGGGAACCGCAACGAATATGCGGTGGACGGCATCTTCGCGGGCGACACCGCGCTGATCACGCACTATGTAACCCCGAACGGGACGATCTTCGCCCAGCGCTTCTACAACGTGATGAGCCCCGTGACCGCGCAGCGTTTCACCGGCACCTGGACGCCGCCGCTCAGGGACATCGACGTGCTGATGGCCGGCACGGACCAGTCCGCGGCGGAAACCGTGTTGTTCGTCATCGAACTGAAGAATCGCGACCGGCCGCACCTGCTGGTGTCCAACATCGCGGCAAACACTTTCAGCAACGACATTCCCCTGAATCCTTCCCTGTTCGGTCCCGCCAACGGCGCGCACCTGGCGCAATACACGGCCGGCAACCAGGCCGTGCTGGCCCTGTCTCCCGACGCCGGAACCGTGCGCGGCAAGGCGCCGCTGATCGTGCAGGTCGACCTCTCTACCGGCGCGATGAGCCACTTCAGCGGATTCAACAACGGGTTCTTCCACTCCGGATTCGTCAACGGGCTCGCCGTCGATCCGGACACCGGCATCGCCGCGACGACCACGGAGCTGAACTCGCAGGTCGAGTTCTACGATTTGAAAAGCCAGAGCGGAATTGCCGCCGTGCAACTTCCGTGTACGACGAATACCGACCAGATCCACAGCGGCTCCAACATCGCGGTCGATCCGGTCAACAAGCTTTTCCTTGTCACCGAGCAGCTCTATTGCGACGGCAGCCAGGGCAGTGCCATCGTCGTGTACGACGAGGCCGGGAACTTCGTCGAGGCCATCACCGGATTCAATTTCGCGATCGGCGAGCCGGCGCCGGTGCTCAATCCTTCCAGGCGCATGGGCTGGGCCTTCAGCGGACCCGAGGGCTTCAGCCAGTTGCAGCAATTCTTCTATTGAAGTTCGTCGTGCGGTCGATTGCCGGGCCGGCCTGGTCCACGCAGCAGCACGCGATGCCACTGATATTTCGCGCCCGCGGACACGTCGGGCGCAAGCCCTCCGCGATCAAGCCTCGGTGAATGCCCGAGCGCGATTGCGCCGAGCCGGAGCGGGAGTCATCATTGCACGCATCCCCGCAGGCGGCCGTCGGTTCGGGGCTCTGCAAACGTCTTTCCAAACGTACATCCGCATGGGAGAAACGGCATGTTCCGGAATCGTCCGTCAAGAATTGCTGTTCGCGGCCTGCTTATGTTGTGTACCACCGTTGCCTTGGGAATCCTGGGTGCTGGCGGGGCGCGAGCCGGGGCGTTGATGACGTCGCTGGTGCCGCAGGACGTCGCCGACCATGTCGCCGCGCGCGTCGCCGAGCCGGACCCGTCCAGTCGCCTGCAACTGGCCATCGCGCTTCCGATGCGCAACCAGGCGGAACTCAAGCACCTGTTTGACGACATCTACGATCCATCGAGCCGCAACTACCACCGCTATCTTTCCGTCGCACAATTCACCGAACGCTTTGGTCCCACGAAGGCCGATTACGCGAAAGCGCTGCGATTCTTCTCCAGCAACGGTCTTGCGATCACTGGTGTGGCAGCCAATCGCTACCTGATCGAAGGGTCGGCCAGCGTCGGCACGCTGGAGCGCATGCTGCACGTGAATTTCGGCCTGTATCAGCGCCCGGGCGAGTCGCGCCGCTTCATCGCCCCGGATCGCGAACCCACGCTCGGGCTGGATGTGCCCGTGCTGCGCATCATCGGGCTGGATGATGCCGACCCACCCACGAACCGACTCGTGCAGCGAAAGCTCGACGTTGCCGCGCAATCTCCGGTCAAGGGTTCGGGCCCCAATGGCTGGTATCTCGGCAATGACATTCGCCTTGCCTACTACGGCATTTTTCTCTCGGACGGCAAGGACCAGTCTCTCGGCTTGATGGAACTCGGGCCTTACGACCCGAGCGGCGTGCAAAATTACTTCACGCAGTTCGGTCCGCCGCTCACCACGGCTGTCGTTCCGATTTCCACCGACGGCAGTCCCGCGACGTGTTCGAGCACCTGCAACGACGCCGAGCAGGCGCTCGACATCGAGTACGCGATCGCGATGGCGCCCGGCCTGACGCAGGTGCAGGTGTACGTGGCGCGTTCGGCGGCGAGCGTGCTCAATCGCATGGCGACCGACAACACCAGCGCGCAACTGAGCACGTCCTGGGGCTGGAGCCATGGCGAGCGTTCCGTCGACGAACCCATCTTCCTGGAAATGGCCGTGCAGGGACAAACGCTGCTGACCGCCAGCGGCGACTATTCTTCGTTGCGCGCAAGTGGTCCGTGGCCGGAGGAGAGCGCCTACATCACCGCCGTAGGCGGCACCGATCTGCAAACATCGTCGCCGGGCGGGCCATGGCTCAGCGAAACCGCATGGTCGGGCAGCGCAGGTGGTCCGTCGCTCGACAAGACGATCAAGATTCCTGCGTACCAGCTTCCCTTCATCAATGATCAGAACCAGGGTTCGACGCAGGTACGCAATGTCCCGGACATCGCCGGCGATGCGAACACTGTGAACTACATCTGCTACAGCCGCGGATGCAGCGGCGGCAACGGCGGCACGAGTTTCGCCTCTCCGATCTGGGCGGGATTCATCGCCTTGGCCAACCAGAGGTCGGCGCATTACGGCGACGGACGCATCGGATTCCTGAATCCGCTGCTCTACAACATGGGCGGCAAGCACTTCGCGCCGTACATCTATCACGACATCGTGAGCGGCACGAGCGGCAAATATTCGGCGGTGCCGAGCTACGATCTGGTGACGGGCTTCGGAAGCCCGCAGGGTTTTGCCTTCATCGAGAAGCTGATCCAGGCTGCGAACCCCTCCGTGACTTCGCAGCGGTGACGGCGGCGGGAGCGAAGCGCGGTCGATGCGCATATCGGCCGCGCGCTTCTGCCGGCATGGTTTGAATGTGCGCAGCCATGCCGGGCATGACCTACATCCACGTCGACGTGTTCAGCCCGCGTCCGTACAGCGGCAATAGCCTCGCGGTTTTCCCCGACGCCGCGGGCCTCGACGGTGCGCAGATGGCCGCGATCACGAGGGAGCTGCGGCATTTCGAATCGATCTTCCTGCAACCCTCCGAGGGAGACGCGCGCACGTATTCGGCACGCGTGTTCGACCTCAACGAGGAACTCGATTTCGCGGGCCATCCGTTGATCGGCGCGGCATGCGCGCTGCACGATTCGCAATCGGCGGCAGACAAGGAAACCTGGACGCTCCGTTTGACGGCGCGGACCGTCACGGTGCAAACCGAGCGGCGGAACCCAAAACGCTATTTCGCGGTGCTGGACCAGGGGGCGGCAGAATTCCTCGGCGTGCCGGAGCCGTCACGCCTGGCCGACATCGCTGCATGGTTCTCGTTGAGCATGGATGATCTCGACGCGGATCTGCCGCCGGAAATCGTTTCCACCGGTTTGGATTATCTTGTCGTGCCGGTACGTGGCGATGCGCTCGCCCGTGCGCGCATTGCCGTACCCGATCTGGAACAGAAGTTGGGCGAAATGAACGCGCAGTTCGCCTATCTGTTGAACGCGGAGCAACTCGAGGCCCGGCACTGGAACAGCGACGGCGTGATCGAAGACGTCGCCACCGGCAGCGGCGCCGGCTGCGCGGTTGCATACCTGCGCAGCAGGAATCGCATCGGTGATGCCGAGTCGGTGACGCTTGCCCAGGGGCGTTTCACGGGCCGGCCCAGCGAAATCGTGATGCGGGCTCACGGCGCCGGCAGGCACGTGCGCTCGGTCGAAGTCGGCGGTGACGTTTCGATCGTGGGCGAAGGGCGGCTGTTGGAGCTGCCGCCTAGGACGCCAGCGCGAAAAACCGCGAAGTAGAATCACCTTCCCCGATCGCCCACGCTGCGACATGCCTGAAGCTCACGCGCCGTTCTTGCCGGAAGACCAAACCTTCATGCGCCGCGCACTGGAGCTGGCCGCGCACGCGCGCGACGCGGACGGCGAGGTGCCGGTCGGCGCGGTGCTGGTGCTGAAAGGCGAAATCGTCGGCGAAGGCTGGAACCGCAACATCACGCTGGCCGATCCGAGCGCGCACGCGGAGATCGGCGCATTGCGCGAAGCAGGGCAGCGCGTGCGCAATCACCGCATCCCGGATTCCATCTTGTATGTCACGCTGGAACCCTGCGCGATGTGCGCGATGGCTCTGGTCCATGCACGCGTTGCGCGCGTGGTGTACGCGGCAACCGATCCAAAGACCGGCGCCGCCGGCAGCGTGTTCGACACGCTGATCTCCCCGCACCACAACCATCGCATCGAAGTGCAGGGCGGTCTGCTAGCCGGGGAATCGGCTGCATTGCTGCGGGAATTCTTCCGCGGAAGAAGGTAGGACGGACATCGTCCGCCGGCATCGCATCTTTTCGCGTTGGCGGGCAGTGTCCGCCCCACGTTTGCAGAGCAGGGTGAGTCGTCCGCCGTCACCGCTACGTCGTTTCGCATCGACGTGGAGTGCTCCCTTCATTGCGACACCCGCGCCACGCTGCCGCCCAGCACTTCGCTGATATGGTCCAGCGCACGCCGATTGCGCTGCGGCGTGATCGAAGCCGTCGCGTCCGCCGGCACCCACAATTTGAAATCGCGCATGTGCGCGTCCATCGCCGTGTTCAGCACGCATTGGTCGCCGGCCACGCCGGTCAGCACGAGCTTCGAGACTTCAAGATATTCCAGCAGCGACGGCAGCGGCGTACGGTAGAAACCGGATTGCCCGGGTTTCAGCACGAAGTAGTCCGTCTTGCGTGGCGCCAACCGGTCGGCGATTTCCGCGCCGGCTCCGCCCTTGCGGCGGCAATAGTCGATCACCTGATCGAAATTCGAGCGCCAGCGGCCGAAATTGTCGTTGACGTGGATTACCGGCCGCTGCAACGCATCGGCGCATTGCCGCAATTTGTCGATCGCCTCGACCACGCCCGGCATCTGCCGCGCGAGCTGGTCCCCGCCGGGAAAGGCGAAATCGTTGATCACGTCGACGATCAGCAGCGCACCGCCGGCAAGGAAGTCGTCGGAATCCATGTCGCACCCCGCAGCACACGCGCACGATCCTTGGGCTCTGCACGTGTTCTTCGCGTGAGCGGCGCATAATGGTGCGCCACGGCATGCCGGGAGGCTGCTTGAATACCACCGTCGCAAACGCCGACGAACGGGCCGCCGCAGCCGCGCCGCTTGCCACCGCGATCGCGAACTTCGCGCACGAGCTGGCCAATCCGCTCAACACGATCGCGATGACCAGTGAGCTGGCCAGGCGGATGCTGGCGCGCGGTCAGGGCGAGAAGGCCATGCATGCGCTGGAGAACATCGGCGCCGATTGCAACCGATGTGCCCGCCTGCTGCGTGACGCGCAAGATTTTCTTTCCATGGAGATCGGGGAGATCTCTAGCGAAGTGGACCTGGAGGCGCTGCTGGAAGAGGCCGGGGAACCCCTCAAGAAGCGCGGCGAGATCGCGCAGAGCGCGTCGTCCTCGCGCTACCTTCTGCACGGCGATGCGCGCGCGTTGCGCCGGATGTTTTCCGAGCTGTTGAGCAACGCCTTCGATCACGGCGCTCGACGCTTGGAAGTGGATCTCGGCAGCGACGGTCGTCAATTGTGCATCCGCTTCCGCGATGATGGTCCCGGCATCGATCCGGCGGTGATGCCGCGCATCTTCGATCCGTTCTTCTCCACCGACCGCCAGCAACGCAGCGGTATCGGACTCGCAATCGCGCGAGCGGTCGCCGAAGCGCATGGGGGCGATGTCGATGCCGAACGCGCCGAACAAGGCGCGGCTTTTCGGGTGAGGCTGCCACTGGAAGTCGTGGCGACCGGCGAAAGCTGAAGATGAAAAGCAATCATTTCGGCAAAACGGGAGTCGACCCGCGTCGGAATGCTGCCGATCCCGTTTCAGCTTGAACTTTTCGCGCGCAAGCGCATGATGCAGGGGGCTACCAGAGCTGCTCCACGATGGCCAACGACGAGCGCGACGACCAGAGTGTTGATACCGAATCGGGCGTCCCGCGCAATCCGACCGCGCGGGAGCGCAGTCACGTGAAATTTCCGGTGGTGGGGCTGGGCGCTTCCGCCGGGGGGCTGGTCGCGCTCAAGCAATTCCTGGAACGCGTTCCCAGCGACACCGGGCTGTCGTTCGTGGTGATCCTGCACCTGTCGCCCGAGCACGAGAGCGTGGCCGACAAGGTTTTGCAGACCGTCACGCGAATGCCGGTCACCCAGGTGACCGAGGCGACACTCCTCGAGCCCAACCACGTGTTCGTGATCTCGCCCAACCAGGAACTGACGATGAGCGACGGCTACCTGCGGGTGGCCAAACCATCGCATCGGCGTGGGCGCCACGTGGCCATCGACTTGTTCTTCCGCACGCTGGCCGACACCCACCAGGACAAAGCGGTCGGCGTAATCCTGTCGGGCGCCGATGCCGACGGCTCGGTCGGCATCACGCGCATCAAGGAGCAGGGCGGAGTGACCTTCGTGCAATCGCCGGAGGACGCCGAATACCCCGACATGCCGCGCAACGCCATCGCCAGCGGCCAGATCGACTTCGTGCTGCCGGCCGCCGAAATCCCCGGAAAGCTGGTGGAATGGTGGAACAACGCGCGCTCCATCAAGTTGCCGAAGGCCGATGGCGAGACGATCGTGCGCGCGCCGACCGATGGCAGCGTGGCTGCCGAACACGCTCTGCACGACATCCTGGGTTTGCTGGCCACGCGTTCGGGCCACGATTTCCGGCATTACAAACGCGCCACCGTGCTGCGGCGGATCGAGCGCCGCATGCAGGTCAACGTGCTGCCGGACCTGCCGGCGTACCTCCAATTCCTGAGGGAGCACCCGGAAGAAACCCACGCGCTGCTGGACGACATGCTGATCGGCGTCACCAGTTTCTTCCGCGACCGCGAGGCATTCGAGGCGCTGCAGCGAACGGTGATCCCGCAAATCATGCACAGCGGCAGTCCGGAACAGACGCGGGTGTGGGTGCCCGGTTGCGCCACCGGCGAAGAGGCGTATTCGCTTGCGATGCTGCTGGCCGAACACGGCGAAGACCTCAACACGCCGCCGGGTTTCCAGGTGTTCGCCAGCGACATCGACGAACCCGCAATCGCGCAGGGCCGCGTCGGCGTGTATCCGGAATCGATCCTCACAGACGTGACGCCCACCCGGCTGCGGCAGTTCTTCGGCAAGGAGCAGCAGCGTTACCGGATCAACAAGTCGATCCGCGACCGCGTGCTGTTCGCACTCCACAACGTGCTGCGCGATCCGCCGTTCTCGCGCATCGATCTGGTGAGCTGCCGGAACCTGCTGATCTACCTCGACCGCGAGGTGCAGGTGCGCCTGCTGGAAATGTTCCATTTCGCGTTGCGGCCTGGCGGATACCTGTTCCTCGGGTCGTCCGAAGCCGCCGATGCCACCGCCACGCACTTCGAAGTCGTGGACAAGCATCATCGCATCTATCGCGCCCGCGAGCAGGCGCGCACCGCGCGGCAGATCGCATCGGTGTTGCCGCTGCGCGCCGGGGAGCATGCGGCGCCTCCTTCCCTCGAGCGCGCTGCGCTGGGCCGGGGTTTCTCCTTCGCGGACGTGCACCAGCGCGTGCTGGAGTACTACGCGCCGCCCTCGGTGATCGTGGATCGCGAATCCAACATCGTGCACCTGTCCGAGCATGCCGGACGTTTCCTGCGGTTCGCCGGCGGCGAACCCAGCCGCAACCTCGTGGTCGCCGCGGATCCCGCGCTGCGCGCCGAATTGCGCAGCACGTTGTTCCAGGCCATCCACTCCAACAAGAGTACGGAGGTGCGCGTCAAGATCGAGCAGGCCGAAAGGCCGCCGCGCTTCGTCAACATCGTGGCGCGTCCGTTCCGCGACCCGGAATCGGCATCCGAATTCGTGCTGGTGCTGTTCGACGAGGTCGAGGATGCGCTGGGCGCCAACCTGGAACGCGCGCCATCAGATGGGCAACAGGGCGACGTGCTGCGAAGCCTCGAAGAGGAGCTGCAGCGCACCCGCGATCGCCTGCAGGCCACGGTCGAGCAGCAAGAAACCTCCAACGAGGAACTGAAGGCCTCCAACGAGGAATTGCAGGCGATCAACGAGGAACTGCGCTCGGCCTCGGAAGAACTGGAAACCAGCAAGGAAGAATTGCAGTCGGTCAACGAGGAGCTGGTGACGGTGAACTACGAGCTGAAGACCAAGGTGGAGGAAGCCGCCAAGGTCAACGACGACCTGCAGAACTTCATCACCGCCACCGACATCGCGACCGTCTTCGTCAACCAGGGCCTGCGCATCAAGCGCTATACGCCGCGCGCCAACGACATCTTCAACATCATCCCCGGCGACATCGGCCGCAGCCTGTTGGATCTCACCGGGCGGCTGGATTATCCGCAGCTCGCCGAGGACGCCACCGCGGCCTTCGAGTTGCTGCGCGTGATAGAACGCGAAGTGCAAAGTACCGACGGGCGCTGGTATTCGGTGCGCTTGTCCCCGTACCGCACTGCCGAGAACCGCATCGACGGCGCGGTGCTGAACTTCATCGACATTACCGGCCTGCGCCGGGCCGAGGAGCGCATTTCTTCCAGCGAGGACCAGTTGCGGCGCGCAATGGAGAGCGCGCACGAGCACGCCGTCATCGCGCTGGACGGGCAGGGCATCGTGACTTCGTGGAGTTCCGGTGCAGAGCAATTGTTCGGCTGGAACGCGCAGGAGATGACCGGCAAAGACATCGGCCGGATTTTCACGCCGGAAGATCGCGACGCCGGCGTGCTGCACCTGGAAATGCAGCAAGCGGAGCAGACGGGGCGTGCCGAAGATTCCCGATGGCACCTGACCAGGCGCGGCGAACGCGTGTTCTGCACCGGCCTGATGAGCCACATCGACACCCACCGCTTTCGCGGGTACGTCAAGATCCTCAACGACACCACGTTGACCGAGTTGCGCCGCCGCGACGAAAACCGCAGCGAGCTGGCCGCGGCGCGGCGCGAAGGCGGCGCCGCCGGCGCGATGAAGGACGATTTCCTGGCGGTGATTTCGCACGAACTGAAAAACCCGCTGAACCTGATCAGCGTCAACGCGGACCTGCTGGCGCGTCTTCCGCAGGCGCGCGATTCGCAGCCGATGCGGCAGGCGCTGGAAATGATCCATCGCGCGATCGTCGGGCAGGGGAGGATCATCGACGATCTGCTGGACATTTCGCGCATCCGCACCGGCAAACTGGTGCTGAACATGGAAGCGGTGGACATGGGCGCGCTGGCGCTGAACATCGTGCAGACGGTGCGCGCCGAAGCGCCCCGGTTGCAACTCGACTTCGCGTCTTCCGGCGCAAAAATGCCGGAACCGGTGATCGTGCGCGCGGATGCCGGACGGCTGGAACAGATCGTCTGGAACCTGATCAGCAATGCGGTGAAGTTCACCCCGGATGACGGCCGCATTGAGGTCGAGGTTTGCAACGAGGGCCGGTTCGGCCGCCTGGTCGTGCGCGACAACGGGCAGGGCATCGAAGGCAATTTCCTGCCGCGCATCTTCGAGCTGTTCGGCCAAGCGCCCAGCCGCGTCGCGATCGCCAAGGGCGGCCTCGGGATCGGCCTCGCGCTGGTGAAACAGCTAGTGGAGCGCCAGGGCGGCCGCGTCGAAGTGGAATCGCCCGGCCTCGGCAAGGGTTCGACCTTCAGCGTGTGGCTGCCGCGCTTCGAGTACGGGCTGAGCAGGCCGCTGCCAATGCCGGCGTCGCCGGTGGCCGAATCGGCCATGTGGCAGGGTGTGCATGTCCTGGTCGTGGACGACGCCGAGGACGCGGTACGCACGCTCGGCCAATTGCTGGAGATGGAGGGCGCGCAAGTCAGCGTGGCGCGCAGCGGCGAGGAAGCGCTGGCGCAATTCACGCAGGCTCAGTTGCAGCTGACGCCGTTCAAGATCGTATTCGCCGACATCGGCATGCCGAACATGGACGGCTACGAATTCGCGCGACGCCTGCGCGGACGAGCCGGCGGCGACGTGCCGCTGGTGGCCATGACCGGATTCACGCGGCCCAATGATGTCGAGCGCGCGCAGGAGGCCGGATTCGACGCGCACATCGGCAAACCGCTTTCTATCGACATGCTCACCGCCACGATGCAGCGGCTACTGGGCGATCGGGACAAGGAGGGTAAGAGCCGATAGCGCGAGGGCCGCCTTGCGGCAGATGGCTGGCCAGCCCCTAGGTTGAGGATTCATTATTTTACATAATAGACATTCTCGTCAATTCAACAAGACCCAAGGCCGAGCCGTACCGGTCGGTACGTCCGGCTGAGCATGGTTCAACCTCCCGGCGCCACGGCGGGCTTCCGGACCGCACTTCAAGTGAATTCGATGTTCGGAAGACACAGGGCCGCAAGCGCGGCCCTGTGTCTTCCGGTACTCGATGCCACGGCTCAACCCGATTTCGGCATCGCCTTCAGCGTGATGTTGTCGATGCCGAGGTTCCAGCTTCCCAGGCTCGGATAGGCGAAACCGGGTCGGTAGTAGCCAACCGTAGTCAAGTCCACCTGCTTCAGGAACTGCGACCACTCTGCATCGCCGGCCGGCGTGCCGTCGCCATGGGTGAACTTCCAGCCCTTCGGCACCGTCGGAGAATCCGCATCCACGGGGAACGAATAGGTTTGCCAGCCCTTCGGCACCCTGTTGCCGAGCGGGTGCGTATAGGTCGCGACATAGGTGACGTTGAAGCCGGTGTCGTCCATCTGCATCAACTGCAACGTGACGCCGCGGCTGGTCGCCCAGTCACCGGGCTGCAGGATGTCGAGGTCGACGCTGAAATCGGTGACGCCCAGGTCGGTCCAGTCTCCGGTGAAAACGCTGTCGGACTTGAACGGATCGTTGAATCCCGGCTGGTAGCGCGTCGACGCCGTGCCCCAGGTCGGAATCGCGTTGATGACGCCATCCTGCTCCACGAATTCGCCGGGGTTGCCGCCTCCGGTCTCGATCACGCGCGCCCTGTCGAAGTCGACGGCCCATTTCCCGAGGTCGGTGCCGTCATCGTAGGTCTCGGTGAAGACCTGCGGAACGGGAACCTTGCTCAAGTCCAGGCTGCCGCGGCCCGACGCCCAGTCCCATCCGCGTTTGGCGATGTAGCCGTGGTTGTTGCCGGCACGCACGTCGTGGAAGTAAGACGCCGGGAACGAATACAACTGCTGCCCCGCGGGCGTCATCGGATCGACCGCGCCGTTGGCGATCAGGCGTGCCCACGCACCTGCGAAGATCGGCGCGGACAGGCTTGTGCCGCCGACCTGTATCAACTGTCCGTAGTTGTAGTAGATGGCGCCGGTTTGGGGATTCGCATCGAAGGCCATGTCCGGACCGCGCGACCCCTTGTAGGTGCCGTAGGTCAGCGCGGCCTGCCAGGAAGGCGCCGCTTCGAACGAACTGGGGCTGCCGCCGGAGCCGATCCACTCGGTTTCGCGGCCATAGGTGCCGTTGGCGGCATTCAAGGTCGTGCCGGCGACCGCGATCACGTACGGCGAACTCGCGGGATAGCTGGCGGAATTCAAGCCGCCGTCGCCGCATTCATCGGCACCGTGATCGCCGGTCGATACCGAGAAGGTCTGGCCTTGCGCCAGCGCGATCTGGAACAGCTCGTCGTTGGCCTGCGCCGAACCGTCGCCGCCCTGCCCGCTGTCCTGGAAGCGTTCGCATTCGCCGAACGAGGCGTTGATCACCGACGCCAGCGGGATGCCGTCCGGCGGCGAAACGATCGAGTTCAACGAAGTGGTGACCGAACCGTTGTAGCCGCCGTAGGCGGCGAAGAAAGTCAGGCTCTTCACTCCGCCCGTCATGCCGACGATGTCCTGGCTGTCCATGTCCCACTCCACCGAACCTTCATCGAAACTCTTGCAGGTCGGGTCGGTGGTGCTGATGGTGCCGCTGCCGTAGCCGTCGTAGTCGGTGCATACCACGCTGGTGCTGGTGCGCGGCATCGAGTGCGCGTCGGTGAAGGTGTCGAGGTCGGCCAGCGTCTGCTCCATGCTGCCCCATCCCCACACGGCGACATCCACACTGTCGGCGGTTTTCAATGCGGACGCTCCATAGATCGAGGCGAATTCGGTCGGATCATGTCCGCTGATCGCAGCACCCGCCCCCGCTTGCGCGGGCTGCGCGAAGGTGTGCGCCTTGTGCACGCCCTGCAGGCCCAGCACCGCCTGCACGCTGCCGCGCAGCGACGCCGGAATCTTGATCTCCGTGGTGTTGGCGAACGTCACCCGGCCATCGTGCGTGCGCACCTGCGAAAGCGAAGTGTCGAACGCACGCGCCGCGATCGCGGCAGTGCCGTCGGCCTGCACCAGCATCCGGTTGTTCGAGATCTTGACGTTGCCGAAGCCGGCGCCCTTCAGGAAATTCGCGACCGCCTGGGCCTGCGCCTGCGTGGGCAGGTGATCGGCCGACAGCTGCGACTTGCTCATCGGCCGGTGCGGCTGGGAATTGAAGGTTCGCAACTGGTCCGCGTTGCGCAGCTTCAATGCGATGGTGACGTGGATCGGGTGCGACAGCGACAACGCGCCGTTGACCGCATCGCCGCCGAGCAATTGGGTACCACGGCTGACCGTTGCCAAGGAATTGTCAGATACGCCGGCCTGGACCGCACCGGCTACGCCGATCGCACCGGAAACCGCCAGCACGAGGGCCGTCTTGCGCAAGTTGCGAAGCATTGTTCGAATCCTCTTTGTTTTGCGAAGCATCGATGTCAGGGATCGGTCGATGCGTTCCGATTGATTTTTTCCGAAGCGCCCTGCCCTTACCAACTGAAGCCTGCACCGACACCTCCCGAGGTGTCCCCGTTGCCGAACGCCGCACCGATCGAAATGCTGGCCTTGTGATCGGAGAACATGTGCTGGTAGCCGACAGCCGCCGCCGACTGCCCGTTGTAAGTACCGGCACCGACGCCGACGCGATTGTCGCCGGAAAGGCCCGCGGTGTTGATGGCCATCTGCGAAGACGCCGCGCCCATCGCGCCGAGATTGTCGATGCGCTTGTCCTGCTCGTCGAAGCGCATGTTCACCTGATCCTGGAACTGATTGAACGAATCGGTGGTGACGTAGCCCGACAGCGCCTGGTCGGTGTATGCCTTGGCCGACCCCAGTGTCTGTGCGTTCGCGCTGTCGGAGTAGGTCTGGGCCGAGTTCAACGCCTCCGCGGTCTGCTGGTCGGTGTAGCCGTTTGCCGACGCGACCGTTTGCTGGGACTCGCCCGACTGCGTCTTCGCGTTGGCCGCGCGTGCCGGCGTGCCGTCGTTCCCCTGCCCCGCCGCCGCCGACGGCGCCACGGCGGCTTGCGTGGAGGTTCCGCTGCCCGATGCGCCTTGCAGCGACGCGATCTGTTTGTTCAATGCCTCGATTTCGCTCGAAAGATTGCTGATGGTCGAATTCGTCGAGTAGTTCGATTGCAGGTAGCCCAGCGTCACGGCGTCGTGCGCATCGACCGGATCGGCGACGTTGACGACGCGGCGATAGTTGCCCGCCGAACCGACCGAGAACGTGTTCATCACGTTCGCGATCGAACCGGCGCCGATCGCCACGCTGTTGTCGGCGGTCGCCTGCGCACCCGCGCCCGCGGCGATCGCGTTGATGCCGCTCGCGAGCGCATCGTCGCTGCCGTCACCCGCGCCGTTGCTCTGGAAGTACGCTGCCGTCGCCTGCGCTCCTTCGGTCGCCGCATTCAACTGCGCCAAGTTGACCGCATCGGTATCTTCCGTGCCGGCGGCTACGTGCGTGATCTGGCGATCCATCGCCGCGATGTCGACCGGGAATTGTCCGTCGCTGATCCGCTCCGGCGTGCCGACCGAAACTGTATTCGGTCGATCCGCATAGGAGTTGTTGCCGAGCGCCACGGAATTGCTCGCGTCCGGAGCCACTTCGGCGTTCGCGCCCAGCGCCGTGTTGGTGGCGCCGGGGAACACGATCGCGTTCCAGCCGAACGCGATGCTCTGGTCGCCCCCCGCCGCCGCCAGCCCGCCGATCGCGACCGAGCCGTCGCCTGCGGAAACCGACATTTCGCCCATCGCGACGCTGCGCGCCGACTGCGCCTGCGCACTGGAACCGATCGCGATCCCGAGCACGTCATAGGCGCGCGCCTGGGTGCCGAGCGCGACGCTGTCCTCGCCCCGCGCGGTACTCGCGGTTCCGACCGCGACTGCGCCCTGTGCGGAGGCCTCGGATGTCGATCCCACTGCGGTCGTCGCGTAATCCGTCGCGTGCGCGGCTGTGCCGACCGCCGTGCTCTCCTGCCCCGTCGCCTCGGTCGACCACAATTCCTTTTCCCAGGTCTGGCCGTTGATCACGACCATTTGTCCGCCTATCGCGACCGCGCTTTGTCCGGTTGCCTTGCTGCCGACGCCATAGGCCACGCTCCACTTGCTCGAGGCCAGGCTGGCGAAGCCGCCGGCGGTCGAGAAGGTGCCGAGCGCATGCGCCTCCGCGCCGAATGCGCTGCTGCGGTCTCCGGTCGCCTGCGCATCTTCGCCTACGGCAGTGGCATTCGTGCCGCTTGCGTAGGCATTGGCGCCGAGCGCGCTGCTGTAGTCGCCCATCGCCGCGGCGGTGTTGCCGACGGCCGTTGCGCTTTCGCCGCCGGCGAATGCCGAATAGCCTGCGGCCAGACTCAATCCGCCCGACGCATGCGAAAGGGCACCAAGGGCTGCCGCACCCTGCCCCGATGCATAAGCCTGCGAACCCAGGGCGACGGCGTTGTAAGCGTCGGGGCCCGTGTATGCACCCAGGCCTGCCGCAATGGAGCCGGTGCCGACTGCGGTCGCATAAGCGCCCATCGCGAGCGATGCATCGCCGGCCGCCGTCGAGAGGACTCCGAACGCGCTGCTCACAACGCCGTAAGCCGAAGCGCCCGAACCTGCCGCCGTGCTGGCGTCGCCCTTCGCGAGTGCGTTCATGCCCAGTGCGGTGCCGCGATATCCGTGCGCCGCGGAGCCGGCGCCGAGCGCGACGGCGAAGTCGTTGTCTGCGACAGATTCGTCGCCGAGCGCAGTCGAGAAATCGCTTGCACTCAACGCGCCCGGGCCGACGGCGACCGAATGCGATCCGAGCGCCTTGGTATGCACGGTCGAGGCGAAGGTGATGAACTGTCCGCCGATCGCCACGCTGGAGTTGCCGCTGGCGATCGCACCGCCGCCGATCGCCACGGTGCCGATCTGGGAGGCCTGTGCTTTCTCGCCCAGCGCCACGCTCCATTCGCCGGCGGCAGAGCTGAGATAGCCTGCGGCGAGCGCGCCGAATTCGCTCGCCACCGCGTTCGATCCGAACGCTGCCGCGTAGCTGTTGGTGGCGCGCGCCTGGTTGCCGACCGCGGTGGCGCCGCCGCCGTAGGTGGCTCCGGCGTACGTGCTGGTGCCGACGGCGATGTTGTTGCCGGTCGAGTAGCTGCCAGAACCCGTTTGCGCACCGTTGCCGAAGGCGATGTCGTTCTGTCCCAGCGCGGCAGAGTAGTAACCCACCGCCGTCGAACCGACGCCACTCGCGTACGCGCTTCCGCCCACCGCCGTGCTGTAGTCGGCGAGCGCGTTGGCGGTGTCGCCGATCGCGGTCGAGGACATGCCTTGCGCAACGGCGAATGATCCCGCCGCGAGGCTGTAGTCGCCTTCGGCGACAGTCGTATCGCCCAATGCGACCGATGAAATGCCGCTCGAAGCGGATCTGGGCCCGAGCGCGACGGACGCGTAGTTGGATGCGCTTGCGCCGTAGCCGATGGCGATACCGCCGGTCGCATCCTCGCCGGTACTGGAGGCATATCCCTGCGCGATGGATACCGCGCCTTTCGCGCTGGAATTCAAACCCGTCGCCATCGCGGCATAACCGCTGGCGTAGCTGTCGGCTCCGAGCGCGACCGAGCCTGAATTCGTGGCGCGTGCGAGATAGCCGAAGGCGGAAGAGAAGAAACCCGTCGCCGTGCCGCTCGCACCGACCGCCGTGGCGGAAACGGAACCGGCATTGGCGCGATTGCCGAACGCGGTGCCGAATGACTCGTCGGCCGTGGCACCGTTGCCGACGGCCGTGGCGTATTTGCCTATGGCCGAACTGTTGCTGCCGATGGCGACGGCATTTCTGCCGGCGTACGCATTGGTGCCGATCACCGTGGCGTATTTCCCGGCTCCGGCGGTCTTGGCCTGATTGCCGATGACGATGCTGTCCTGCGCGGTGGCCTGGGCTTGATAGCCGATCGCAATTCCCCGCGTCGGTGCGCCCTGGTAAGTCGCCGTTACATACGCGCCGTTGCCGATCGCAATGCCGTTGTCGCTGAGGCTGGTCGCCTGGCTGCCCAGTGCGATCGAACCTGCGCCACTCGCGTATGCGCTGCCGCCCAAGGCCGTGCTGTTGTCGGCAAGCGCGTTCGCGGTATCACCGATGGCGGTGGCCGACGTGCCCTGCGCGACGGCGAAGGGTCCGACCGCCGTGCCATAGTCGCCATTGGCGAGGCTCGTATTGCCCAGTGCAATCGATGAGTAACCCGACGCCGCAGCGTTCGAACCGATGGCATTCGAGGCATATCCCGTCGCCGCTGCGAAGTAGCCCATGGCGTTGCTGTGCGGACCGCTGCTGTATGAGCGGTAGCCCACCGCCGCGGAGTCGTCACCGATCGCCACCGAATTCGCGCCCAGTGCATTGCTGTGCACGCCCGCGGCAAACGCAAAAGTGCCCAACGCATTCGATCCATATCCGTTGGCGTAACTGTTTGCTCCGACTGCCGTGGCATATGCCGTCGCGTGGGCATTCTCGCCGAGGGCCGTCGCGCTTCGCCCGGTGGCGAACGCGGAAAAGCCCAATGCAGTGCTCTCCGCCGCGGTCGCGTAGGAGAAGGCGCCGACGGCCGTCGCCCCGGCATCGCCGGCGGTCGAGTATTCGCCGACCGCGGTGGAGACGGATCCGGACGCTGCCGACCGCGCACCGATGGCCATGCTGAGATCGTTCGACGCGGCCGCGCCGTTGCCTATCGCGGTCGCATACTTGCCGTCCGCGCTGGCATTGCGGCCGATCGCGGTCGTGTATTTGCCGGCGCCTGCAGCGCGCGCGTTCTGCCCGATCGCGATATTGTCGCCGTAGGCGCTGCCCGCGTAGGCACCGCCGCCGATTGCGATGTTGTTTCCACCGTTGCCGCCGGTGGCCGCCCCATTGCCGATGGCGATATCGTTCCCGCCGATTGCGGTGGCATTGCCCAGCGCGACCGAAGAAACGCCGCTCGCATAGGCGCTGCCGCCCACGGCCGTGCTGTTGTCGGCCAGCGCGTTCGCCGAATCGCCGACCGCGGTCGCGGACATGCCCTGCGCGACGGCGAACGGTGCCGCCGCGAGGCTGTAGTCGCCCTCCGCGAGGGTGGTGTCGCCCAGCGCGACGGATGAGACGCCGCTCGCGTTCGATTGCGGGCCGAGTGCCATCGCCGAGTAGTTCGATGCGCGGCTGGCGTAACCGATGGCGATGCCGTTTGTCGCGTCCTCCGTGGTGTTCGCCTTGTAGCCCTGCGCGATCGAACGGTCGGCGCGCGCATTCGAATACTTGCCGACCGCGGTCGCGAGGTATCCGGCCGCATAGGTGTCGAAACCGATCGCGGTGGCGCCATAGTGCGTGGCGCGAGCGCCCTGGCCGAAGGCCGAAGCATACGGGCCACTGGCAGTGCTCGCGAAGCCCACCGCGGTGCTGCCGACGTTGCTCGCGTAGGAATGGCCGCCGAGCGCGGTCGCGTGCTTGGACGTGGCGATCGCCAGTTCGCCCGCCGCCGTGCTGTATTTGCCGTTGGCCTGCGCGCGGGTGCCGAGCGCCGTGGCGCGCACGTCGGTGGCCTGGGCGAGATATCCGATCGCGGTGCTGTAGAAGGAACTCGCGGCCGCGCGATCGCCGAACGCGGCGCCGTAAAGTCCAGTGGCCTGCGCGCCCACGCCCACTCCCACCGCGCCGACCTGCGTGGCCTGCGCGCCTGTGCCGATCGCGATGCCCTGCGTCGGCAGCGTGGCGTAACCGGCGAACTTGCTGCCCATGCCGGTGGCGGCGACGTAGGTATCGGTGCCGATCGCGATCCCGTTGTCGCTGTTGGCGGAAGCGTTGTTGCCCAGCGCGATCGAGCCTGCGCCAGCCGCTGCAGCATTGGTGCCGAACGCCATGCTGCTGTCACCGCTCGCCGCGGACGCGTAACCGGTCGCAAAGGATTTGTATCCGGAGGCATATGCACCACGCCCCACCGCGGCGCTGAAGGTTCCGGTCGCGTGCGCGTTGTTGCCGAGGGCGGTGCTGAAGTCGCCCGTCGCCACCGCGACATAACCTACCGCGACGGCCTTTTCACCCGCAGCGACCGAGTCGAAGCCCATCGCCACGCTGTTCAATCCGCTCGCTTCGGAGTCGTATCCGAACGCGGACGCGTACGCCCCGCTGGCATCCGCGCCATTGCCGCACGCGATCGCGTTGTCTCCCGAAGCCGACGCGCCGATGCAATCGGTTTGCCCTGCGAATGCCACCGGCACCGCGCCGATGGCCAGCAACACCGCCAACGCCAGGCGTGTGAGCGCCGGTGCACCACGCGTTGTCCCGGCATTTCCGCTCGCGCCTTTGCAGGTGGCCAACTCGGAGGCCACGGCGACTTGGTTGAGTGACTTGTTCCATACCAGGCTGTAGATCTTCTTGTTCATCTGTGCTCCCAGTGATCGGACTGCGCTCGGACGCGAGGTGTTTTCAGGCAGCAGACGACCACCGTCCGCTGCGAACGAACGTTTTCAGTTTGAAGATTCCGGATGTGGGGACCGCGCGCGGCCGCACGCAGCGATCACGCGAATTCAAGCGGATATTCGACAGCCGAGGATGACAAACGGACAAAACGGCGGCAATGCGATCGAACCTCCACGCCACGCCACGCGGCGCGGAATCACGGTGCTCGGCGATGCAGCAGTCCGTCAGGGTTGACTGCCATCAATGGGCTTCTTCTTGCGAGCTCCCCGGAAGCCATGGACCCTGCGAGGTTATTCCTTTGTACGCAGGCTGCGCAATAAAAATTGCCGACGGATGATCCTCATGAGGGATTTCACTCATTGCCGCAACGATGCGCGGGCGTACTGTTTTCGTTCGCCGCGGTGGCGTCGTCGGAATTTTCCATCGCGACGCGCCACCCGAGCTGGAAACGGGTGCGCGTCCCGTATGCCTTCATCAGGTCGCCGATGCGGCGATTCAGCGTCGCCGCGGAGATGCCCATCTCGTGCACGATGCTCTTGTCGTTGAGACCCGCTGCCAGCAGAGGGATCAATGCATCCGCGGTTTCGGCGAGGCGCGCGTCGTTCGCGCCGGTCTCCAGCTTTCCGCCCTGCACCGCGAGGATCGGCGTGGCTTTCTCCCATGCGAATTCGAACAGCAGGCACAGCGCTTCGAGCAATGCGCTGCGATGCACCAGCAGCGTCGGCGCGTCCGGGTCGCTGACCAGGGTCAGCAGGCCGAGGCTGCGGTCCACGAGCATCATCTTGAACGGCAGGCTCGGATAGGTGCGCGCCTCCTCGCCGCGTTCCATGTCATGCCGGATCCAGTCCAGCACGCCTGGGGTTTGCAGGCATTCGGCATCTGAGATCGTGCGCGCACGCACGCCCTCGGGCAAACGCTGGGTTTCGCGTGTTGTCGGAAGCAGGATCGGCGCGCGCTGGAACACTACGATCTCGCTTCGCGCCGAACCGTACATCTGCGAGAACACCAGGCTCAGGTTGGCGCGATTGGTGATCATCTCCAGGATGCGGTCGTAACCGCGCGCATTGCCCGCCTGCTCGGCCAGATCCTTGAGTCCCGGGATCACCTCGCGCGTTTGTTCCAGCATCGCCTGACGCTGCTTGATCAGCGTTTCGATCGTGAATTCGGGCGGGGCGGCGACGTACACGCGCGGTTTGCGCGGCGTATGCGTGGCCAGGCCCTTGGCCTCGATGCTGGCCAGTAGCGCATTGGCCATGCGCTGGGAAACGGAAAGCTGCTTGGCGATCTCGGCAGCCGTGGCCGCGTGGCGCGCCAACAGGGCGCGGTAAGTGCACTCTTCCATGTCGCTGATGCCCAACGCGGCCAATGGCCTCGATGGGGCGACCTGCTCCTGCGAAACTCCCATCGCTGCGTCCCTCCGGCAGATGCGACCCGCGCAACGCGCACGCGCGGCACGATTCCCGCGCCGCGTCCTGCATTCTTGGTCCAGTCGCGCGCATCGCAACAGTGACTTTCGACACTTCATTCGCCGCGGTGCCGAACACGTCACGCTTTTCTCCGGGACGTTCTTCCGCGATGATGCGTGACCATTGCCGCCGAACCGGACGCCGATGCAGCCCGCAACCAGCCAGATCGCGCCGCACGCCGACCGGCGCGACCATGCCATCGTGTCGATCAGGGGCCTGTGCAAGACCTACAAGAACGGCTTCCAGGCGCTGAAACACGTCGACCTCGACATCCGCCGCGGCGAAATCTTCGCCCTGCTCGGCCCGAACGGCGCCGGCAAGACCACCCTGATCAGCATCGTCTGCGGCATCGTCAATCCCGGCGAAGGTTCGGTCACCATCGCCGGACACGACATTGTGCGCGAATTCCGCGCCACTCGCTCGATCATCGGCCTGGTGCCGCAGGAGCTGACCACCGATGCGTTCGAATCGGTGTGGAACACGGTGAGCTTCAGCCGCGGCCTGTTCGACAAGCCGAAAAATCCCGCGCACATCGAGCAGGTATTGAAAGATCTTTCGCTGTGGGACAAACGCAACAACCAGATCATGACGCTCTCCGGCGGGATGAAGCGGCGCGTGATGATCGCCAAGGCGCTCTCGCACGAGCCAGGCGTGCTGTTCCTGGACGAGCCCACCGCGGGCGTGGACGTGGAGCTGCGCCGGGACATGTGGAACATGGTGCGCCGCCTGCGCGAGCGCGGCGTCACCATCATCCTCACCACGCATTACATCGACGAGGCCGAAGAAATGGCCGACCGCGTGGGCGTGATCAACAAGGGCGAGCTGATCCTCGTCGAAGAAAAACATGCGCTGATGCGCAAGCTCGGCAAAAAGCAACTTACGCTGCACCTGCAGCAGTCGCTGGAGGGGATTCCGGAATCGCTGTCCACCTACGACCTGGAACTCGCGGCAGGTGGCGCCGAGTTGCTCTACACCTACGACACCCAGGCCGAGCGCACCGGCATCACCTCGCTGCTGCGCGATCTCGCGGCGGCCGGCATCGGCTTCCGCGACCTCAGCACGCGGCAAAGTTCGCTCGAGGAAATCTTCGTCAGCCTGGTGCACGACCGTACGCGCGAGGTGCGGGCATGAAGCTCAACTTGCGGGCAATCAAATCCATCTACCGCTTCGAAATGGCGCGCACGGGTCGCACGCTGATGCAAAGCGTGGCGTCGCCGGTGCTCTCGACCTCGCTGTATTTCGTGGTGTTCGGCTCCGCGATCGGCTCGCGCATCACCAGCGTGGAAGGCGTCAGCTACGGCGCCTTCATCATCCCCGGCCTGATCATGCTGACACTGCTGACGCAAAGCGTAACCAACGCCTCGTTCGGCATCTATTTCCCGAAGTTCATCGGCACGATCTACGAAATCCATTCGGCGCCGGTGTCGTTTGTCGAAATCGTCACCAGCTACGTCGGCGCAGCCGCGACAAAATCGGTGATCGTGGGCCTGATCATCCTCGCCACCGCGCGCGTGTTCGTGGCTTATGAAATCCAGCATCCGGTGTGGATGGTCGCTTTCCTGCTGCTGACGGCGATCACCTTCAGCCTGTTCGGTTTCATCATAGGGATCTGGGCGGACAATTTCGAGAAATTGCAAGTGATCCCGCTGCTGATCATCACGCCGCTCACGTTCCTGGGCGGCAGCTTCTATTCGATCCACATGCTGCCGCCGGTGTGGCAGAAGATCACGCTGGCGAACCCCGTGGTGTACCTGATCAGCGGCTTCCGCTGGAGCTTCTACGGCCTCGCCGATGTCGGCGTCGGCATCAGCCTCGCGGCGACGCTCGGGTTCCTGATCCTGTGCCTTGTCGCGGTGGCTTGGATCTTCAGGACGGGTTACAAACTGAAAAGCTGAGGGGATGGCCTTAACCGGCGGCATCCGGCGCGGCGTTCAATCCAGCAGCTCCCGCAGCGCGACCACCGCTGTCGCCGGATCCGCGCGCGGCAAACGAAAAGCGCAGAGTCGTTTCATCCCGTGGATGAAGCCATCCCAACCCGGCTGCGAAGCGGCGTAGGTTTGTTCGGCTCGCAACATCGCCGCGGCCTCGGATGCATCGAGCGGTTGCAGCAACCGGTCGGCAGCCGCCGCGGGCTCGTCCGAAACGAATATCACGGCGCACAAGCGCAACGGAACGGGTGCGAGCCGCCCGTAGCCTCGCCGCGGATCGACTTCGAACTTGCGCACGCCGCTGTTGCGGCGGATCACGGGCGAGCGCCGGATCCAGCGCAGGATGTTTTCATCCTCGCTGAAGAGCGCGGCATCGGTGCGCACGTGGAGGTAATTGGCGACACCGGTGGCGAGCATGCCGTCCGGCTGCACGAAAACGGCGTCCTCCGACAGCAGCTCCATTCCCTGCAGGAAAGCCTGCAATGCCAATGTCGACTTGCCCGCGCCGCTGTTGCCCAGCAGCAGCAGGCCACGCCCATCCATGCCGAAACTCGCCGCGTGCAACGGTACCAGTCCCTGCACGCGGGTGGCGAGGATGAACACCGCGAATTCGATCAGTTCCTGCCGCAGATGCCGCGCGTGTTCGAGCATGTCCTCGGACGCCACCACCAGTGCGCGGCGACGCGCCGGCATCACCAGCACATAGTTGGAAGCGTCGATCACGCCGCAAAGCGCGCCGTCCATTTCGTATGTTTGCAGCGGAGATGGCTTGTCCAAAGAATGCTGCCGGTCCCGCTGCAGCAAGTGCAGCTCGATCAGGAACTCGATCGACGTCGGCAAGCGGTGCCGCGGCAATCCGTCGTACGCCTCGGAAACCAGGCGCAGCAGATCGGGGCTGTCGCTGACGAAGCGGAAGTGCGATCCGAGCAGCCACATCGAAAGCCTCGATGCAGCCCCTGCGAGGCCGCGCTCGTCGCCATCCGGATCGCAAGCGGGCGGGCAGATCGAGAGGGCCAAGGAGGCGTCGCGGCTCCGCGATATCGGCGCGGCGCGCCGGTTCTTGCGTGGGTTCCGCCCGGACCGGCAAAGGTTGTCGTGGCACGCATGGTTCCGGCCGGCAACCGAACACTCCGGCGCTGGCACTCATGTCGACGCCGCACATGGACGCGCGGCTACAAAGCCCGCGCCAAGGCCACGCAATGCTCAAGATCCAGGTCGCACATTCCTATTTTCTGCGCTACGACCGCAAGCAGTGGGAACGCGGCAAGCCCTATCCGCCGCTGGCGACGATCCACGTGGCCGCGCTGCTGCGCGATCTGGGGCATTCGATCACGCTGTTCGACGCGATGCCCGCGTCCGGCGTGGAGGCGCACGCCGAGGCGTTGCGCAGCGAGCGCCCCGACCTCGTCGTCCTCTACGAGGACAATTTCAATTTCCTCACCAAGATGTGTCTCGCGCGCATGCGCGAGGCGGCGTGCGAGATGATCGCGCAGGCGCGCGAGGCGGGCGCACGCGTGATCGTCGCGGGATCGGATGCCTCGGATCATCCCGAGCCTTTCCTGGAAGCGGGTGCGGAAGCGGTGCTGATGGGCGAAGGCATCGCCGCGCTGCTGCAACTGGTCGAACGCCTCGACCACGAACCAGACATCGAAACCCCTGGCTGGGTGGCCGGAATCACCGGCATCTCCCCACCCCCCACCCTCCCCCGCGGGATGCAAGTGACCCGTATCGGCGCGCAACCACCGCATGCGTCGCTGACCGGTCACCCGGCCTGGGACCTGATCGACATCGAGGCCTACCGTTCCATCTGGATGGGACGGCATGGCTGGTTCAGCCTCAACATGGCGGCTTCGCGCGGCTGCCCGTTCCGCTGCAACTGGTGCTCCAAGCCGATCTGGGGCAACCACTACCGGCAGCGCGCCGCGCGCGACGTCGCGGCGGAGATGACTTACCTGAAACGCGCGTTCGCGCCGGACCACATCTGGTTCGCCGACGACATCTTCGGCTTCCACGTCGACTGGGTGACGGAATTCGCCGAATGCCTGAGCGAGGGAAACGGCTCGGTGCCCTTCATGATCCAGACGCGCGCCGATCTCTGCAGCGAACGCATGTCCGCGGCGCTGGCGCAGGCCGGCTGCGCGGAAGCCTGGATCGGCGCGGAAAGCGGCAGCCAGCGCGTGCTCGACCGCATGAACAAGGGCACCACCGTCGACGCCCTGATCGCCGCGCGCGAGCGGCTCGGACGCCACGGCATCCGCGTCGGCTTCTTCATCCAGCTCGGATATCTCGGCGAGCAACTCGACGACCTGCTCGCGACGCGCGAACTGATCGCGCGCGCGCAACCCGACGATATCGGCGTCAGCGTGGCTTATCCGTTGCCGGGCACGCGGTTCTACGAGGAAGTGAAGACGCAGTTCGGCCTGAAAACGCATTGGCGCGACAGCGGCGACCTCGCGATGATGTTCCGGGGCGCCTACGACTCGGAGTTCTACCGGCGCGCGCGCGACCTGCTGCACGAGCAGGTGACTCTGCAGCAATCCGGCGCGGAGACCATGGCTGCGCTCGACGAAAAATGGAATGCACTGATCGCCAGCGAGCGTGCACACCGCAATGCGGATGCGACCTCCGCCGCCGAAGCGGGTGCGGAGCCGCTGCATGCAGCCCTCGCTGCGGGAAATTGAAGCCGGCTTGCGCCGCGCCACCGAGGCGCTGGCAGCGACGCTCGCAACGGGCGAGATCCCGTTCGACGTGCCGACGTGGAACGACCTGGACTGGCGTTTGGCCATGGCGGCGGCCGCCGCGCATGGTGTGTCGCCGCTGCTGGGCGAACTGCAGGGCTGGAACGGCGATCTTCACTGGCGGGAATTTCTTCGCGAACAGCGCGGGCATGTCGAGGCGCGGCATCGTCGTATCGGCGCATTGCTGGAACGCATCGACGCGGAAGCGCGCATCGCCGGGCTCGCCTTCGTTCCCCTCAAAGGCGCCGCGCTGCATGCGCTGGGCGTGTACGTGCCCGGCCAACGGCCGATGGCCGACATCGACCTGCTGGTGCGAGAGGACGATCTCGACGCCGCTACACGGTTGCTGCAGGACCTCGGCTACGTGCATTCGTTCGACCACTGGCGGCACCGGGTCTTCAGGCCGGCCGCGGGCGAAGCGCCGCGCTGCCTCGGCGAACACCGCGATACGCCGATCAACATCGAATTGCACACGCATGTCGGGGAGAAGCTGCCGGTGGCGCCAATCGACGTTACCGAGCGGATCTTCCCGCGCGATTCGCCCCCGGGCCTGAACCCTTATCCTTCCAACGGCTCGTTGATGAGTCACCTGTTGCTGCACGCGGCCGGCAACATATGCGCCCGAACCCTGCGGCTGCTGCACCTGCACGACATCGCACTGCTGTCGAAACGCATGACCGCGGCGGACTGGGAAGGGCTCTGCCCGTTCGAATCCGCGGGCGCGTGCTGGTGGGCGTTGCCGCCGCTGCGCATGGTCGCGCGCTACTACCGAAACGCGATTCCGGCCACGGCGATCGACAGGTTCGCGCGCGCCTGCCCGACGGTGTTGAACGCGGTCTCGAAACGCCAGACGCTGACGCGGGTTTCCTGCTCGCGCCTGTGGCTGCAGAGGTTGCCTGGAATCGAATGGTCGCGCTCGCCCATCGAAGCCGCGCGTTACCTGAAGCAACGCATCAGGCCGCCGGCGGAGAAGATCAGGGAGCGTGACGACATGGTGCGCACGCAGCTCTGGCTGCAGCAGCAGGATTGGGCGGCGGCATCGCACTGGCGGCGCGTGCTCACGGCGCTCATCCGGCGCGTGCCGCGCATGGATGCGATGTACGTCGTCCGGGCGGCGATGGAGGCACGGCCCACGCGCGGCGACGCGGAAGCTCACCCGAACCGTCGCGTGGCCACAGCGAGCGTGAAGGTTTGAAGGAAATGGAAATCAGGCCGGCGCAGCGCATAGCGCTCGTCGTCCGGATCGCACAGTCGCGACAGCTCCTCGAAATCCTCCCGATCCATGTAGCCGCGCAGCCTTTCTCCCCAGGTTCCGCGGAAGATCGCCTCGAGCAGGTATTCTTCGTCGACCCGTGAAAGCGGATGCGTTCTCTCGATCACCCTCGTGCGCACGTCCACCCCGCGCAGGCCCGCGCGCTGCAGCCAGCCGGCGAGGCCCCGCACCGCGCCGAACTCGCGTTCGCTGCGCCCATAACGTGCACGGTAGTACGCGCGCACCGCTTCGTTGACGACCCTTTCCAGCCGCGCATCCCAGGCGAAGTACATGTCCGGCAGAAAGGAACTCTGTCCGATCGCGATGCGCCCGCCCGGGCGCAACAATTTCGACATCATCTGGATGCCAGCGACCGGATCGCGAAGGTGGTTGATCGCGTTGACCGCCCAGACCAGGTCGAACGAGCGGTCCGCGAAAGGCGGCCGTTGCATGTCGGCCTGCACGATCGGAGCGGCGAGCGGTGCGATGTCGCGCGCGGCGCACAGATGCGCCGTCGCGAGATCCATCCCGACCACCACGCCGTCGTCGCCGATTGCTTCCTGCAACCATCCGAGCGCTTCGCCGGTGCCGCAGCCCGCATCGAGCACGCGGGAAGCGGGCGACAACCGCAGGTCCGCAATGGCCGCATTCAATTCGGGCCGCGCGAACGCGTTGAACAGTTTCAGCTTGCGCGCATAGTCGCGCCGCGCGGTGTCGCCCAGCGGGCCGGCCGCGGGTTCAGTGCACGAGCGTGGCAGCGGTCGATTCATTTCGTGCGCGCACCCGTTGCATGTGCAGCGATTCGAACGTGCGCGCGGTGAAGTCGGCGTCCTCCAGCAAAGCCCTGCCCTGCGCCGCGCGCGCCAGGTACAACCTGCAATCCTCGTTCGAAAGCACCAGGCAGATCGCGTGCGCGAGCAGCGCCGGGTTCGCGACGGGAACCGCGAGCGCCGCCGACGGCGCCCACTCGCCGATGTGCCCCACCGCCGTGCCCACCGTGGGCACGCCGGCGACCGCCGCTTCCAGCACCACCAGCGGCCCTGCTTCGTGCCGCGACGAGATCACCAGCAGGTCGGCCGCCTCCATCATCGGTCGCAATTCCGATTGCGTCTTGAAACCGTGGAAACGCACTTGCTGTCCGAGTCCCAGCGATTGCGCGAGTCGCTGCATCTGTCCTTCCAGCGTGTCAACTCCGACGATATCCATGTGGAAATCCAGGCCGGTCCTGGCCACCGCTGCCAACGCATGCAGCAAGGTCGCCTGGTCCTTGACGGGATTCAGGCTTGCGACATGGATCAGCCGCGCCGGCGCCTTCCGGCGTTCGCGTGGCGCCAGCGAAGGCCACTTCTTCAGGTCGACGCCCAGCGGTACGCGTTGCGCGGAAATCCCCAATGCATGCAAGGCATCGATCATCGACGCGCTCGCCGCGGTGACCGCATCGGCGTGATGCAGCACGAACCATTCGCGCAACCGGCCCTTCCAGGTGCGGCGTCCGCCGCAGCCGATGCCGTGCAGCGCGATCAATTCGACCCCGGCGACGTGCACCAGCGCAGGCCGGTGCAGGAGTTTCGCTGCCAATACGGAGATCAGCCCGCACGGACCGGAGAAGATGGCCTGGAACAGGTCGAACGGCGCGCGCCGGTGTTCGGAGCGGATCGCGGCCAGCGCGCGGGTCTGCGTCCAGCCTTCGCCGATGTTGTGCACGGCGGCTCCGGCCAGCCTCCAATCGCCGGCGACCGGTTCCTGGTGCAGCGCGAAGACGTGCACTTCGTTGGTGCGCGACAGGCGCTCGATCAGGCTCACGAGCGCAGGGATCACGCGGTGTTCGCCGCTGCGGTCCACGCCACCCGGAACGACCAGCGCGAGTTTCACGCCGCCCTCCGCCACCGGTCTTCCAGCACCTGCGCATACGCGTCGGCCCACTTGCGGCCCACCGCCGCGAACGACAGCGAAGCATCGAAGTGCGCGCGCACGCGTTCGCGTGGTGTCCTGTTTGTCGCGGCGACGACCAGCGTATCGGCCAGCCGCACCGGATCGCCGCGGGGATACAGGTGCCCGATGCGCCCGTTGTCGGTCAGCGCAGGGAATGCGGCGATGTCGGTGAGGACCGGCGTCACGCCGCAAGCAACCGCTTCGGTCGCCGCGTAACCGCTGCCTTCGGCGTGGCTGCCCGACACGAACAGGTCCGACGCACGAAGCAGTTGCTCGACGCGCGCGTGCGGTACTTTCCCGAGCAGGTGCACGCGCCCGCGCAGGCGCGGGTCGCCGTCGATGCGCGCACGCACGGCCGCGAGCAACGGCGCCGAACCATGGGCGCACCACAGCTGCAGGCCGGGCAGCCGTTGCGTTGCCCGTGCAACGCCATCGAGCACCGTCAGCGGATCCTTGTTGCGATCCAGGTGTCCCACCCACGACACGCAGGGATCGCCATGCAATCCGGTGGCCGCGCGCGCGGCGTCGCGATCCCCAGGCGTGAACCGGCTGCTCGACTCCGGTATCGCGAACACGCGCGTGTGCGGCGCGATCAGCCCGGCCGCAGTGAACGGCCTCGCCTGCGCCTGCGACGTGAACGCAACACCCGAGGCGACGGCAAAGCTCCGGCGCAGCCTCGTCCTGCGCCACCAGCGCGGCAAGGCATCCGCGTGATCCTGGAAGACCACGGGCGGCGACGGCGACAGGCATTGCGAAATCGCGAACGCGTCCTCCGCGAAGGCCAGGCCGTGCGCGTGCAGCACATCGACCTCGAGATCCCGCAGGACGCGCGCGAAACACCGGCCGCGCCAGCGCGCCACGCGTGCCCCGCCCACGTCCACGAACCGGTAATCCACGCCGTTGCGCGTCAGGTGCTCCGGATGCCTCGCAGCCTGCAGCACCGATACTTCGATGCCGGCGGTCGACACCAGCTCGGCGATGTCCGCGAGCGAAGGCCAGCGCACCAGCAGCTGCGCGATGTCCATGCCGGCAGGGGCGGGAAGGAAGTTGATGTGCGCGACTCGCAAGCGCGCCTCCTACAACCCGGAGACTTGCGGCACGCGCAGCCGCACCAGGCGGTTCGCGAGATCCAGCTCCCAGGGGCGACCGTACCGGCGCCACCGGTAGCGCCACGATGCCATGGCGCTCAGGCCGCGCTTGGCCCAGCGCGGCGAGCGCAGGTCCTGCACCGTGGGATAGCGGCAACGCAGCACCGTCACGAAATCGGCGATGCGGCGGCGCAACCGGTCGGTGAGCCAGGGCGCATCCATGTGGCAGGCATACGCGACCCAATGCGGTTGCGTCCACTCTTCCGCGGTCGCCGGAAAGACGATGGGCTCGCCGTCGGCGTCCAGCAGCGGCGGCAGCGGGCGCTTGCGGCGATCCTGTTCGTGCCGGCTGTGTTCTGGCAACGGCGTGTAGACGTAGATCACGATTTCGCAGGCAGGATTGACGCGCTTCAATTCGCGGATGAACTCGAACGTGTGTTCCGTCTCCTCCTCGGTGTTCTCGGGCGGGGCGACCATGAAAGACAGTTCCGGGATCACGCCGTTGCGCCGGCACAGTTCGACGACTTCCATGGTCTGGTCGGGACGCGTGCCCTTGCGGATCACCTTCAGCATCGACGCGCTCGGCGACTCCGCGCCGATGTAGGCCATGCGCAGCCGGCTCTTGCGCACGAGCCGCCAGGTGTCTTCGGAAAGATTGAGCAGCGCGTCCGAGCGCGCGAAGCACCACCACGGCAGTTCGTGGCGCGCCATGACCTCGAGCATCGGGACCATGTCCGCTTCGCGGTCGAAGAAATTGTGGTCGAAGTACTGCACCGAGTCGGCGCCGAGCCGGTGCAGGTAGTCCAGCTCGCGCTCGAAGCGCGCGATGGGCGGCAGCGCGGTCGCGCCGCCGAACATCGCCGCCACGCCGCAGAAGGTGCAGCGGAAACGGCAACCGAGGGCGGCCTGGTGCGCGACGGTGCGGCGCCCGAGGTAGGTGCGCGCGAAATAGCGGCGGGGATCGCCGAGTTTTTCGTACGGCAGCACCTGCGGCGGATTGCCGCGCGAGAACGGCCGCGCCGGATTGTGGATCACTTCGCCGTCGTTCTTCCACGACAAACCGGCGATGCCGGCCAGCGCGGAGCGGTCGCCGTGCAGCGCCGCGATCAGTTCGGGCAACGTCTGGTCGCCCTGCCCGCGCACCGCGTAATCGACGTACGGTTCTGCCAGGGCAGCATCGGTGTTCAGCGTGGGGAAATAGCTGCCCCAGACGATCGGCAGTTGCGGATGTCGAGCGCGGATCGCCTGGGACACCGCGATCGCCGATGCGACCTGCGGCCCGCCCATCACGCCGACGCCGACGGCGTCGAAGCGCTCGCTTTCCAGAACGCGCAGCGTGTCTGCGACGAAATCACGGTCGAGGTTGCCGTCGATGATGCGGCTGCTGCCCGTCCGGTCGAGCGCCGCCGCCAGGTTCAACAACGCCAGCGGAAACCGCGCGCTGTGCCGCGAAGTGATGGTCGGATTGATCAGCAGCGTGTTGGGAGAATGCGCCATGTGGGAACCCGTGATCACGACGAGCGCCGCAGCCGCAGCACCAGTGCCACGGGCACTTCCAGCGCCCGCGTGTCGAAATGCGCCCCGCGCGGAATGTCCGCCGGATCGAGCATCGGTTCCAGCAGCTCCTCGACCGCCAGGCCGAGCTCGTTGCACGCACCCAGCCACTCCTCGCGCGCATGCGACGTGTGCCGCACCGCATAGTGGCCCTGCGCCGTCTTGAAATCGCGCACCCAGCCGAGCGCGTGTCCCAGCGGATGCACGTCGCTGCACAGGATCACGCCGCCGGGGCGCGTGACGCGGCGCAATTCGGACAAGGCGGGCTGCAATTCATGCAGGTGCCCGACGGCCAGCGCGCAGATCGTCAGGTCGGCGCAGGTATCCGGCAGCGGCAGCGACGCTAGGTCGCCGAGCTTCAACTGGACGTCCGCCTCGCACAGCGCGGTTTCGTCGGCGGCCCGCTCCAGCATTTCTGGCGACAGGTCCACGCCGGTGACGTGTGCCGCGCGCCGGTGCACCGCGTGCAGCATGTAGCGACCGCTGCCGCAACCGACGTCGAGCACGTCGTGTCCGCGCAGGTCCGGCGGCATCAGCGCCAGCATCGCGCGCTGCTCGGCATGCATCACGGCATTGTGCGCATGCGGCGGGTAGCTCTCCGCCCACAATGCGTACGCTTCGCGGGGTTCGAGCAGCTCGGGCGACATCAGCACGCCTCCAGCAAGGCACTGCCCCTCGCACGCGCCTCCGCACGTGCGACCGGTTCGAGCCCGGCTTCGAGCGCCATCACCGCCGCGTCGGCGAGCGATTTCGCCAGCAGCTTCGGCCGGCCATCGAGCCGTACCGATGTGGTTTCGATCCCGGCGCGTTCGAACCATTCCGCGAAATCCGGGTCGGCGATGCGCGGCAAGCCGTTGCGCACCACCGCGCGGATGCCGCTGCGCTCGATGCCCACCAGATTGCCGATCGGATCACCGCCACGGTCTGCCACGATCACCATGTCCGCAGGCGCCCCCTCTCCGAGGCGGCCGCGCGCCGGTTCCCGCAGGATGCGCGCCGCATCCGAGGTGACCAGTCCCAGCAACCGCGGGGCATCCAGGCCGTAGCGATGGAGCACGTCGCGGAGTTCGTCGAGCAGGTCGCGCGCGCCGCTGAGCCGAGAGTCGGTGCCCAGCGCGAGCGCGCCCGCTTCGCAAAGTGGCAACGGATCCAGCGTCCTTCCCAGCAGTTCGAGATTGCTCCGCGGACACCAGACCACCGCGGCGCCGGCATCGATCACCCTGGAAACATCCCGTTGGCCGAAACCCACGCCGTGCACCAGCACGCTATTGGGGGCGATGCAGCCGAGCCGCTCCAGTTGCGACAATTCCGCTTGCGCGATCGCATCGGTTCCCTCGGCGAGGTGGATCATCCAGGGCCGGTCGGAAGGCGTGGCGGCAAAACTTTCGCGCACCGGCGGGCCGTAGTCCGGACCGGACAGCGTGTAACTCCAGCCGAAATCGCGCAACGGCGCGATCGGAAAATCCGCTTGGTCCAGCACCGGATGCCACGGGTCGTGGTGCGCGACGAAGGTCGTACCTGCCAGCAGGTTCTTGAGCGCACCGTGGCGCAGGCGCACCGCCTTCGGCACGCGCAACGCGGCTTGTACCTCCGGCGTATCGAGATGGGCCCGGAACGCGTCGATCCATTCGTAGCTGTTGGCGAACGGTGCGCCCGCGCGCAACGGCGGGATCGCGTTGACGTGCAGGTGGTCGTGCGCGTTGATCAGGCCCGGAAAGACCAGGTGATCGCGCAGATCGAGCCGCCATGCACCGCAAGCGGGCGACGACGCGATGCGTCCGCCCCGGATCGACAAGGGTGCGCCCGATACGCCATCCGCCGCGACGAAGGCCGCGCCGTGCAGGACGAAATCGGAATCGCCGATGCGCGCGGTCACGGCTTCAACGACGCTGCATCACGATCAGGAAATGGTCGCCCATGCCGCGCAGCAGCGGCAGGTGGCCCAGGCGATCATCCAGCCAGCCCAGCTTTTCGCACCAGTCGCGCCGGCGATGGTAGCAGTCGATCAGGTACGGCGGCGGCATGAACAGGCTCAGCGCCTTGAAGCTGCGCAAGCGGAAATGCGTGGAAAAGCTTCGATGGAACTCGCGCGGAAAGTAATAGCGCGTCCAGATGGTGTGCCGGTTCATTCCCACCGCGACGTCGCCGCGCCGCAGGCGCACCATGGCGCGCTCGAAGCGGCGGCGACGCACGTAGTGCGCGATCTCCCACGGACACAGGCGGCCGATCACCGAGAACAGGGCCTTGCCGCCCGGCCGCAACAGGCGGGCGCACTGCGCGGCGACTTCGGACAGGTCGGGCGCGCAATTCAGCGGCCCGAAATTGGAGTAGATGCCGTCGAAGCGATCATCGAGCACGTGAAGTTGCTGGATGCCGAGCTGCCGCGCTTCGGCATTCTTGCCCGCGCCCGCGGTGGCGATGCGCGCGCGCGCGCGCGCGACCATCTGCGGCGACCAGTCGGTGGCGAGCACGCGATAACCGGCGCAGGCGAACTCGACCGCGTCGATGCCGGTGCCGCATCCGAGGTCGAGCAGCCGGGAGCCGATGAAGAATTCGCTGCGCGCGGCGTCCCACATCGTGCGCCGCATGCGCTGGATCAGCTCGTTGTTGCCGCGCGGGCCGTCGTAGTCCTGCGCCACGCTGTCGAAAGCGCGCTGCGTGTCCAGCAGGCGCGCTTCATCGGGCGACGCCCCTTGCACGGGCACAGGAAGGCCCGGTGGTTGCAATTCGGTCCCCAGTTGGAGCGAGCCATTCGTTTCCATGCTGTCATCCGAAGTTTCTGCCTGCCAAACGCGCGGCATCATGCGCCCGGGACTGGCTGTAGGTGCCCGAATCGAGCCGGCGGGTTGCGGATGTCTTGCTCGAGACCCGACTGCGCCACCCACGTGTCATAGGCTCCGCGAGCAAGCGGTCGCCATCCATGCCGTTCCAGTACGTTTTCCATTTCTCCACGCCATGGCGCCGAGTGCACGAACACCACGGTGGTCAATCCGTATCGCTGCAGGGCATCGGAAAACCGTACCGCAGCATCCGGCGGCCTGCATTCGCCCGCCACATAGCGCATCAACGAATAACGCTGAGCCGCGTCCTGCACGGAGAACGCCCGGGTCAGGTAGAGCGAGCGGACGCCCAGCAGCTCCGGATGCACCACGAAACCCGGCAACCAGACGGACACCGCTTCCGGCGCAAGCACGACACCGGTCTCGGACACGTCCCTGGCCAGCGTCGCGGCGACCTGGTATTCGACAGGAGCGACTTTGGGAGCCGGGAGACCGAGCGTCACGCCATTCGCATCGCGCAATGTTCCGAAGCGCCAGCCGAACGCGATCGCCAAACCCGCCAGCATCGAGCAGGCGCCCGCCGCCAGCAGCTTCGACCGAAGGCGCAATGCACCTTCGATCACGCCGTCCAACAGCACCGCCAGGAACAACGGCAGCGGCAAGGTCCAGGTCAAGCGCCAGTAGGTGCGGATACCGACGAAGTGATCCGCCACGAAGCGGACCGTGTAGGGGTTGAGCACCGCGACCAGGAAGAAGAATGCCCCGGCGGACAAATAGCGTGCGCGCACCGGATCGCGCACGAACGCCCATGCGGCGAGCAACGCGACCAACAGCAGCCGCGTGCTCCACCAGCCCCAGGTGTCGTCGAGTATCGGCATCACGGCGGGCATGGGGCTGGTGCTGACCAGATCCTCTGCCCCGTGCGCGACGGACGCCATGACCCAGCCCGCGCCAAGCACGTACACCGCAGCCAGCATGCCGAGCACAGATCGCCGGCTGCTTGCAGCGTTGGTCGACCAGCCGCCGGCCAGTCCGAGCGCCGCTGCCGCGGGTGCCACGAACAACGCGCTCGCGCTGACTCCCAAGGCTGCGATTTCGGCTGCGAACAGCATGAGCCAGTGGCGCAGCGCGCCGTGCCGGGCAAACAGCAGCGCCGAACCCGCGATGACGGGAACCATGGCGGTGACCAGGATCGCCTTGCCCTGGAACAGCCGCACGAAGGCAAAGTTGCCGTAGCTCTGGTGTGCTTCGCCCAGCGCCACGACGACGACGAACAGGATCAGCAGCACCCACGGCCAGCGCACGGGCACGATGCGTCGCAACAGGTATGCCCAGGCCAGCACCGAAAATGCCGCGAAAATCGACGGCAGGACGAGATAGGCGACCAGCAGATGATCGACACCGGTGAGCCGGGCCAGCGTACCGACCAGCACGTCGTAGTTGCTCAACCGGTAGAACTGCAACAGGATCGGAACGTCCGGCAACCGGTACAGCGTGTCATGCAGGAGCACCGGCTGCCGCGGATAACGCAACAGCGTCGCCGAGATGCTCCGGTAAAACGCGTCATCGGCATCGGGCCGGCTCGAGAAGAGGGAGATGCAGACCGCGGCGGCGGCAATCATCGCCACGGTCCACGCCGCGCGCTGTCCTGCATCCGCCTCGGGCGTCGCGCCGGCTTGGCCGCGCAAATTCCACATCCACGCGCCGCCCATCGCCAGCAACGCCATCCACCAGAAAACCGGAAAAGGCAGGCCGGCGCACAGCAGTCCCACCCACGCGATCGCGAGCGCCAGCACCACGAAGGGGTTGTGGTTGCCGATCGCCCGCACGATCGAGGCTGTGCGCGTACCGGCACCGGCCTTGTCGCCCGCCGCGACAGGGTCGTGTCCGTTTGCCGGCAGCGGCAGGCGGAACCATCCCGCCGTTGCGGCAGCGGCAATGAGCGCCACCACCGGCAATCCGTGCAACAGCGTGTCGAAACTGGAATGCGTTGCCGTGATCAGGTGGACGTAAATCGTCCACGCCGCGTACGGCAGCACGAACAGCGGCACGGCACGGTCCACGTTCAGCGCAAGTCGCATGTCATCGCCTGCGCGACAGTTGAACAACGGCTCGCGCGCCTCACTGGCGCAGGCCGAAATACGCGTCGTTCGGCGCCAGGTTGGGGTTGTGGAACGGATCGCGGTCGTAGAACCCCGGATGCTTCCCGAACATGATCACCCGTTCCCTGTCCCCCCTCGCCGTTCGCGCGCGATCGAGCCCGTCCTTGCCGCGGCTCAGCGATTCGTGATGGATCAACTCGACGCCCGGGCAGACGACTTGATGCAAGCCGTGCTCGGCCAGGCTGAGGCACAATGCCGTGTCGTTGTAGGTGACGGCGAGATCTTCATCGAACCCGCCCACCACCTCGAACTTTTTCCGCTCGATCATCAGGCACGCGCCCGTGACCGCGATCCAGTCGTGCTCCAGCATGTTGCGTGCGAAATAGCCCGGCGCGCGCGCGTCGACATGGGCGAAAGCGTGCGAAGGCCCGTTGGTCAGGTTGACGACGCCCGAGTGCTGCACGGTCCCCGCGCCGGGATACAGCAGTTTCGCTCCCACCGCACCCACGTGCGGCAATTGCGCGTACCCACCCATGTATTCCAGCCAGTCGGCGGACAACACTTCGGTGTCGTCGTTGAGGAAGACGAGCAATTCGCCGCGGCTGACGCGCACCCCGGCGTTGTTGATTTCCGAATAGTTGAACGGCACGTTGCAGTCGAGCACGCGAACCTGCTCGCGTGCCCGCAGGACGGAAAGATAGTCGAGCGTCGATTCATCCGTTGAGCCGTTGTTGATCGCCACGATCTCGAACCGGCGGTATGCCGTCCGTTCGAATATGCTTTCGATGCATGCCTTTAGCACCGCGCCGTTGTTCCTGCTCGGAACCAGGATCGAAATCAGCGGCTGGCCCTGCAGGTGGTAACGGGTGCGGTAATAGCCGGGAAGTTCGGGGACCGGAACGAGCTCGCCCGGCTGACCCCGCCTGCGCAATGCATCTTCCCGCGCCCTCTTCCCCGCCTCGATCGCCCAGGGCTTGGCCTGCAGGTCCGAGGCGCATGAACCCGGCGCCATGCGCCAGTGGTAAAGCACCTTCTGAACGTGGGCGATGCGGCGCGCACGTTCGCTCACCCGCAACACGAAATCCCAGTCCTGGCTGCCGTCGTATTCGCTGCGCAGGCCGCCCAGTTCGAGCGCCAGCGAACGCCGCACGCAGGACACGTGGCAGGTGAACATGGTGCTCATCAATGTGTCGGGCGACCAATCTGGCTTGAAGAACGGCTCCACGAAGCGGCCGTCGGCGTCGAGCTTGTCCTCGTCGCTGTACAGGTAATCCGGATCGTCGCGATCGATGCGCAGCGCCAGTTCGTACAGGCAGTCCACGGTCAACTCGTCGTCGTGGTCCAGGAACACGATGAAATCGCCGGTCGCCCGAATCATGCCTTCGTTGGTGGCTCCAGAGATACCCCTGTTTTCGGCGATCTGGACGATCACGATCCGAGGATCGACGAGACTGCCCAGCACTTCGCGGACCGCGGGCGAGGTGCTGTGATCGTCCACCAACACCAGTTCCCAATGCGGATACCACTGGGCTTCGACCGACGCGATCATCCGCCGCAACAACACGGGGTCGGTGTTGTAGACAGGCACGACGACGGAAAGGAGGGAATGCCGGGACAACGCGAGCAGGGCCCTGCCGATCGCGGCCGGTTCCGCTTGCGGCGGCGAGTAGGTGTATGCGGCATGCATGGGTGGCGATTGCACCGGGCCAGCGGCTGCTTCAGGGATCGCTTCAACAGAGATGTTTTCGGCATCCGACGAGCGCGACGACCGAAGCCGCGCCGCGACGCGCTGCTCCCGGAAAAAGCGCCAACGCGCCGGCGTGCGCCACGGCGTCACGATCCACCAGGCGGCCCTCAGCGACAGGCGCAGCATCCGGCGCCCGCCCACGGGCAGGCACAGCAGGATCGCCCGCACGCCCATCAGCGCACGCCACAGGGTGCTGGCCTTGATCTCCTCGAGCTCGCGGCGCAATGAAGACTCCACGCTTTCTTTTTGCGCGCAACGCGAGTCAAGGTCGGCGGTCCGGATTCGAGCGGCTTCGAGCTGTTTAGACAGTTCGAGCGATTTTGCGATCACGCAAAATGTTTCCCGCTGCACCCGTGCGGCGCGTTCACGGCTTGCGGTCAGCTCCCGCTCGAGTTCGGCGCCGCGCGCCTCGAGCGCGGCCACCTGCTGGAGGGAGGCGCCGGCCGACAGGGCCGAGCGCGCCGCTTTGGCAGCCTGCTCGATTTCGTTCAAGGCACTGTCCATCGCCTTTTCGGCGAGCAGCGCCTTGTCGTCGAGCGCGCGCTTTTCTTCGAGCAGATCCTCCAGCCGGCCCAGCAAGGGTGGTGCGATCAATCGATAGCCGTCCACCAGCCGCGAAATCTCTTTCCAGTCCTGCCGCTCCGGATCGAACGCACGGCAAAGCCCGTACAGGCGATCCAGCACTTCGGGGGTCGGGCAGAAGTCGCTCGAAAAAACATGATGCCGTTCCGTTCGATCCAGGAACGCGTCGATCGCGGGATGCGCATCCTCGATCGGCACCGGCCAATGCACGCGCAGCGCCCGCGCCACCTTGGCGAAAGCGTTCCGCCAATCCGCAAGCAGGTCGTCGTAGGCAAGCAGGCTGCGCGGCATGCCGCGGGTCGCGGTCTCCGCTTCCACGAAGTGTTCCAGCCAGTTCAGGCAGGTCGTCCCGTAACGCAAGCCATCCCGGATGCCCAGGGAACGCGCGACCTCCGCGGGATGACGCACGACCAGCAGGGCCGCCGCGTCCAGCCCCGATTCGAGTAGCACCTCGCGCCACAACGGAACGAAGCGGCAAAGGCGCGGATCCTTGACCGCACAAAGCGCGCCGGCGTCGAACTCTTCGGATAGCAACCTGGCGAGCTTGCCGCGTGCCTTTTGTGCCGCGGCCGAAAGAAGCCAGCCTTCCGGCAGGGCGCGCGCGTCATGCCACGTCCTGTCCAAATCCTCCAGCAGTTCTTCATGGATGGCCACGACATCGGCGTGCTCCCAGAAGCCCGATCGATTGTCTTCCGCGGGCGGGAGCAGTTTGTTCCCGACCTCCGCGCCCAGAAGATTGAGGCAGCGCGTGACCGCCGACGTACCGCTGCGGTGCATCCCCAGGACGAGAATGACCTTACGCGTTTCCGTGGTGTCCGGATGGCGCACACCGTTGGCCCTGGACAATGCCGTCGTCATGCCACGGTCTCCACGCTCAAATCCGGAAGGACGTGGAAGTCCACCGTGCCGGTCGCGATGCGGGTGGCGTCATGCGTCACCCGGAACATCAGGACGTCGATGATTCGATCGAGGTAGGTCTCGCCCTCCGGTTCGGCCGCGGTCACACCGGCGTTCATGAAATACACGCCCGGCGCGAGCATGGCGCGGAATCGAAAGCGGGCCTGCAACCGCTGGCCGGCCGAAACCGCCATGCCGTCCGCGAGGTTCGGCGCCGTGGCGGCGCCGCCGAGCTCGAGGCCGGTGATGGTCTTGATCATCATGCCCAGGCGGACTCCGACCGCGGCCGTCTGGAACAGGACGTCATATGTATAGATGTATTCGCGGCCGGGCGAGAGGACGTTCACGTGCCGGCCCATCCGGGTCTCGATCCGTGGAGCGGAAATCAGCGCGCCGCGGGACTGGTAATGCACCGTACTGCGCGGCGTCATGGCTTCGTCGAAGTAGGCCGGTTCCTCGACCGCCCTGACCTCGACGTCTTTCACCGCCGCGGGAATCTCGTTCAACGACCCGCATCGCTGCTCGGATGCAATTGCCCGCAACGCCCCGCCGGCACGTGCGGCGATGGATTCCTGCTTGATGGCTTCACGTACCGCAACCGTCTTGCCCGCCGGCGAATACAGGAGCTTGTGATAGCGCGGTACCACGAACCTGGGCGTGCCGTCGGCGAGCATTTCGCCGTCGTCGAGCAGGATCGCCCTGTCGCACAGTTCGATGACCGTGCCCGTCGCGTGCGACACGAAGAGGATGGTCGCGCCCGCGTCGCGAATCGCATCGATGCGCGCAAAGCACTTTCGCTGGAAAGCTTCATCGCCCACCGAAAGGGCCTCGTCCACCACCAGGACATCGGGCGACACATTGATGGCGACCGCAAAAGCCAACCGTACATACATGCCGCTGGAATAGGTCTTGATAGGCTGGTCGATGAAATCGCCGATCCCCGCGAAATCGAGGATGGCGTCGAAGCGGGCGTTCAACTCGTGCTCCGACAATCCATACAGGAGCCCGCTCAGGCGCACGCTTTCCCTGCCCGTGAATTCCGGATTGAACCCCGCGCCGAGTTCCAGCAGTGCCGCGACGCGGCCATTCACGGCAACCGTGCCGAGCGTGGGGTTCAGCGTTCCGCAGATCATTTGCAGCAGCGTCGATTTGCCCGAACCGTTGCGGCCCACGATACCGATCGTTTCGCCCTTGCGGACATCGAGGTTCACGTCGCGCACTGCCCAGAACTCGCTGAAGTAATTCCGCACGGGCCGGCGCAGCGCGCGCTGCACGCGCGGCAGGATCATCTGTTTCAACCGGTCGGCCGGCTGCGCGTAAACCTCGTAGCGCTTGGACAGGCCCTGGATGCGGATGCTGAAATCTTCAGACGACATCGGCGAAACCCTTGCGCGTCCGTTCGAACCAGGCGAACGCGAACCAGGCGAACAACGACGCGACCACGGCGTACGCGGCGAGGTGATCCCAGCGCGGCGCGCGGCCCCAGATCAGGACGTCCTGCGCCGCTTCCGCGATGACGGTGAGCGGGTTGAAGTAGAGGGCGAAGCGGAAGCGCTCGGGAATCAGCGCGGCGGGATACAGGATGGGCGCCAGGAACAACAGCGCCGTGGTGGCGATGCCCATTGCCTGCTTCAGGTCGCGCAGGTAAACGCCCAGCGCCGCCAGCAACCAGACCGTCCCCGCGACGAACGGCAGGAAGCAGGCGATGACGACCGGAAAGAAAATCGCCGTCCATGGAAGCCGGCCCATGACCCACGGCGAGATCACCAGCAACGCGATCGTGGATACGCAAAGATGGAACAGCGCGGAGCCGAGCGTACTCCACGTCAGCGTCTCAAGCGGAAACACCACGCGCTTGACGAAGTTGGTGTTCTCGACGACGAGCGTGGTGGCGCGATTGGCGCATTCCGAAAAAAACGTATTGATGTTCAATCCGGCGAACAACACCATCGCGTACTGGAACGGATCGCTCGCCTGCGCATTCCAGCGCGACTTGAAGATCACCCCGAACACCAGGGTGTAGATGACCAGCATCAGCAAGGGATTGAAGAACGACCACAGCAGACCGGCGAACGAGCCGCGGTAGCGTCCCGCCACGTCCCGGCGCGTCAGCTGGACCACCAGCGCGAAATGGCGCGTCAATGCGAGGTAAGGCGAAACCGGGTCCGTCAGCCGGTAGGCGGATGTCGTCATGGAAAACGTGTTCTCCGTGTCGCGAAGCTTTGGTTGCGAGGAGGCGGATGAGGACCCATGAATCGCCCGGCGGCATGCGTCTTAGTACCGGCAGGCCTGCGAAAAGGTTGCTTCCGGCGATCGCATCGGCACGAACCGCTTTGCCTCCGGACACGCAACCTTTGCGGTGCGACCAGGCACCTATTCGCGATCGCGATCGACAGTCGAGCGAACGCGGCCGCACGTCCGACCGGATGTGCAACGGGAACGTGCTAGGGCCCGTTAACGCTGCGCCAAACGGCCGCGCCGTCGGCCCTTTGTCTGCAGGGCAAGGAAGAGCGAGGAAGACGTATGTCGATACTTCGACGAGCGATGACGCAGCCATGCGGGCAAAGGGCCGCGGCCCTTCGGGTTGCTCCGCAGCGGCCGCCATACTGCGTCGCGCGCCTCGACCATAGTCTGGCTATGGCGCTGCGGCGCGCGACCTTGTCTGACAGCCGCTGCGGAAGCAACGCGGCTCGCTTGGCGCAGCGCTAACAGGCCCAAATGCGAGTCGTCCGGTTTCTGCTTTCGAGCCTGCTGCTTGCCGGTGCCGTCATGGCGTCGACGATCGCGCTTCGGGTGCAGGCGCAGACGGCCCATCCTTCGGGTCTCTCGAGCCAACTGACCGAGCAGGACTTCCAACGCATGCTTCCGGCGACGGACATGCACAGCGATGCGGCGGCGGAGAATCCGCATGCGCATGCGTTTCTCGCCACCGGTCCGGCGACGTCATTCGATGCGGCATCGATGCCGAAGAATCCGCTGGCTCCGGATGCGGTCGCCATAGGCGCGAAAACCTGCATCGCCTGCCATTCGCTGGAAAACGTGCAGGCCTCGCACTCGCTGCACCTCAAGGCGTTCCGCGCCGGCGCTTCCGGAAGCGGGCCGCAGGGTGCGTGCGAATCCTGCCATGGTCCAGGTTCCGCGCACGCGAAGAGCCCGGCGACGGCCGGATCGATCATCGCATTCACCCGCGACTCCAAGACACCGATCGATGCGCAAACCGGCGTGTGCCTCGGTTGCCACAGGGGCGGTGCGCGCCAGGACTGGCTCGGCTCGGTGCACCAGTCGCGCGGGATCGCCTGCACCGATTGCCACAACCCGATGGCACGGCTTTCTCCCGAGGGCGTGCTGGCGAAAAGTTCGATCAACGAAGTATGTGCGACCTGCCACCGCGACGTGCGCGACAAGTTCAACCGCCGCTCGCACATGCCGCTGCCCGAAGGCCAGATCTCCTGCGTGGATTGCCACAACCCGCACGGCACGCTCACCGCCGACCTGCTGAAGACCGACACCGTCAACGAGACCTGCTACACCTGCCACGCGGAAAAACGCGGGCCGTTCGTGTTCGAGCACGCCCCGGTGCGCGAGAACTGCCTCACCTGCCACGACCCGCACGGTTCCAACAACCAGACCCTGCTGGTGCTGCCGGTACCCATGCTCTGCCAGCAGTGCCACACGATGACCCTGCATCCGAACGACTTGCAGACGACCGCCGGGCTGGCCAACGGCCCCGCGCCGGACGAGCGCCTGATCGGGCGCGCGTGCCTGTCCTGCCACGCCAACATCCACGGCTCCAACAATCCGTCCGGTTCGAGGTTCCACGAATAGCGATGCGCGCAAAGCCGATGCGCAAACTAGCCCCGCTCGCCGCCGCCATCGGCATGTGCCTCGTCGGCGCGCCGGTGCTGGCCGACTCCAGCGACAGCGCGCGCGTGGGCGACCTGCAATACGGCAACGCGCTCGATCCCACCGGTTGGGCACCGCTGCTGTGGGCCGACCCCCGCGGATTCTCCTGGTTGCACAGCGGGATGATGCGCACCCCGAGCGGCGCGCTTTATCCGTATCCGCCGCAACGCGACGACGATGGCGACGCGCACAAGAGCGGCGACTGGAACTGGTGGGGTCTGCTGCAACTGGGTTACCTGGACGTCGGCGGCGACAGCGACGCCGAATTCTTTCGCCGGTACTCAGGCTGGAAAAGCGGCGCGGCGCTGGGCCTGTTCGCGTTGTATGCGGACAATCCGAAAACCGGCCAGTACTTGGAATTCCGCGGCAGCCGGCTGGATGGCGACGACCAGTACTATCGGCTGCGCGCCGGGGAATACGGCAAATACAAGATCGAAGCGTTCTACCGCGACATTCCCCACGTCGTCTCGACCGACGCCTATCCGCTGTGGAACGGGGTGGGCAGCACCAACCTCACCCTGCCCGCGCCGCTGGTGGCGGGCGGCAGCACGCCAGCCGAAGTCGCGGCAGTCGAACAGGGTCGTCCGCGACAAACGATCGGCACGACACGCACGCGCGAAGGCTTGAGCGTCGAAGGCAGGCTCTACAAGAACTGGGTCGGCTACGCCTCGGTGGTCAACGAGAACCGCAACGGCACGCAATTGTGGGGCGGCTCGATGTTCTTCAACTATTCGCTGCCGAACGACGGCGGGATCCTGGAAACGGTGCGACCCGTCGATTTCACAACCACAGACGTGAGCATGGGCCTGCGCAACGTCGGCGTGGTTTGGCAATTCAATGCGATGTACACGGGCTCGTTCTTCCGAGACCACAAGGACGAACTGGACTACCAGAGCCCGTTCCAGTTGCGCAACGTGGCGCGCGTGCCGGCGGCGGACATCTACCAGGGACAGTTCTCGCTGGAGCCCGACAACGACTACCACAACCTGCGCCTGGAACTTTCGCGCAGCCTGAAATGGAACGGCCAGCTTTCGCTGGCCGCGGCCTGGGGCACGATGCGGCAGAACGATGCCTTGAAGCCACCGGTCAACTGCACCGGCACGGGCGGTATCTTCGTTTCGCCTCAGGCCGACTACACCTTCAACTGCGCGGACTGGAACACGCCCGCCGCGTTGTCGCAGCAGACCGCGAATGCGCGCATAGACACCGGCCTGCTGGACGCAAAGATTACCTTGCGACCGTCGCCGAAGCTCGGCTGGCATGCATCCTTGCGCTGGTACCGGGAGGACAACAAGACCAACTATCTCGCCTTCAATCCGCTGACCGGCCAGTACGGCTACATCGCCGAGAACGGTTCGCAAGGCAGCATCGTGCCGGGCGAACTCGGCATCTTCGACCCGCGCAACCCGCTCTACTGGTCCTACGTCACGCAAGTCCGTTCCATCCCGTTCGAGTACGCCGACACCATCCTGGACACCGGCATCGACTGGCGGATCAGCGACAACAATTCGCTGAACCTGACCTACAGCTTCGACCGCAACCAGCCCAAACACCGCGAACGCACCCTGGTGAACGAGCAGCGGCTGAAGGCGGCCTGGGTCGATCGAGCGCTGGGCAAGGGCACGCTGCGCTTCAGCTACGAATTCGCGTATCGCGACGGCGGCCCATACACCGCCGATCCGTACCAGGCGTTCTATTCGACCGCCCTGCCCGGTTTCGTCACGCCGGCACTGGGCAACGTCGCGTTCACCACCGATGCGATGCGCAAGTACGACCTCGCCAACCGCATCGAGAACAAGCTCCGCGCGATCGTGATCTATCCGCTCGGCGACACCGCCACGATTTCGGGAGTGGCCTATGCAACGCGCGACAACTACGGCGCGACGATCGGCCGACAGGCCACGCGCAACCAGGGACTCAGCCTGGACTGGGACTGGCAGCCTGCGCCCGACACCAGCGTCAGCGCGAATCTCGGGCGCGACGATTCCAGCCTGAAGTTCTCCAACGTCGCCGATTTCGAGGATCTGCTGGGACAGGCCGGCCGCGACGATCCGTCATTCGGCGGACCGTTGTATCCGCTCTCCAACCAGTGGCAGGTCCAGGATCGCGAGCGCGATTACAACGCCGGGTTCACCCTGCGTCGCGACTTCGGGCGCGTGCGCGCCGATCTCGGTTACACCTACACCTATGCGCTGGGCCGGATCGGCTACATCTACGCCAGCCCTGATGCGCTGTCCACCACGCAGCAGCCGTTCGCGTCCGGGGCAGGCAACGCGTTTCCCGACAACCACTACCACATCAACACGCTGCAACTCGGTTTCGATTTCAGATTCACGCGAACCCTGGGCATGCGCGTGTTCGATCTCTACGAAACCGGAAATTTTTCCGACTGGCACTACCTCGGATTGCAGGACGATCCGGTACTCGACCACAAGGTCTATACCGACCGCGGTCCGCAATCGCACTATGGCACCAATGTGCTGGGCGTGATGCTCAACGTGAAGCTGTGAGGATCGCCGTGAACCCACGCCGCCGCACGATGATCGCCTGCGTCGCCGCATCCTGGGCGATGCAGGCTTGCATGGCGTTCGCGGCGAATGCGCCGTTCGACGACGTGCGCGGGCAATCGCCCGTGCGGGGCGACGCGCAACGCGGCGCCGCCAAGGCGGTCGCGTGCGCCGCGTGCCATGGCGCGGAGGGCGTCGCGATCGCGCCGACCTTCCCCAACCTCGCGGGACAGTCGCCGACCTACCTCTACGTGCAACTGCGGGCCTTCAAGGACGGCGCGCGCGACAACGCGGTGATGAAGCCGATGGCTTCGGCGCTTTCGGACCAGGACATGCGCGACGTCGCCGCGCATTTCGCGGCGCTCCCGGGCAAGATCGCGTCGGCCGCCGCAACGACCGATTCCCGCGGCGGCAAGCTGTTCCACGAAGGCGATCCGGCGAAAGGCATCCCGCCGTGCCAGGGCTGCCACGGTCCGGACGGACGCGGTCCACACCCGGATCCCGCAACCGTTGCGCCGCAACCCGCGTGGTCGACGTTTCCCGCGCTCGCCGGCCAGAACTCGATCTACGTGGTCGAACAACTGAGGGCATTCCGCGACGGCACGCGCATCGGCACCAGCAATGACAAGGTGATGCAGGGCGTGGCCCACGACCTCGACGACGCGGACATCCAGGCGCTTGCGACATATATCGCTACTCAGTGAGGGCGGCCGGACGTAAACTCGTCATCCAGCGGCTCCTCTCGATGGCGATCCGGTGCGGTCTGCGATGAAGCGCCGGTTCATCCGGTCGTGTCCCACATCGACCGCACGAACTAGGCCCACAAGCGCGATGGATCCGAAGCGCCCCTTCGTGGATGTCGGCCGATGTATCGCCCTCGCGGCGCTGGCCTGGGCGTGCGGGCCTGCGGATGCATCGGTAAACGGAGAGGTCGCGATCAGTTCGCAACTGGTGGACCGCGGCGTGGCGATCACGCGCCCGGGGGCCGCGTTCCAGGGCGCGGTTTCCTGGTCGTGGTCGTCCGGTTGGTCGCTGGGCGCAGCGGCCGGGATCGAGCTGCGCGACCCCGGCCACGTGGCCGAGAGTCTGGTCCAGGTTTCGCGCTACTGGCCGGTTTCCTCCGACTGGCGGATGCAGGCCCGACTTCTCTATTACCACTATTCCGGGGTCGCAAGCGTAGGTCACTACGAGACCGGGTTGGCCTGGATCTACCGGGACACGCTGACCTTCGGCCTGTCCGGCATCTATTCGCCGGATCGGGACCACCGCCTGCGACCGGCCGCCGACCTGGATTTCCGCTGGCCACTGCGGTGGAACTTCTCCATCGCTGCGGGTGCCGGCGTGGCGAACTATGTGACTCCTCCCTATAAACAGTATGAACATGGCATTGCAAGTTATTATCGCTACGGACATTTGGAATTGTCTTGGGCCGACGGCCCTTGGCAGTTCAGGCTCGAACGTCTGCTGATGACGGACGGCGACCGCGAGCGGAAGCACGAGCTGGCGCCCTCGCCCTGGGAAGCGACGCTCTCCCGATCGTTTTGAGGCAACCTTGCGGTGTGGCCGGAGCACTCACGTCAGCCATGAACCCAGCCGGTTCCACCTCCGATTCCGTCGACCGCGACCTGCTGCAGCGCATCGCGGGCGGCGACCGGCTCGCGCTGGAAACGCTTTATCGCACCTACCACGGCACCTTGTGCCGGTTCCTTTCGAGATTGACCCGCCGCGCCGACATCATCGAGGAAGTGATCAACGACTGCTTCTGGATCGCCTGGCAGAAGGCAGGTAGTTTCCATGGCGATTCGCGTGTATCCACGTGGATCATGGGCATCGCCTACCGCTGCGGATTGAAGGCGTTGCGTCAACACGGCAGCGGTCCGGTCGAGGACCACACCTTGATGGGCGACCGCGGTCCTTCGCATGATCCCGAAGACGACCGCGAAATGCGCGACTGGCTGCGCAAGGGCCTGGATCTCCTGTCGGCGGATCAGCGCATGGTGATCGAACTCGTTTATGGCAACGGCCACAGCCTCGATGAGGTCGCCGCGATCACGAACAGCCCGGTGGGCACCGTGAAAGCGCGGCTGTTCCATGCGAGGGTCAAACTGCGCAACCTGCTGCCCGCATTGGGCGGTGATGCCGCCGCGCGGATGGAGCGCGTGCCATGACTTTCACGATCAATTCCGCCCCCGACTGCGCGCGCGCATGGGAAGCGATGCCCTGGGTCCTGCAGGACAACGCGCCCGTCGCGCAGAAGGACTGGTTGATGGCGCACCTCGCGCAGTGCGAGGCGTGCAGCGCCGAATTCGCGCAGCAGACGCGTTTGCGGCTGGCGGTCTCGCTGCCTTCCGATGTTCCGCTCGACGTGGATTCGGGACTGGCGCGGCTGATGACCCGGCTGGATACGCTCGATGCCGAACCGTCGTTGCCGACCTCGCGGCGCGCGAACTGGGCGTTCAAGGCACTGGCTGCGGCGGTGCTGATCCAGGCATTGGGAATCGGCGCACTCGGCACGCGACTTTTGTCCGATCGCGCCGACCCCTACCAGACACTCAGCGCGGCGGCTCCGGCCGCGGTTGCCGGCGCCATCCGCGTGGTGCCCGATCCGGGCATGAAGCTCGCCGACTGGAACAAGCTGCTGCATTCGCTCGACCTGAAAGTCATCAGCGGTCCCAACGCGGTCGGCGCATACACTGTCGTTCCGACCGGTTCCGCCGCGGGATCCGCGCAATCGTTGCAGCAGCTCCGCGCCAGCGCGGGCATTCGTCTGGCGGAGCCCGTCGACAACGTGCCTTGAAGATGCCGGCCGCAAGATGCAGTCCATGATGCGATATTCTGTTTTGCTGACGGCGCTGCTCGCGATGACAGCGAGCATGGAAGCGCGTTCGCAACCTTCGCTCCGCGCCGATGCGGATGGAACGCAAACGGGTTCGGCAACGAATGCCGCGTCGATGGACAGCGCGCGCGACATCGTGCTGGCGGTGGCCAATCCGATCAGTCCGCCCGCGACGCATGCCGGCTCCAGCCTGATCGGCTACGCGCCCGCCGCGGCTTACGGCGCCGGGCAGCGCGCGATTTCCACCCTGGCGGCTTTGCAGCGACGTTATGGCTGGCGCGAGCTCACCGGCTGGCCGATCAAGTCGCTCGACCTCTACTGCATCGTGCTGGAACCGGCGGAGGGCACGTCGCGCGATGCCTTGCTGAAATCGCTGGCAGGCGACGACCGCGTGCAGCTCGCCGAGCCGCTGCACGAATATTCGGTCTATTCGGACCGGGCCGCTCCGCCGCGGCGATACAACGATCCCTACGTCACGCTGCAACGCGGTTTCGTGGAAACCGATGCCGCGCTTGCACAGACCCTGAGCATGGGCAAGGGCGTCGAGGTGGCGGTGATCGATACCGGCGTGGACACCCGTCATCCCGACCTGCAGGGCCGCATTGGGGCCGTGCAGAACCTCGTCGACGACAGCGCCTCCGCGTTCAACCGAGATCACCACGGCACCGAAGTCGCGGGCATCATCGCGGCCGTCGATGACAACCATCGCGGCATCGTCGGAATGGCGCCCGGCGCGACCCTCGACATCTACAAGGCGTGCTGGTATCCGCCGCAGCCGCACGCCGGCGCGCGCTGCAATTCGCTCACCCTCGCCAAGGCGTTGGCCGCGGTGCTCGACACCGATGCGCGGATCGTCAACCTCAGCCTGGGCGGTCCGGCCGATCCGTTGCTGTCGCGCCTGCTGCAACGCGTGCTCGGTGCCGGCCGCATCGTGGTGGCGGCGATGCCCCCCGGTGCGACCCTCGATGGTTTTCCCGACGGCGTGCCGGGCGTTATCGTCGTGCGCTCCAGCGGCTCCGGCGCGGCGCCGGCCGGCGTGTTGAGCGCGCCGGGAGTGGACATCCTCACCACGCAACCCGACGGTGGTTACGATTTCAGTTCCGGTTCCTCGATGGCGGCCGCGCACGTCAGCGGCATCGCGGCATTGCTGTTGTCGGTCGCACCGAAATTAGATGCGCGCGGGCTGCACGACCTGCTCGCGCACAGCAGCCGCACCAGCGATGGCACCTTGCAGGTGAACGCCGCTGCCGCGGTGGAAACAGCCGGAGGCATGGCCCGCCTCGCGCATTGATTGCGCGATATTCCTATGCGCACTCGGCGGCGCGTTTCAGCAAAAGCGTGCGTTCGCGTGCGTTCTGCGCCAGCGACGCCGCGCGTTCGAATTCCGCGCGCGCCTCCGAGGCGCGGCCCAGCTTGCTGAGCAGGTCGCCGCGCACGCTCGGCAGCAAGTGGTAGTTCTCCATCGCGGATTCCCGCACCAGCGCATCCACCAGTTGCAGCCCGCGCGCGGGACCCTCCGCCATCGCCACCGCCACCGCGCGGTTGAGGTCCACCACGGGTGAAGGCGCGATCTCTGCGAGCTGCGCGTACAACTGCGCGATCAGTGCCCAGTCGGTTTGCTCCGTGCCCGGCGCGCGCGCGTGGCAGGCGGCGATCATCGCCTGGAGCAGGTACGGCCCCGGCGCGTCGGCGAGTTTCAGTGCGCGTTCGATGCCGACCAGTCCGCGCCGGATCAACAAGCGATCCCAGTGGGCGCGATTCTGGTCGGCCAGCAGCACCGGCTCGCCCTTGGGACCCACGCGCGCGCGCATGCGCGAAGCCTGCAATTCCATCAGCGCGGTGAGACCGTGCACTTCGGGCTCGTTCGGCATCAATCCGGCCAGCACGCGGCCGAGCCGCAGCGCGTCCTCGCACAGGGCGGGGCGCAGCCAGTCCTCACCGGCCGTGGCGGTGTAGCCTTCGTTGAACACCAGGTAGGTCACTTCCAGCACGGAAGCGAGGCGCTCCACGCGCTCGTCCGCGCGCGGGATTTCGAACGGCACCTGCGCCTTCGCCAGCGTGCGCTTGGCGCGCACGATGCGCTGCGCGATGGTCGCTTCGGGGACCAGGTACGCACGCGCGATCTCCACGGTGGTCAGGCCACCCAGCAAGCGCAACGTCAACGCCACGCGCGCATCCAGCGGCAGCACCGGATGGCAGGCGGTGAACATCAACCGCAGCAGGTCGTCGCCGATGTCGTCATCGGGATCCGTGCGCGCGTTCGCGGGTTCGTCCTGCCCCATTTCGATCTCGTAACCGATCTGCTCGTGCTTGCGTTCGATCAGCTTGTGGCGGCGCAACTGGTCGATGGCGCGGCGCTTGGCGGTAGTCATCAGCCAGGCGCCGGGGTTGTCCGGCACGCCGTCGCGCGGCCAGGTTTCCAGCGCCGTGACCAGCGAATCCTGCGCCAGTTCCTCGGCGTGGCCCACGTCGCGCAACATGCGCGCGAGGCCGGCGATCAGCTTCGGCGATTCGATGCGCCAGATGGCGGCGATGCGCTGGTTGAGGTCGGCCGTCGGCATGACGGGCGATCAAAACACATATTCGTGCGATCGTCCACGATCGCGGGGATCGAAAAGCGGCCATCCATCGCTGCGCCTTCGATCCCCGGCCGCCCGCCAGCGGCCATTCGCCTACACCACATAACATGGCGCCAGCTCGCGCACTTCGACCGTGGCGTATTGCGCCGCCGGGCACTCGTCCGCGACCGCTACCGCTTCCTCCTTCGTCTTGCAATCGAGCAGGAAAAAACCGCCGACCATCTCCTTGGACTCCACGAACGGCCCGTCCATGACGCTGCGCTTGCCGTTGCGCTTGCTCAGGCGCACGCCGTCGCGATCGGGCCGCAGGGCTTCCGCGGTCTGGAGCAGGCCGCGCTCGCGCAAGCTGTCGCGCCAGCGCGACATGCTCTCGTAGGCGGCCTGCCCTTCCGCTTCGGTGCGCTGGTTGCGGTCTTCGCGCTGTTCCAGGATCAGCAGCAGGTAGGCCATGCTCGTGCTCCGTCGTTTTCGGGACACGCAGGATAGATCATCGCGCCTGCACGCAGTTGATCATCCACGGCGTACCGTAGCGGTCCACCAACAGTCCGAAACCCTGCGCAAAAAAGGTCTTGTCCAGCGGCATCCGCACGGTGCCGCCTTCCGCGAACGCGTCGAAGATGCGCCGCGCCTCGGCGACCGAATCGACGTTCACGCATACCGAAAATCCGTCGGGCTTGATGTATGGGTGCTGCGGCGGGCAGGCGTCCGACCCCATCAGCCGCTGCCCGCCGAATGTCAGGCTGCCGTGGATGACCTTGTCGCGCAGGGCCGGGTTGCCGTCGCCGCCGGGCGCATCGCCGTAACGCATCAGCATTTCGATCTCGCCGCCCAGCGTCTTCGCGTAGAGCCTGAAGGCGGCCTCGCAATCGCCGTTGAAGAACAGGTAAGGATTGAGTTGCATGGCAGGTTTTTCCTTGTTCAGGGATACGGAGAACGTCCGCGCGCTTGCAACCCGGAGGGATCGCGAACCGGTGCCGGGCCCTGCGCCCGTTTGCCAGACGACGAACGTGACCGGCCGGAATCGACACGGCGCTCGCCGGCTTCGTGATGCCGCGCGCGTCTCAGGCAATCGCCTTGTCCACCATTTCCTGCGCTTCGGCGAGCAGTGCTTTCAGGTGTGACTCGTCACGGAAGCTCTCCGCGTAGATTTTGTAGATTTCTTCCGTGCCGGACGGACGCGCGGCGAACCAGCCGCTCTTAGCGATCACCTTGATGCCTCCGATCGGCGCGTCGTTGCCAGGCGCGCGGTCCAGCACGCGCTCGATCTTCTCGCCGGCCAGCGTCTCGAGCTTGATTTCGTCGGCCGAGAGTTGCGCCAGTTTCTGTTTCTGCGCCGGCGTGGCCTTGGCGTCCACGCGGTCGCCGAAAGGTTCGCCCAGTTCGTTGGTCAATGCGCGATGCAACTCGCCCGGATCGCGGCCGGTGCGCGCGGTGATTTCGGCGGCGAGCAAGGCCGCGGCGATGCCGTCCTTGTCGGTCGTCCACACCGTGCCGTCGCGGCGCAGGAACGAGGCGCCCGCGCTTTCCTCACAGCCCCACGCGAGCGAGCCGTCGAACAAGCCCTCCGCGAACCATTTGAAGCCGACCGGTGTTTCGTAGCACTCGCGTCCGACTCGCCGCGCAACGCGATCCAGCAGCGAGGTGCTGACCACGGTCTTGCCGAGCTTCACGTGTCTCGGCCAGCCGGGACGATGGCCGAACAGGTAGGCGCTGGCGACGCTGAGGTAATTGTTCGGCACCATCAGGCCGGTGCTGCGCGTCACCACGCCGTGGCGGTCGTGGTCGGTGTCGCAGGCGAAGGCGACGTCGAACCTGTCCTTCAACCCGATCAGCCGGTGCATCGCATACTTCGACGACGGATCCATGCGGATCCGGCCATCCCAGTCCACCGTCATGAAGGCGAACTGCGGATCGACCTGCTCGCTGACCACGTCCAGGTCGATGCCGTACTGCTCCGCGATCGGCGCCCAGTAGTGCACGCCCGCGCCGCCCAGCGGATCGACGCCGAAATGCAGGCCGCTGCCGCGGATCACGTCGAAATCGATCACGTTGGCGAGATCGGCGACGTAGGCATCCAGGAAATCGTGTTCGCGCGTGCTGTCCGCGCGGCGCGCGCGCTCAAAAGGAATGCGCGTCACGCCGCGCAGCATCGTTTCCAGGTAGGCGTTGGCGCGCTTCTCGATCCAGCCGGTGATCGCCGTGTCGGCCGGGCCGCCGTTCACCGGGTTGTACTTGAAGCCGCCGTTGTCGGGCGGATTGTGCGAAGGCGTGACCACGATGCCGTCGGCCAGGCCCGAAGCGCGGCCGCGATTCCAGGTGAGGATCGCGTGTGACACCGCAGGCGTGGGTGTGAACTCGCCGCCTTTGGCAATGAATGTCGTCACTTCATTGGCGGCGAGTACTTGCAACGCGCTTTCGAACGCGGGCTGCGACAGCGCGTGCGTGTCGATGCCGAGGAAGATCGGACCATCGACGTGCGCCTTGTTACGGTAGTCGCAGATCGCCTGCGTGATCGCGAGGATGTGGTGCTCGTTGAAGCTGCCGTCCAGCGAGGAACCGCGGTGGCCCGACGTGCCGAACGCAACGCGCTGCGCGGGCACCGAAGGGTTCGGATAGATGCTGGTGTAGGCATCCAGCAACTTGCCAACGTCCACCAGCAGCGACTTCGGTGCGGGCTTGCCGGCCAGCGGGGAAATTTTTTCGCTCATGTCCGCGCGTCCGCGTCACGCCATTTGCGATATCGCCGGATCAGCGCATTGGTCGAGCTGTCGTGGTCGAGCTTCGGCTTGGCGTCGCGCAATTGCGGGATCACTTTCTGCGCGAGCTGCTTGCCCAGTTCCACGCCCCATTGGTCGAATGAATCGATGTTCCAGATCGCGCCCTGCACGAACACGCTGTGCTCGTACAGCGCCACCAACGTGCCGAGCGAACGCGGCGTCAATTTTTGCGCGAGGATCGTGTTGCTGGGCCGATTGCCTTCGCAGACGCGGTGCGGCGCCAGTTTCGGCGGCGTGCCTTCCACGCGCACCTGTTCCAGCGTCTTGCCGAACGCCAGTGCTTCGGACTGCGCGAAAACGTTGGCCATCAGCAGGTCGTGCTGGTCGCCGAGCGGATTCAGCGGCTGGCAGAAACCGATGAAGTCGCACGGAATCAGCCGCGTGCCCTGGTGGATCAGCTGATAGAACGAATGCTGGCCGTTGGTGCCGGGCTCGCCCCAGTAGATCGGACCGGTGTCGCAGTCGACGCGCTTGCCATCGAGCGTCACGTGCTTGCCGTTGCTCTCCATCGTCAACTGTTGCAGGTACGCCGGAAAACGCTTGAGGTATTGCGCGTACGGCAGCACGGCGACCGTCTGCGCGCCGAAGAAATCGTTGTACCAGACCGACAGCAGGCCCATCAGCATCGGCAGGTTGCGCTCGGCCGGCGTGTCCCTGAAATGCAGGTCCATCGCGTGGAAACCGGCCAGCATCTCGCCGAAAGCATCCGGGCCGATCGCCAGCATGGTCGAAAGGCCGATCGCCGAATCCATCGAATAGCGGCCGCCGACCCAATCCCAGAAGCCGAACATGTTGTCGGTGTCGATGCCGAACTTCCGAACTTCCTTTTCGTTGGTCGACACCGCGACGAAGTGCTTTGTCACCGCTTTCTCGTCGCCGCCGAGCTGTTGCAAGCACCAGTCGCGAGCCGCGTGTGCGTTGGTCAGCGTTTCCAGCGTGGTGAAGGTCTTGGAGCAGATGATGAAAAGAGTTTCCTCTGCGCTCAAGTCGCGCGTGGCTTCGACGAAATCGGCGGGATCGACGTTGGAGACGAAACGGAAAGTCATGTCGCGCCGGCTGTAGTCGCGCAGCGCCTCGCAGGCCATCACCGGCCCGAGGTCCGAACCGCCGATGCCGATGCTGATCACGTTGCGGATGGCTTTTCCGGAATGCCCCTTCCATTCTCCGTTGCGCACCTTGTCGCTGAAGGCTGCCATGCGGTCCAGCACGTCGTGCACCTCGGGCACGACGTTTTCACCGTCCACCTCGATCCAGGCGTTGCGCGGTGCGCGCAAGGCGACGTGCAACACCGCGCGGTTTTCCGTCTCGTTGATCTTGTCGCCACGGAACATGGCGTCGCGGCGCTGCTCCACGCCGCGCGCGCGCGAGAGATTTTGCAGCAGGCGCAGGGTCTCGCCGGTGACCAGGTTCTTGGAGTAGTCCATGTACAGGCCCGCGCCCTCGACGACGAGGCGCTCGCCGCGTTGCGGGTCGCCGGCGAACAACTGCTTCAGTGTTGTCCCATGCAAAGAGTGCCAATGGCGACGCAATGCCTGCCACTCGGGCGACTTCGTGAGCAATGCGCGCGTGCTCATCGCCCGGCCCCCTCGCCGCCCACCTGCCCGGCCTTGTCGGCGATGCGCTTCAGCAATTCGCTCCAGGACTTGTCGAACGACTGCTTGCCTTCGCGCTGCAGTTGTTCGGCGAGCGCCGCATCGTCGATACCGGCCTTGTTGAAACGGGCGATCACCTGTTCGCAATCGCCGCCGTTCTCGTCCATGGGCTCTCCGACGCGTCCGTGCTCGGCGAATGCCATCAGAGTTTTTTCTGGGATGGTATTGATGGTGTTCGGCGCCGCGAGCGCTTCGACATACATGGTGTCCGACGCTTTCTTGTCCTTGGTGCCGGTGCTGGCCCACAGCAGGCGCTGCGGCAATGCGCCGGCTTCTTCCAGCTTCTTCCAGCGCGGGCTGCCGAGCAATTCCAGGTACGCCCGGTAGGTGCGCTGGGCGATCGCGATGCCGAGCCGGTTCTTCAGTTCCGCCGGCACCTTGTCCTTGACCGCCACGTCCCAGCGGCTGACGAACAGCGAGGCGACCGATCCGACCTTGGGATCGCGCCCGGCGTCGATGCGCCGCTCGATGCCACGCAGGTAGGCGTTCGCCGCGGCGAGGTACTGCTCGCGCGAGAACAGCAGCGTCACGTTGATCGGCACGCCGTTGAAGATAGACTCCTCGATCGCGGGCACGCCCGCCGGCGTGCCCGGAATCTTGATGAAGAGGTTCCCGCGCTCGCCCCGCGCGTGCAGCGTGGCCGCTGCCTCGATCGAACCTTGCGTGTCGTCGGCCAGCAGCGGCGAGAGTTCCAGCGAGACCCAGCCGTCCACGCCCCTGGTCCGCTGGTGGATCTCCCTGAACAGGTCCGCTGCGCGCGTCAGGTCGGCCAGCGCCAGCTCGAAGAATGCGGCCTCTCCCGATTTGCCCTGCGCGTCGAGGTCGGCGATCTGTTCGTCGTAGTCGTCGCCGCCGATCGCCTGGTCGAAGATGGTCGGGTTGGAGGTAAGCCCGGTGATTGCGTCGCCCTCTATGTAGCGTTCCAGCGTGCCGTCGTCGAGGATGCCGCGCGTGATGTTGTCCAGCCAGAGACTCTGGCCGAGTTCGTGCAATTCCTGGGTGGGGTTCATGGGCTGCTCCCTGCCCTCGCGGGCATTGCGGTTTCAAAATGGAAATTGTGCGCATCCAGCGTCAGCAAACCGCCAATGCTCTCGAGTGCGATCTGCGCCGCCGGATACCGCGCCGAAATTTCGGGATCGTTCGCGTAGTGTCCCTGCCGGACGAACACGGTGGTCAGGCGCTCGCGCCAGTGGCGCTTCAGCGCATCGATCACGCGCAGCTTGTCTTCCACGACCACGTACTGCCGTGCGGGAAACCGGCGTTCGACGTCGTCCAGCATGGTTTCCTTGTGCACGAACACCAGCACGCGCCCGTCCACCGCATCGGCGATGCCGGAAGCGCTGATCTTGCGCGGTTGCAGCACCGCATCGCCATCGGAAAGCACGATCGCGGTGCCGAATTGCGACACGTGCGCGATCGCCTCCAGGGCTTTCGGATACAGGCGTTCCGCGAAGGGATACTCCAGCAGGTACGCGCCCAGGTCCTGCGCGCGCACCTCGTCGCCGCAACGCACGCGGAACTGCTGCATCGCACCGAGGTAATCGGCGTAGCCGACCCGGTCGCGCAGCGCTTCGTAGATTTCGCGATAGAGCTTGCGGCCAGCCTCGCCGAATACGTTCGCGATGTGCGCGTCGAGGTCGGCGTTGAGGGCGTCGTTGTCCAGCAACGTGTCGTCCACGTCGAACAGGAACACGAGGTCGCGCGCGGTGTTCATTTCGCGGGCGTCTTGCTGACTACCGGGTCGTGCCAGCCGCCGTCCGCGGCGATCAGCTTGTCGGAGGCGGCGGGTCCCCAGCTTCCGGACTCGTACTGGATGACCTTTTCGGCATCGTCCAGCGCCGGATCGATGATCCGCCACGCCGCTTCGATGCCGTCATCGCGACCGAACAGCTCCGCATCGCCGCGCAGCGCGTCGCCCAGCAGCCGTGCGTACGGCAGACGCACGCGCTTGGGTTGCTGGCGCGCGACCAGTTCCACGTTCCCTCCGCGCATCGCTTCGCCCGGCCGCTTCACCCGGGCGCCGGTCGAGATCACCACGTCCGGGCTCAGGCGGAAACGGAAATAGTTGGAATCCTCCGGCGCGATCCTGTCGAACACTTCCAGCGGCGGGCGTTTCAATTGCACGAACACTTCCGTGCACGTCACCGGCATTTCCTTGCCCGCGCGGATATAGAACGGCACGCCCGCCCAGCGCCAGGTATCGATGTGCAACTTCAACGCGGCGAAAGTTTCCACCTTCGAGTTGCGCGCAACGCCGGCCTCGTGGCGATAACCCTCGAACTGGCCGCGCACCACTTCCTTCGGATCCAGCGGCCGGATCGCGCGCAGCAGGCGCTGCTTCTCGCTGCGCATCGATTCGCCGTCGCGTCCGGTCGGCGCATCCATCGCCAGCAGCACCAGCACCTGCAGCATGTGGTTCTGCACCACGTCGCGCAGCGCGCCGACCTCCTCGTAGAAGCTGCCGCGGCCCTGCACGCCGAATGCCTCGGCCATGGTGATCTGAACGCTGTGGATGTAACTGCGGTTCCAGACCGGCTCCAGGAAACTGTTGGCGAAGCGGAAGTACAGCAGGTTCTGCACGGCTTCCTTGCCGAGGTAGTGGTCGATGCGGAAGATCGACTCCTCCGGGAAGATCCGGTGAAGCGTGCGATTCAACTCGCGCGCGGACCGCAGGTCGCGGCCGAATGGCTTCTCCACCACCACCCGCGCGCCTTGCGCCGAACCGGATTCGTCGAGGTGCCTGACCACCACTTCGAACAGGCTGGGCGGGATCGCCAGGTAATGCAGCGGATGCTTCGCGTCTCCGAGTTCCCTGCGCAATTGCGCAAAAGTCGCCGCGTCGTTGTAGTCGCCGTTGACGAAGCGCAGCAGCTTGCACAGTTTGCGCGCCGCCTTCTCGTCCATGCCGCCATGCTCGCGCAGGCTGGCGCGCGCACGCTCGCGCAGGCGTTCGAGGTTCCAGTCGGAACGCGCCACGCCGATGATCGGCAGGTCGAACTTCTCGTTCTGGATCAGCGCCTGCAACGCCGGGAAGATCTGCTTGTAGGCGAGATCGCCAGTGGCGCCGAAGAAGACGAAGGCATCGGATTTGACAGTCATCAAAACTTCTCCGAGTCGCGATCGTCCCTGATCGCCAAAATCGAGCGGCGGCCGTCCATGGCCGCACTCATTTCAAAATCAAGTTTTGCCCAGCACGATTCGAACCCGGTGTGGCGCGCCGTCGTCGGCCAACGGAATCATGGCCGCGGAATCTTTCAGCGGGCTGCCATCCAGTTCGATCCGCGCAACCCCGCGGCAGACGTGGTCCGGATTCTCCACCGCGACCGTGTAGCGCGACGAACCGCGACGGTATTCGATCGCGAATCCATCCCATGCTCTCGGGATGCACGGATCGATATCCAGCCGGTCGCCGCCCAACCGGAAGCCGAGCAGGTATTCCAGTCCCGCGCGATACAACCAGCCGGCCGAGCCCGAATACCAGGTCCACCCGCCACGGCCGACGTGCGGTTCGACCGAATAAACGTCCGCGCAAACGATGTAGGGTTCCACCTTGTAACGCTGCACGCTTTGTGCATCCGCCACGTGACTCTGCGGATCGAAGATCCTGAACAATTGATGCGCCTTGTCGCCGTTGCCCAGCAGCGCGAAGGCGATCATCGACCAGATGGAACCGTGCGTGTACTGCCCTCCGTTTTCGCGCAGCCCCGGCGGATAGCCCTTGATGTAACCGGGATCGTGTCGTGTCCTGTCGAATGGCGCGGTGAACAGCGCGACCAGGCCATCCGGCTCGCGCACCAGGTGTTCATCGACCGATCGCATGGCGCGCGTCGCACGTTCCGGATCGCCGGCGCCGGAGATCACGCTCCAGGATTGCGCCAGCGAATCGATGCGGCATTCGGTATCGCGTTTCGAACCCAGCGGCGTGCCGTCGTCGTAATAGGCGCGGCGGTACCACTCGCCGTCCCATGCGTTGTCCAGCGCTGCGTGCAGCTTGTCGGCGTAGGCGCGCCATGTTTGCGCACGTTGCGTTTCGCCGCGCCCTTCGGCGATCGGCGCGAAGTCTTGCACGACGGAATGCAGGAACCAGCCGAGCCAGACGCTCTCGCCCCGGCCCTCGATCCCGACGCGGTTCATGCCGTCATTCCAGTCGCCGCTTCCCATCAGCGGCAGGCCGTGTGCGCCGTTCTGCATGCTGATTTCGATCGCGCGCGCGCAGTGCTCGAACAGCGATGCGGCCTGCCGTGATGTTTGGGGCGCGTAGAACGATTCGTTCTGGCCCGGTTTCAGCGCATCGCCTTCGACGAAAGCAACCATTTCATCGAGGATCGCGCGATCGCCGGTGGTCGCCGAGTAATGCGCCGCGACGAATGGCAACCACAGCCGGTCGTCCGTCACGCGGCTGCGGATGCCACGGCCGTCCGGCGGCAACCACCAGTGCTGCACGTCGCCTTCCGTGAACTGGCGCGACGCGGCAAGCAGGATGTGTTCGCGCGCAAGGTCCGGCCGCGCGATGCACAACGCCATCACGTCCTGCAACTGATCGCGGAAGCCGAATGCGCCGCTGGCCTGGTAGAACGCGGTGCGCGCCCACAGGCGGCAGGCCAGCACCTGGTACGGCAACCAGCCGTTCAACAAGCGGTCCATGTTGGCGTCGGGCGTTCGCACCTGCACCGCACCGAGGATTCCGTCCCACTGATTCCGGACTTCGGCGAACACTGCGGCAGGGTCGGCGCTGCGATAGCGTAGCGCCAGTCGCAGCGCATCCGCTTCGTCCCCGCCTTCCCCGAGCAGGAACACGATTTCCGTTTCCGCACCGGGTTCCAGCTCGATCGAAGTTTGCAGCGCGCCGCAGGGATCAAGGCCGGCGCCGGTGTTGCCGGAGAGCGGCCGGCCGGTTCGCAGCACCGCCGGATCCGACGGCGTGCCGTGCGCGCCGAGGAATTCCCCGCGATCGCCACTGTACGAATCCGGCGGCGTCTGGAATGACGCGAACGCGACACGGCCGGCGAATTCGTCGCGCCAGCGGTTGCGCGCCAGCAACACGCCGGCCTGCGCATCAAACGAAGTCACCACGAAAGGCGCGGCGTTGGCGCCGATCGCGGCGAGCGCCCATTGCACATAGGCCGTAATCGACAACCGTCGCTTGCGCACACTGCGGTTGCGCAGGTGCAACCGCGAGACCTTCACGCAATCCGTAACCGGCACGCACTGCAGCAGTTCCGATTCGATGCCGTCGACGGCGCATTCGTACTTCGCGTAACCGGCGCCGAAGCGCGCGATGTAGACCGCGCCGGGCACGCGGATCGGCGACGCGGTCGCCGACCACGACTTGCCGTCGTCCATGTCACGCAGGTACAGGACTTCGGACGGCGGATCGCGCACCGCGTCGTTCGACCACGGCGTGAGGGGGTTCTGCTGGCTGTTGGTCGCCCAGCAATAGCCGCCGCCGGTCGTCGTAGCAAGAAAACCGAATTCCGGGTTGGCGACGAGGTGCGACCATGGCATCGGCGTACTCGCGCCATCACGCAACACGGTGACGTATTCGCGACCGTCCTCGCCGAAACCGCCGAGGCCGTTGAAGGCACGCAGCCGCCGCTGCTGCCCGTCATCCCGGCCCCGGATCGGCCGGGATCCGGATCCATGGACGGAAAAACCCACGGATCCGGGCCTTCGCCGGGGTGGTGAATTCCGGAATCTCTCCGGCGATTGCAACTTCGCGACCTGTTTTTCCAGGCCGCCCTTTTTCCCGTCCAGCACGATGCGGGCGACGGTCGCCAATCCATTGCGCAGCCGGTCGTCGATTCGGTCGCCGCGCAGAACGAACGCCGAGCCTCGGGACTTGTCGGGCGGCTTCCCGCCGGATGCCTTCGCCACGACCGCTTCCAGTTGCGACTGCAAATCGGCCGCGACCGCTCCGACAGCTTCGTTGAGGATCACCACGTCGGCCGGAACTTGCTTCGCACGCCAGTATCCCTGCGCACGCAGCAATTCCTCGACGACCGACAATTGCGCAGCATTGCCTGCGCGCAACAATGCGATCGGCAGATCGCCGGAAATTCCTTTTGCCCACAATACCGGTGCGCCACCCTCGCCTTTCGCCAGCACGTCGGACGAAGCGCGCAACGCCGGATCGCTGTACGACAGAGCCGACGCCAGCCGCCGGGAGAGCCGCGCACATTTCGCGTCGACCGCGGCTTCGCGAAGCTTCTGGCCGGAGCCTGCCGCCGCGCGCGCGAACACGCGCTCGCATGCCCGCGGTTTCGAACGACGTCGGATCGACGCGAGCACTTCGCGCCGCGACGATGCGGCCGCGGTGACGAACGCAATCCGCCGCGTGGCGCGCGGCGGCACGCGCACGCCGACCCGCAGCGAGAAAACCGGATCGAGCACGGTGCCGACCGTGCCCGACAATGATTCACCCGGATCGAGCGCGCGCGGCGAGTGCAGGTCGCGGTCGCGGCCGATGAAACGCGCTCGGTCGGTTTCGTATTGCGGCTCGCCGATTGCCTCGCCGTCGACCACGACCGAATGCGCGGCCCACACATCGGGTTCGGACGGATCGCGCTTACGCCGCGTCGCGAGCAGCACGCCGTCATCGACGTGCGTCTGCACGAACATCTTCGAGAACGCCGGGTGCGAGGCGTCCCCCTGCGGGGAACCGAGTACCAGTTCCGCGTAGGAGGTGATCTCGATTTCGCGCGGCCGGTCGCCCTCGTTGCGCAGGCCGATGCCGCGCACCTCCTGCGCCGAATCCGGATCGACCGATATCTCGAGAGTGGTCGTCAGTGCGTCGCACCGGAGTGCGAAGCGCGCGACGTGTTCCTCGAGCTGCGTCTCGACTTCGGCGGGATCGATGCCGAGTGGCTGCGCAGTCGGCGACCAGGTTTCACCGCTGCGCACGTCGCGAAGATAGAACCAGCTGCCCCAGCAGTCGCGGGTGACGTCCTCGCGCCAGCGCGTGATCGCCAGCCCTTTCCATCGGCTCCAGCCCGCGCCCGCCGCGGTGACCATCGCCGCGTAGTCGCCGTGTCCAAGCAAGGCAACGCGCGGTGTGGCGGGAGTTCGAGCTGGCATCAACGTTCCTTCGCGGCCGGCAAACCGGGGCATTATGCCGCAGGCTCGAGGTAATCATTCGTGAACACCGACCGGGCTGCTGCGGCATCCCGGGCCCGCGGCGTATGATGGAGGTTTGATTGCGCGAGGAACCACCCATGGAACTGGGCATGATCGGACTGGGCAAGATGGGCAATTTCATGGCGCAGCGTTTGCTCGGCGCCGGCCATCGCGTTGTGGGTTTCGATCCCGGTGCCGACGCGCGCAAGCGCCTCGAAGACAAGGGCGGCGAAACGGTGGACGCGCTCGAAGCGCTGCCCGGCAAGCTCGCGTCGCCGCGCGCGTTGTGGCTGATGGTGCCCGCCGGCAAGATCGTGGACCAGACGCTGGACGCGCTGATCCCGGCATTGCAGGCAGGTGACGTGCTCATCGATGGCGGCAATTCCAACTACAAGGATTCGATGCGGCGCGCGCAACGCGTGGCGGAAAAAAAACTGCACTACGTCGATTGCGGTACCAGCGGCGGCGTGTGGGGATTGCAGGAGGGCTACAGCATGATGATCGGCGGCGACAAGGACGTGATCGATCGTCTGTCGCCGATCTTCCAGGCACTGGCGCCGGGCAAGAACCAGGGCTGGGGGCGCGTGGGCCCGAGCGGCTCCGGACACTTCACCAAGATGATCCACAACGGCATCGAATACGGAATGATGCAGGCCTATGCGGAAGGCCTTTCCGTGCTGAAGCACAAGCAGGAATTCGGACTCGATCTCGAGCAGGTCGCGCAAATCTGGCGCTACGGCAGCGTAGTGCGTTCGTGGTTGCTGGATCTCACCGCGGACGCGCTGAAGAAGAATCCCGGCCTAGATGGCATCGCACCCTACGTGGTGGACTCGGGCGAAGGCCGCTGGACGGTCGCCGAGGCGATCGACCTGAACGTGCCTGCGCCGATCATCACCGCAGCGCTGATCGAACGCCTGCGCTCGCGTGATTCCGATTCGTTCTCCGACAAGTTGCTTTCGGCGATGCGCAACGAGTTCGGCGGGCACGAGATGAAGCACGAAGGTTTGACGCCCCCGCCCACGGCCACATGACGACGAATTTGCCACAGCGTGTACGCTGGCATGGCTTCGCCGGCGTGCCGGAGTTGCAGGCCGATGCGGTCGCGCGCATTCGCTCGGTGGCGCACGGCGCGACAATCGCGCGCGGCGTATTCCGGATCGTGCTGGCCGGAGGCAACACCCCGCGCAGCGTGTACGAGCTGCTGCGCAAGGCGATCACCGACTGGACGAAGTGGCAGGTGTATTTCGGCGACGAGCGCTGTGCGCCGGCCAACGATCCGCAACGCAACAGCCGGATGGCGCGCGAGGCATTGCTGGACCACGTACCGATTCCGCGCGCGAACGTGCACGCGATTCCCGCCGAAGCCGGCCCGATCGACGGCGCCGCGCAGTACGCGCGGGTGTTGCACGCGGTCGGCGGGTTCGATCTGGTGTTGCTGGGCCTCGGCGAGGACGGCCACACCGCCAGCCTGTTTCCCGGCCGCGACTGGGGCATGGAAAAAAGTTCACCCGATGCCTTGCCGGTGCTGGACGCTCCCAAGCCGCCGCCCGATCGCGTGTCGTTGAGTGCTGCGCGTTTGAGCCGCGCGCGCGCGGTGTTGTTCATGGTGGAAGGAGAAGCCAAGCGCGAGGCCATCGCGCGCTGGCGCAATGGTGAAACGATTCCCGCGGCTTCGATCGCGCCCGCGGCGGGCGTGGATGTGCTGACCGAATCGAGCCTGCTGGACTAGACGGGCGCCCTGCTCGCCAACTCCGTCATGTGCGCGCGGTAGTAACGCAGTTCGGCGATCGAATCGCGCACGTCCGACAGCGCGGTGTGCGCGGATTCCTTGGCGAAGCCTTTGCACAATTCCGGCGCCCAGCGCCTCGCAAGCTCCTTCAGCGTCGAGACATCGAGGTTGCGGTAGTGAAAGAATTTTTCCAGCGCCGGCATCTGGCGATAGAGGAACCGCCTGTCCTGGCAGATCGAATTGCCGCACATCGGCGACCTGCCGGCAGGAACCCACTGCGCCAGGAACGCGACCGTTTCGGCTTCCGCGCAGGCGTGGTCGATGTCGGATTCAAGCACGCGCTGCCACAAACCCGACTTGCGGTGCTGGTTGCGGTTCCAGTCGTCCATCGCGGCGAGCCGCGCCTCGTCGTGGCGGATCGCGAATTCCGGTCCGGTCGCCAGCACGTTGAGTTCGCGATCGGTCACCACGCAGGCGATCTCGAGGATCGAATCGCGATCGGGGCACAGGCCCGTCATCTCCAGATCGATCCAGACCAGGTTGTCGTCGGCGATGCCGGCCATGTTTCCTCCCTGCCCCGAGTGTAACCCACAATCAGCGCGCGTTTGCCGGTGGCGACACACGACGGTACGCTCGCGGCGATGGCGCAAACCTTCCTCTGGCACGACTATGAAACTTGGGGCGCGAACCCGCGGCTCGACCGTCCGGTGCAATTCGCGTGCGTGCGCACCACGCCGGAACTGGAAACCGTCGGCGAGCCCGTTGTCATCGCCTGCAAGCCGCCGCACGATCGCCTGCCGCAGCCACAGGCCTGCCTGATCACCGGCCTGGTTCCGCAGGACGCCGAACGCGACGGACTGATCGAATCCGGATTCTCCGCCGCGGTGCACGAGCAACTCGCTCTGCCCGGTACCTGCGCGGTCGGTTACAACTCGATCCGTTTCGACGACGAAGTCACGCGGCAACTGCTGTATCGCAACTTCTTCGATCCCTACGCGCGCGAGTGGGACAACCAGTGCTCGCGCTGGGACCTGATCGACCTCGTGCGCATGTGCTACGCCCTGCGGCCGCAAGGCCTCGAATGGCCGATGCGCGACGACGGCACGCCGAGCTTCCGGCTCGAGCACCTCGCCGTCGCGAATCACCTGGGTCAGGCGCGCGCGCACGATGCGTTGTCCGATGTCGAGGCGACCATCTCGCTGGCGAAACTGCTGCGCGCGCGCCAACCGAAGCTGTTCGAATGGCACCTGGCGATGCGACGCAAGCAGCGCGTGTTCGAACTGCTGGATGTCGCGAACATGACGCCGCTGCTGCACGTGTCGCAGCGTTATCCGGCCGAGCGCGGCTGCCTCGCGGTGGTCGCGCCGATCGCCGAGCACCCGCAGCGCAAGAACGAAATCATCGTCGCCGACCTGGAACCGGATCCGGCCTGGGCGCAATTCAGTACCGAAGAAATCCGCGAACGCCTGTTCGTCCCGCGCGCCGACCTGCCCGAAGGCGAGGAACGCGTGCCGCTGAAGACCGTGCACGCCAACAAGTCGCCTGCGCTGGCGCCGTTGTCGGTGCTGCAGGGCGTGGATGCCGCGCGTATCCGGCTGGATCTCGACCGCAGCCTCGCGCATCTCGCGGCATTGCGTATCGTGGAGAATCTGGCCGGACGCGTGCGCGACGCGTTCGCCCAGGAACTGGCGCGCGAACCGCCCGATCCGGAATTGGCGCTGTACGCGGGATTCCCAAGCGACGCCGACCGCCGCCGATGCGCACAGGTGCGCGCCACACCGCCCGAGCAGCTCGGTTCACGCGATTTCGGTTTTTCCGATGCGAAATACGACGAGCTGCTGTTCCGCTACCGTGCGCGCAACTGGCCCGCCACGCTTTCGCAAGAAGAACACGCGCGCTGGCTGGCGCATTGCCGCGACACGCTTACCAAGGAAACACCGCTGACCGCCCTGACGCTGGAACAGCACGAGGCCGAAATCGCCGCGCTGCGCGCGCACACGCCATCGGGCGAAAAACAAATCCTGCTCGACAAGCTCGAGGCTTGGGGCTGCCGCCTGCAAGGCGAGCTTGCATGAAGGTTTCATCATTCCGGCCATGGATTGGCCGGAATCCGGTGGCCCTGTTTGGCGGACAAGGCCATTGGGTCCCGGCCTGTGCCGGATGGCGAGTGCAGACATCCATCGATTCCAAAGAGATCATGCCGCAGACCTATTTCTCTCCCGCGACCTTCCGCTTCCTGCGCGCGCTTTCGCGCAACAACAAGCGCACGTGGTTCAAGGCCCACGAGGCCGAATACGAACAAGACGTGCGCGAGCCGTACCTGCGCCTGATCGGCGACCTGCAAGCGCCGCTCGCCGGGATCAGCAGCCATTACCGCGCCGATCCGCGCAAGATCGGCGGCTCGTTGTTCCGCATCCAGCGCGATGTGCGTTTCGCCGGCGACAAGGCACCGTACAAGACCTGGGCCGGCGCGCGCTTCTTCCACGAGCGACGGCGCGAACGCCCCGCGCCTTCGTTCTACCTGCACATCGCGCCGAACGACTGCTTCGTGGGCGCCGGCATCTGGCATCCCGAATCGGCCACGCTGAAGCAACTGCGCGCCTTCATTGCCGACAATCCGGCAGCGTGGAAGCGCGCGGTGCACTCGAAAGCGTTTCGCGATCGCTACGAATTCTGGGGCGAATCCCTGAGCCGTGCACCGCAAGGCTATCCGCCCGATCACCCGCTGATCGAGGATCTCAAGCGCAAGAGCTGCGCCGCTGGCGTGGGGTTCGACGACAAGCTGGCGTGTTCTTCCCGGCTGGCGCCGTTCGTGATCGAAAACTTCAAGCGCCTGGCACCGCTGGTGGACTACCTCTGCGCCGCGCTGGAGCTGGAGTTCTGAGACACCTGCGCCGCAATCGGGCTTATGCTTGCGCCGCCGGCATCCGGCCGGTGCGACGGAGCCCGGTTGCGACTCCGCCTTCCGTGTAACGAGGAGGGATCGTCATGAATCTCGGCAAGCGTTGTACGGCGGAATTCTTCGGGACGTTCTGGCTTGTGATCGGAGGATGCGGCAGCGCGGTGCTGGCTGCCGCGTATCCGGAGCTCGGCATCGGTTTTGCCGGCGTGGCGCTGGCATTCGGGCTGACCCTACTGACGATGTGCTATGCGATCGGCCACATCTCCGGGTGCCACATCAATCCGGCGGTGACCTGCGGGCTCGCAGCCGGAGGAAGGTTTCCGGTCAAGGAAGTGGTTCCCTACATCGTCGCGCAGGTGATCGGCGGCATCGCCGCGGGCGCGGTGCTGTATTTGATCGCGAGCGGCAAATCCGGCTTCGACGCGTCGGCCAGCGGTTTCGCTTCCAACGGCTATGGCGATCATTCGCCGGGCGGCTATTCGATGCAGGCGGCCGCGGTGTGCGAACTGGTGATGACCGGTTTCTTCATCTTCATCATCATGGGCGCGACCCACAAGCGGGCACCGGTCGGTTTCGCCGGCATCGCGATCGGCCTGGCGCTCACGCTGATCCATTTGATCAGCATCCCGGTGACCAATACTTCGGTCAACCCCGCGCGCTCCACGGGCGTGGCGCTGTTCCAGGGCGACTGGGCCGTGCACCAGTTGTGGTTCTTCTGGGTGATGCCGATCGTCGGCGGCATCATCGGCGGATTGGTCTATCGATATCTGTGGGGTGAATCGCAAGGACTGCCCGACATAGTAGGAGATGCAGCCTGATCGCACCGCACGCACCGCCCGGGCCGAATTCCGGGCGGTGTTGCGCTCTTTCGCCTAAAACGCTCACGCCTCGGCGAACGGAAACGCGAGCACGTCGCGGATGTCGTCGGTCCGCAGCAGGCACATCAGGAGACGGTCAACGCCCAGCGCCACGCCCGCGCAATCGGGCAGATCATCCAGCACCGCGAGCAGGTTTTCATCGATCGGCAATTCGCGCAGGCCGCGTTCGTGCCGGCGCGCGTTGTTGCGCTCGAAACGCGCGCGCTGCTCGGCCGCGTCGTTCAACTCGTGGTAGCCGTTGGCGAGTTCACGCGTGCCGAGATACAGCTCGAAACGCTCGGCGATGGGAGGGTCGCCGTCCCGGATTCGCGCCAGTGCGCATTGGCTGGGCGGGTAGTCGTACACCAGTGTGATTGCATCGCCGGCCAACGCGGGTTGCAAACGGTGCGTGACCAGCAGGTCCAGCCAGTCGTCGCGGTCCAGCCCTTGCGGATCGATGCCGAATTCCGCCAGCGGCGCGCGCAAGGCCGGCTCGCCTGCACTTATCGGATCGAGATCAAGTTCTTGCCTGAACCAGTTGATATAGCTAGTTTTTCGAACTCCCGCGTCGCGCCCAGCCAGGCTCAACGCTTCCCGTACCAGCTCCGCGCACTCGTCCATCAACCGGTGGTGGTCCCAGCCGATCCGGTACCACTCGAGCAGCGTGAATTCCGGGTTGTGCGAGCGCCCCGCCTCGCCGTTGCGGAACACGCGACCCAGCTCGTAACAGTCGCCGAGGTCCGCGGCCAGCATGCGTTTGAGCGGGTATTCCGGAGAGGTGCGCAGGAAGCGTTCGCGTCCACCCGCTTCGACCGGACCATCGAACCGCGTGACGAAACCCTGGATGTGCAGGTCGGTGTTCCCGGCCGCCGACAGGATCGGCGTCTCCACCTCCAGCACGGCGCGCTGCGCGAAGAACCCGCGGATCAGCGCGTTCAGGCGAGTACGCAGTTCCAGTGCGCGACGTTTGTTGCGCACTTCACCCGCCATGTTGTTGCAGGAACTTCGTCAGCCTGGCTTCGTCCCAGATCTCCACGCCGAGTTCCTGCGCCTTGTCGAACTTCGAACCGGCCGCCTCGCCCGCGACAACGAACGAGGTCCTCTTCGAAACCGAACCGGAAACCTTCGCGCCCATCGCTTCAAGCTTGTCCTTCGCCTCGTCGCGCGTCAGCGAGGACAAGGTGCCCGTCAACACCACCGTTTGGCCTTCCAGCGCACCGGCTGCAGCCGAACGCGCGTGCGCCGTCGCTTCCTGCAACGCAGTCAACGCATGCGCGATGCGCTTCGCCAGCAGGCGACCTTCCTGCCCGTGCAGGACGCCGTGCACGGACTCCGCGGTTTCCCGCGGCAATCCGGCTTCGATCATCGCGGATATGGAGGCCACCGCGACCGCGCCGAAGGAATCAAAGGCGTTCGCGAGTTGCTCCGCGCGCTTCGCGGTCAGCTTGGGGATACCGGCACGGGCCAGCACGTTTTCCAATGCAAGCGCTGCACGCAACTTCGCGCTCGGCGCGTGCGTGTCGCGGATTTCCACGCCGCGCGCGAGCAGGTCGTCGATGACCTTCTGGTTGCCGGGCTGCTCGAAGAACGCGTCGATGGCGCGCGCGACTTCGTCGCCGATGTCCGGCACCAGTTTCAACAGCGGCCACGGCAGATGCCGGATCAGGCGCAAATCTCCGAACCAGGCGGAGAGCGCCTTGGCCGTGCTTTCGCCGACGTGCTGGATGCCGAGCGCGTAGAGAAAACGTTCCAGCGTGGTACCCCGGCTCCTGTCTATCGCATCGATCAGGTTTTCCGCCCACTTCGTCGCGACCTTGCCGGCCCTCACCGTCTCCGGCGTGGTTCCGTCCCGTTCGTCCGCGCGGCGCTTCATCTCCAGCAGATCATCGAGCGTCAACTTGTAGAGGTCGGCGACCGAGCGCAGGTAACCGAATTCGCCGAGGTCTTCGATGTAACGCTCGCCCAGGCCGTCGATGTCCATCGCGCGGCGCCCGGCGAAATGGAACACCGATTGAGTGCGCTGCGCAGCGCATGTCAATTCGCCGGTGCAGCGCGCGACCGCCTCCCCTTCCTCGCGCACGATGTCCGAGGCGCAGATCGGACAATGCTTGGGCATCTCCCAGGGTTTCGTGCCTTTTGGGCGCATTTCCGGCACGACGCGCACGACCTCCGGGATCACGTCGCCGGCGCGGCGCACGATCACCGTATCGCCGACGCGCACGTCCAGCCGCGCCACCTGATCGGCGTTGTGCAAAGTGGCATTGGTGACGGTGACGCCGCCGACGAACACAGGCTTGAGTTTCGCCGCGGGCGTCGCCGCGCCGGTGCGGCCGATGTTGACGATGATGTCTTCGACAAGGGTGGTCTGTTCCTGCGCCGGGAACTTGTGCGCGATCGCCCAGCGCGGGGTTCGCCCGACGAAGCCCAGTTCCCGCTGCGCGGCGAGATCGTCGACCTTGTACACCACGCCGTCGATGTCGAACGGCAGCGTGTCGCGCATCGCGCCGATCTTCGCGAAATAGGCGAGGCACCCGTCCGCGCCGCGCGCGGTGGAAACAAGCTGGCTCACCGGAAAACCCCAGTCGCGCAGCTTCGCGAGCACGTCCGAGTGGCGCGCGGGCATCGCGGCGCCCTCGAACGCACCCAGCGCGTAGGCGTAAAAGGCCAGCGGCCGCTTGGCGGTAATGCGTGGATCCAGCTGGCGCAGGCTGCCGGCCGCGGCATTGCGTGGATTCACCAGTGGCTTGATCCTGCCTTCCGACGCCCGCGCCTTTTCGTTGTACGCCTCGAAGCCGGCGCGCGGCATGTACACCTCGCCGCGCACTTCCAGCACGCGCGGCCATCCCTTGCCGCGCAACTTCAAGGGGATCGCGCGGATCGTGCGCAGGTTGGCGGTGACATCCTCGCCGGTCTCGCCGTCGCCGCGGGTGGCACCGCGCACGAACACGCCGTCTTCGTAGCGCAGGCTGATCGCCAGCCCGTCGAATTTCGGCTCGACCGAAAACACGGGATCCCGCGCGTCCAGGCGCTGTTCGATCCTGCGCACGAAATCGCGCGTTTCCTTGTCCGGATCCTGCCCCGGCGGCGGGTCCGGCTCGGTGAAAGCGTTCGCGAGCGAAAGCATCGGCATTTCATGGCGCACGGAAAGAAAGGCCGAAGACGGCGCCGCGCCGACGCGCTGCGTCGGCGAATCGGGCGTGGCGAGTTCCGGGTGCTCGATCTCCAGTGCTTCGAGCTCGCGCATCAACGCGTCGTATTCGGCATCCGGAATGTCCGGATCATCGAGCACGTGGTAGCGATGGTTGGCGTCGTCGATCTGCACGCGCAGGCGCGCGGCGCGCGCAGCGGGGGTTTCGGTTTTCGCAGCCATGCCGTCAGTTTAGTGGTTGCCGATCGCAGCCGCGCGGTGCAGGATCGAACCTTGCGAAAGGAGCGCGACATGACCGACTGGAGCTGGAAACCATTTTCGCAAGCTGCTGCCGCCTTCGACTATGCCGGAGAGCGCTTGCGCGAAGCCTGGCCGCGGCTGCACGCGGGCGATCGCGAAACGTTTCCCGACGAAGCGGGCATCGCGGAAGCGCTGGCAGCCGAAGCGCGCCTGGGCGATCACCTGCTGGGTACCGATGCCCCCGCGATCGCGAACAGTCTCGGGGACGCCTGGCGCGCGTACCACCGCGGCGATTTCCGGCGGGCGTGGGAACTCGGAACCGATGCCGGCCCGCTCGGCACCTCGGTTGCCGTCGCCGCCGCAGGCGTGCACGCGCGATTCCTGGTGCAGGACCAGCGCGAACGCGTCGCCTGCTGCGAGACGCTGGTGCAACGCGCGAGCGACACGATCGACCTGTTGCCGCTGAATCCGAACAGCCATTTTCGCTACGCGTGGGCGCTGGGCCTGCTCGGTCGCGAAGTCTCGACGGTGCAGGTCTTGACCGAAGGGCTGGGCAGCAAATTGCACGCGGCGCTGGAGGCCGCACTGGAGCTGGATTCCGATCACGCCGAGGCGCACTCCGCGTTGGGCTTGTACCACGCGCAGGTGATCGAGAAGATCGGCGCGGCCCTGGCCAAGCTCACCTGGCGCGTCAATCCGGAAGCCGCCGAAGCGCATCTGCGCACCGCCACCCGTTTAACGCCGGACGCGCCGTCCGCATGGATCGGGCTTGGCATCGGACTGGAATTGCTCGATGCGAAAGCACATGCCGCCGAAAGTTCCGATGCGTTGCGCATGGCCACCGGAATACAGCCGATCGACGCACGCCAGGCACTCGAAATCGGATACGCAAATCGGCGATCGCAAGAGCCTTGAACGCAGGCCAAACGCGAACCAGTTCACTCACTTGCCAGCACACGGCGAAAGCCCGCCGAAAGGTCTTCCGCGCAGACTCGCCGGCAAGGTGAGATGGCGGTTCCCAAGACCGCCGGGCAGTGTCGGGAGCAACCCTCGTGCGCCGGCTGTTTGTTGTCCTCACCCTCGCCCTCGCCTGCGTCGGTCTCCCTCCCCGGGCGACGCAGGCCGGGGGCGGCTTCCGCCGCTGCTGATCTTCCCTCTGCATGAACCTGCGCCGCGCGAAGTCGCCGTGCCCGCGACGAGCACGCGTGCTGTACGGCTAGAATGACGGAGATGCCCTCGCATTCGTCTCCGCCGCGCACCGCGGCCGCTCCCACGCATACCGAATTCGACAGCGCGAAGTTGCGCGGCCTGATCTGGCTGGTCGCGGCCGCGTTTTTCATGCAGAGCCTGGATACCACCATCGTCAACACGGCGGTGCCGAGCATCGCGCGTGCGCTCGCCGTGCGGCCGCTGGACCTCAAGACCGCGCTGACCAGTTACGTGCTGACGCTCGCCGTGTGCATCCCCGCCAGCGCATGGCTTGCCGATCGTTTCGGCACGCGCCGCATATTCGCCGCATCGATCGTCGTCTTCTCGCTGGGCTCGCTGGCTTGCGGGCTTGCGCAGAATCTCACCGAACTGATCGCATCGCGCGTACTGCAGGGATTGGGCGGTGCGCTGCTGATGCCTGTCGGCCGCTACGTGCTGGTGCGCGCGTTCGGGCCGCGCGAATTCGTCGCGGCCATGAGCACGACCGGCGTCTTCAGCCTGCTCGGCCCGGTGCTGGGACCGTTGCTGGGCGGTGCGCTTTCGCAGTACGCGAGCTGGCGCTGGATCTTTCTCGTCAACGTGCCGGTGGGGCTGCTGGGGTTGTGGCTCAACGCCCGCGAGATGCCGGACTACCGCGGGCCGCGAAGGTCGTTCGACGTGCCGGGTTTCGTGCTGTTCGCGGCCGCTTCCGGCCTGCTGCTGGTCGCTGCGGAGATGGCGGGCAGCGGCGAACGCGCGGGCGCGGCCGGTTGCGCGATTGCCGGCATCGTCTTCGCATCCGGTTACTGGCTGCACGCCCGGCACGAGGAACACCCCGTCCCCGACATCACCCTGCTGCGCGTGCGCAGCTTCTGGATCGCGCTGACCGGCGGATTGTTTACGCGCCTCGGCACCGCGGGATTGTCCTTCGTGCTGGTGCTGTTCCTGCAGATCGGTTGCGGTTGGTCGCCAACGATTGCCGGACTGATGTTGGTGCCTCAGGCGCTGGCGATGATCCTGATGAAACTGATGATCGATCGGTTGCTGAAGCGGTACGGTTACCGCCGGCTGCTGCGCATCAACACGATCATGGTCGGCATGCTGCTGGCGGTGTTCGCGTTGCTGCAAGCGTCGACGCCGGGCTGGGAGGTGGCGCTGCTGGTATTCGTGTACGGGTTGATGATGTCGCTGCAGTACACTTCGATGAACACGCTGGCGTTCGTGGACCTGCCGCCGGAGCGCGCGGCGCAGGCCTCGTCGTTGACCTCGGCGGTGCAGTACCTCGCGATGACGTTCGGCATCGCCTTCGCGTCGCTGCTGATGGCAGGCTTCCTCGGCGGCCGCCACCACGATCCGGTCGCCTACGTGCACGCATTCCACGGCAGCGTGCTGTGCATGGCGGTGCTGCCGTTCGTGGCCGTGTACGCGTTTACCCGGCTGCGGCGCGACCGCCCGCCGCGCCGTCCCGTGGAGACGCCGGAGACGGCGACCTGAGTCCCGCGCACCCACTCCGGTCGTCGGGTAGGATCGACCGCAGCATCATCGGAAATGCGCCCACGTGGATCACACGACCGCGATCCTGCTCGAAATTTTCATCATCTTCGTCGCCGCGCAGGCCGGCGGCGAAGCCGCGCGCCTGATCCGCTTGCCCAACGTGGTTGGTGAAATCGTCGCCGGCTGCCTGATCGGCCCTTCGGTTCTGGGCTGGATCACGCCGAGCGAACCGCTGGAAGTGCTGTCGGAAATCGGCGTGGTGCTGCTGCTGTTTTCGGTCGGGCTGGAAACCCGCGTCGAAGACCTGAAACGCGTCGGCGGCAGTGCGTTCGCCGTCGGCGTGCTGGGCGTGATCATTCCGTTCGCCTGCGGTACGTTGTGGGCGCATTCGCTCGGGCCGGATTGGCCGCGTTCGCTGTTCATCGCCGCGGCTTTCGTCGCGACTTCCGCGGGCATCACCGCGCGCGTGCTCAAGCAACTTGGCGTGCTGCAACGCGCGGAGAGCCGCGTGATCCTGGGCGCGGCGGTGATCGACGACATCCTGGCAATGCTGTTGCTCGGCGTGGTGAGCTCATTGCAGGCGGGCGGCCAGATGCGGGTGGGTAGCCTGGCGATCGTGCTGGTCGAGGCGATCGGTTTCGTGCTGGCGATCGGCTGGTTCGGCACGCGCGTGATGCGGCGCAGTTCCGCGTGGCTGGAACGGCCTTCCGATCCGCTTTCCCCGTTGGCGCTGGTACTGGCGATGTGCCTTGGCCTCGCGTGGCTCGCAACCAACTTCGGATTGGCGGCGATCATCGGCGCGTTCCTCGCCGGCATGATCGCATCCGAAACACGCCAGCACGCACAACTGGAAATGCAGACCCGCCCCCTGCTGGTCCTGCTGACGCCGTTCTTCTTCGTGCTGACCGGCGCCAAGGTGGAATTGCGCCAACTCGCGGGCTCGGAATCGCTGCTGTTGCTCGCGGTGGCGACGGTGTTGGCAGTGCTGACCAAGCTCGCCGGGGGCTGGCTGGGCGCATTGAAGCTCGGTCCGCGCGCCGCGTTGCACGTCGGCGTGGGCATGATTCCGCGCGGCGAGGTCGGCGTGGTGATCGCCGCGCTGGGCCTGGCCGCGGGCGTGTTCAACAACCAGATCTATTCGGTGATCGTGGCGATGTCGCTGCTGACATCGGTGATCGCGCCGCCGATCCTGGCGGTGTTGCTGAAACGCGGAGAGTCGAAGATCGAGGATTGAAAGTCGGAAACGGCTTAGCGTCCGCGCGATCCAGGGCGCAAGCGCTGCGCGAGTGCATCGAAGAACGACGCCGGCAGATCGGCGGCAACCGGCACGCTCCACCAGCCTTCGCGCGCGAATGCGCCGCACTTGACCGCATCCTTTTCCGTCATCAGCACCGGCAGCGCATCGCCGAACTCGAGGTCGCGCGCATCGTAGGCGTGGTGGTCGGGGAAAGCATGTTCGACCGGATCGACGCCGTGTTCGCGCAGCGTGTCGAAAAAGCGGAGCGGATTGCCGATGCCGGCGACGGCGTGGACGCGCGCGCGCGCGAATTCGTCCAGGGGACGAATCGAATCATCGCGCAAGTTGCGGACAGTCTCGCCACGCAACCGCATGGGGATCTCTCCGCGCCGCGGATCGCCGCCGTTGCACACGACGAAGTCCACTTGATCCAGTCGCGACGTCGGCTCGCGCAGCGGCCCCGCGGGCAGCAGGCGTCCGTTGCCGAAACGGCGTGCGCCATCGATCACGCAGATTTCGATGTCGCGCGCCAACGCGTAGTGCTGCAGGCCGTCGTCCGCCACGATCGCGTCGACGTCTTGATCGATCAGCAATCGCGCGGCAGCCGGCCGATCATGCCCGACCGCGACCGGCACGCGAGTGCGCAGCCTGATAAGCACCGGTTCGTCGCCGGCCTCGCGGGGGTCGGGATGATCGCCCAGCAGCATCGGCTTCTGGGCATTGCCGCCGTATCCGCGGCTGATGACGCCCGCTTTGAATCCGTTCGCACGCAAGGCCTCCACCATCGCGATCACCAGCGGGGTCTTGCCCGCGCCGCCTGCCGTGATGTTGCCGACGACGATTACGGGGATCGGGATTTCCTCGCTGCGTTTCCAGCCGTGCCGATACATCGCGCCACGCAGGTGAACGATGAACCCGTACAACGCTGCGAGGGGCAGCGTCCACCAAAGGGGTGAACGCTCCTGGTACCAGCGCTCCTGCAATGATTCACTGAGCGACATGGCGCCCGCGGTCAGACGGTCTGCGGTTCGTGGAACTGCAACCGGTGCAACGCGGCGTAGTGCCCGCCGCGCGCGAGCAATTCCTGATGCGTGCCCTGCTCCACCACCCGGCCGGAATCCAGCACGGCAATGCGATCGGCGTGCTCGATGGTGGACAGGCGGTGCGCGATCACCAGCGTGGTGCGTTCGCGCATCAGGCGCGCCAGGGCCTCGCGGATCAGATGCTCCGATTGCGTATCGAGCGCGCTGGTGGCTTCGTCAAGGATCAGGATCGGCGCGTTCTTCAGCAGCGCACGGGCGATCGCGATGCGCTGGCGCTGGCCGCCGGAAAACAGCGTACCGCTTTCTCCCACCACGGTATTGATGGCCTTGGGCAACGGCGCGATGAATTCCATCGCGTTGGCGGCTTCGGCCGCAGCGAGGATCGCGGATTCGCTCGCGCCTTCCAGCGCGCCGTAGGCGATGTTGCGCGCGATGGTGTCGTTGAACAGCACCACGTTCTGCCCGACCCAGGCGATCTGCTCGCGCAGGTTTTCCAGCGCGTAGTCGCGCAGGGGTTTTCCATCCAGCAGGATTTCACCGGAAGCGGGTTCGTAGAAGCGCGGGATCAGGCTGACCAGCGAACTCTTGCCGCTGCCCGAACGCCCCACCAGCGCGGTCACCTTGCCGGCTTCGCAGTGCAGGTCGATACCTTTCAGGGCCGGATCGCGGCCACTGCCGTAGTCCAGAGTCACGGCCCGGAATTCGATCTCGCCGCGCGCGCGCGGCACGCGCGCCGTTCCGGTGTCGGATTCAGGAGTGCTGTCCAGCACTTCGAACAGGTCTTCCGCCGCGGCGACGCCGCGCTGCAGGTTGGCCTGGACCGTGGTCAGGCGTTTCAGGGAAGGCAACATGCCGCCCATGGCCAGCATCAATGACGAAAAGGCCCCGGGGCTTATGCCTGGGAAATGGGTAGCGAAATAGATGATCAGGGCAAGCGCCACGGCAGCCACCAGCTGCACGGTCGAAGTGGCGACACTGTTCGTGGCGGAAACTTTCAAGTTGAGGCGTCGATTTCGCTGCGTGACGGACTCGAAACGCGCGTCCTCGTACGGTTGTCCGCCGTAGACCTTCACTTCGCGGTGGCCGGAAACGACTTCCTCGAGGATGCTGGTGACCGAGCCCATCGAACCCTGGATGCCCTGGCTGATGCGGCGGTAACGGCGACTGACCGCCCGTACCAGCAGCGCCAGGCCCGGGATCATGATCAGCAGAACCAGCGTCAACCATGGACTCATCAGCACCATTACGGCCGTGAATCCGATGACCGTGAATGCGTCGACGATCGCGACCTTCAGCGAGTCGGTGCAGGCCGAAGCCACTTGTTCGGCGGTATAGGTGATGCGCGCGATCTGATGTCCCGAAGACTCGCCGTCGTAGAAACGCGCGGGCAATTTCAGATACTTCCGGAACACCTGTTGGCGCATGATCTGCACCACGCCGCGGCCGACGTAGGCGGTACCGTAATTCTCCACATAGACGGCCAGCGAGCGCAGCAGGAAGATGGTGACGATGATTATCGGCATCCAGAACACCATCTTCGGATCCCGGTCCACGAACAGCCGATCCACCATCGGCTGTATCACGCGCGCGAACAGGGACAGCGCACCGGCATCCACGATCATGCCCAGCACGGCGATGACAGCGACCCACTTGAACGGACGCAGGTAGCCGAACAGGCGGCGGTAGGTAGTCCAGCCGGAAACTTCGCGGCGTGCTGCGCTCACTGGTCCGAAGCGCCCTGTTGCTCCGGCACGGTTGCGATCGACAGGTGCGAGAAACCGAGCTGGCCGAGCGCATCCATCGCGGTCACCACCGATTGATTCGGCGTCTGGCCATCGGCACGCAGCAGCACCGGGCGTTCGCGGTCGTCGCCGGCGATCGCGCGGATGGCCTTCTTCAGCGCATCCTCGTCGTTGCCGAGCACGCGGTTGTTGCTGACGTAAAAGTGCCCCGAGCGATCGATGATCAATACCAGCGCATTGCGCTCGGTCTGCTGCGGCTGCGCGCTGGCCTGCGGCAGCGAGACTTTCAGGTGGCCCTGCTGCACGAAGGTCGTGGTCAGCACGAAAAACATCAGCAACGTCAGCAGCACGTCGATCAACGAAACCACGTTGATCTCGAACTCGTCCTCGCGACGGCGTGCGATCCTCATTTTGGAACTCTCACCGCGTGGTTGCGTGCATGCTGGAACGCGACGCGGGTTTCGACGAGGGCGTTGCAGGAGGGGTCTCCGGCTTCTGCGCCGCAACCACGGTCGGCGCCACCGCTTCCACGTGCAAGGACGAAAGCTCGTCCAGCAGCGCGGTCGCTTGTTTCTCCATCGCCACCACGTAACCGGCCACGCGCGACCTGAAATACCGGTGCAGCACATAGGCCGGGATGGCGACGACCAGGCCCGCCGCGGTGCACACCAATGCCTCGCCAATGCCGCCAGCCATCTTCATGGGGTCGCCGACGCCGGAAACCATCACCGCCAGGAACATGCGGATCAATCCAAGCACCGTGCCGAGCAGGCCGAGCAGCGGCCCGATCAGCGCGATCGTGCCCAGCGTGTTGAGGTAGCGCTCCAGCCGGTGCACCACGTGCCGGCCGGTGTCCTCGATCCGTTCCTTGATGATTTCGCGCGAGCGATGGCGCACGTCCAGCGCGCCGGCCAGCAGTTCGCCAAGCGGCGAATTGTCGCGCAGCGCCTCGATGTGCGTCGGATCCAGCTTGCGGGTGCGGGCCCAGCCGCGCACCTGTTCGCCCAGGCCGGGCGGCAACACGGCGCTCCGGCGCAGGGTCCAGAAGCGTTCCAGCACGATCGCCAGCGCGACGGCCGAACACAACAGGATCGGCAGCATGCCCCAGCCGCCAGCCTTGATGATTTCGAACACGCCCGTGCCTCACCGCCGGAAGACGCGCGCATCATAGCAGCCGGCCGGAGCCGGCCTGTGCGCGGCATCGCAAGCTAATGCTCCCGCCAGTAGCGGGCCTGCCGGATCCGCTCTTCCGAAACGATCCGTGGCGCGGCATCCTCCGGAAAGGCGATCCGCACCGCGCCCGTGTCGAAAGTGGCGAGCAGCGGGATGCCGAGTTCGCGGTAGCGGGTGAGGATTACCGGCGCCGGATGGCCGAAACGATTGCGGTAACCGGCCGAAGCGACGGCAACCAGGGGGTGCAGCGCGCGCAGATAGTCGACGCTGGAAGAAGTCTTGCTGCCGTGGTGCGGCACCACCAGCACCAGCGGCGCGCCGGCGGGAACGGCGTTTGCGATCAACGGTTCGATCCTCGATGTGGTGTCGGCGGGAAGGAGCAGCCGTCCGCCGGCACCGCTGACCAGCAATACGCAACCCGCGTCGTTGCCGCTGCCAGGCTGTCGCGGCGAAAGCATCTCGAATGTCACGCCGTCCCATTCCCAATGTTGACCGACGATGCACTGATCGAGCGGAACATCACCGCGATTGGGCTCGCCGCCGAACGCGACGGCGTGCGGAAACGCGCTCAGCACCGCACGCGCGCCGCCGGCATGATCGTTGTCGCCGTGGCTGACGATCAGCGTGTCCAGATCATCCACGCCGAGGGCATGCAACGAAGGAATCACGGCGGCTTCGCCGAGATCGAAACCGGACGGATAGCGTGCGCCGGCATCGAACAGCAGGGCGTGATCGTGCGTGTGTACCAATACCGACAGGCCCTGCCCGACATCGATCACCTCCGCTTCGAACGCGCCCCGATCCGGTAACACGACGGACGGCCACAGCAATGGCAACAGCAGCAGCCCGCCCAGAAAGCGCGCCGGTACGCCGTGCGGCGCCAGCAACCAGACCGCACCGACGCACGCCAGCAAGAATGCGAAGATCGAAGGCGCCGGAAAATAGTGCATTGCCGCCGGCCATGCGGCGAGCTTCGCCAGCAGCCACCATTGCGCGTTCGCCAAGTGCGCGCAGAAATGCAGCAGCGGGACGCCGAGCGACGGCAGCGGCAGCAACAATGCGCTCGCGAACAGGGTGCACGGCACCAGCACGAAGCTGATGAACGGCACCGCGACCAGGTTCGCCAGCGGGCCGACCAGCGATGCCTGGCCGAAGAACCACACGGTCAACGGCAACAACGCCACCGCCATCAACAACGGCGACAAACCTATCTCGCGCAACCTGCCGCGCCAGCCCTGCCCGCGCGCGAGCGCCCATGCGAGCAGCACCACGCCGGCAAAAGACAGCCAGAACCCGGCGGACAACACCGACAGCGGATCGACGAGCAGAACCGCGCAGAGCGCAAGACCCAGACCTTCGCCCAGGCCATCGCCACGACGCGCGATGCGCGCGAGCGATACTGCGCCGATCATCCAGAGCGTGCGGGTGGTCGGCAGGCCGAAGCCGGCCAGCGCACCGTAAGCGATAGCCGCAGGCAATGCGAAACACGCTTCCGCGATGGGCCGGGGCAGGCGCAACGCGAGCGCAGGAAACAGCCACCACAACGCGCGCGCCAGCAACGCGCCGAAAATCGCGGCCAGCCCGACGTGGAAACCGGAGATCGCGATCAGGTGCGCGACGCCGGTCGCGCGCACGACCTCCCAGTCCGGTTCGTCCAGCGCGCGCTGGTCACCGACGCTCAACGCACGCAGCAGTCGCGCCGCGTGGGGATCGTGCGGCAACGCGGCGGCGATGGCATTCGATATGCGCGCGCGCACCAGGTCCACGCACCATGGCTGCGCCAGTCGTGAGTTGCCCGCATCCTCGCGCACGTAGCCGGTGGCGACGATGTGCTGTTGCAACGCCGAGCGTTCGAAATCGAACCCGCCGGGATTCAGAAGGCCGCGCGGGCGTTTCAACCGGACGAGCAGCCGCCAGCGCGAGCATGGCGCGAGCCGCGGCGGCGCACCCTTGCGCGAGGCGTACCACGACAATCGCAGGACGCCGTGCAAGGGAACCTGCGATCCGCCCAGCCGCACCGAGGCGATAGCGAAATCGAAACGCGTCGATTCGTCCTGGGCCTGAGGCAAATCGTCGATGCTGCCGGTGACGACGAGATCGCGGCCCTCCAGCATGTGCTGCAGGCGCGCCTGCAGGGCGATGTCCGCACGCAAGGCAGTCCAGGCGAATGCGGTGATGGCAGTTGCGAACAGCAACAGCACCGCAGGGCAGCGCGATCGCACCCGCGCCGCGAAGACGATCGAGGCGAGGAGCAACAGTGCGGCATCGAACCAGCGCGGCGGCAACACGGGCAAGGCCTGCACGGCCAGCGCACCGACCAGCAGCGTCGCGCCGATTGCGAGGACACCCGGCGAGGGTCCGGCTGCGCTTCCCCCGGGCGCGCGCATTACGAAGACCGCTCAGGTTTCGGCGATGAACGGCCGCAGTCGGCCGCCGGTAAGCTCCAGCACGCGGTCCATGCGCGCAGCCAGGTGCGGGTCGTGCGTCACCAATACAAAGCCGGTGCCGATCTCGCGATTCAATTCCAGCATCAGTTCGTACACCTGCGCGGCGTTCTTCGCGTCGAGGTTGCCGGTCGGCTCGTCGCCCAGCACGCACGCCGGCTGCGTCACCAACGCGCGCGCCACCGCGCAGCGCTGGCGTTCGCCACCGGACAATTCGCCGGGCTTGTGTTGCAGCCGCACACCAAGACCCACGCGCTCCAGCAACGCTTGTGCATGCGCGCGCGCATCGGCGATCGGCGTACCGCGGATCAACAGCGGCATCGCCACGTTTTCCAGCGCGGTGAATTCCGGCAGCAGATGGTGGAACTGGTAGACGAACCCGAGCGAGCGGTTGCGCACGCGGCCGCGTTCCGCGTCGGACAGTTTCGACAGCACGCGGCCCTGCAATTCGATTTCGCCGCCCGTCGGCGTATCCAGCCCGCCGACGATGTGCAGCAGCGTGCTCTTGCCGGAACCGGACGCGCCGACGATGGCGAGCGTCTCGCCCCGATTGAGTTCGAAGCTGGCATCCAGCAGCACTTCCGTGCGCAGCTTGCCTTCCTGGTAGGTCTTGGCGATGTTTTTCGCCCGCAAAACGATCGTGCTCCGCGAGTCCCCAGTCCCCAGTCCCGGGTCCCGGCTATTCATAACGCAATGCCTGCGCGGGTTGCGTACGCGACGCGCGCCACGCGGGATACAACGTCGCGAGCAACGCGAAAGCGAAGGTCACCAGCGCCACCCAGCCGACGTCGCTCGCCAGCAATCGGCTGGGAACATCGCTGATGTAGTAGACGTCGGGCGACAGGAACTGCACATGGAAGACGTCCTGGATCCAGTTTGCGATGGCCGGCAGCTTCCAGGACAGGAGCGAACCGAGACTCACGCCCAGCGCAATGCCGACGATACCGACGATCATGCCCTGCACCATGAAGGTCGCCATCACGCTGCGCGGCGTGGCGCCGAGCGTGCGCAGGATCGCGATGTCCGCCTGCTTGTCGATCACCAGCATCATCAGCATCGAGACCAGGTTGATCACCGCGACCAGGATGATCAGCGAGAGGATGATGAACATCACCAGCTTTTCCATCGCGACGGCCTTGAAGAAATTGGCGTGGCCTTCCATCCACGTCGACACGCGGTACGCCTGTCCCAGTTCGTCGGCAAGGCTGCGCGCCACGTCGTAGGCGCGGAACATGTCGTCCAGCCGCAACCGCACGCCGGTGGGCCCGTCCATGTTGTAGAGGCGTTCCGCATCCTGCATGTTGACCACGGCAAGGCCGGAGTCGTATTCCTGCATGCCGGCCTCGAAGATCCCGAGCACGGTGAAGCGCCGGATGCGCGGCACCACGCCCACCGGCGTGACATTGAACTCCGGCGCGTACACGACCACTTTGTCGCCAACGCCGACGCCGAGGTTCAGCGCCAGATCCTTGCCGAGGATGATGCCCCACGACCCCGGCGTCAGCGCCGAGAGTTTCCCGGCGATCATCTTCTGGCCGATGTCGGAGACCTTCGGCTCCTGATCCGGCAATACGCCGCGGATGATCGCGCCCTGGCTGGCCGCCTCGCCGCGCAGGAAAGCCTCGCGCTCCACGTACGGCGCGGCGCCCTCCACGTGCGGGTTGCGCGACGCGATCTCCACCGCGCGCGGCCAGTCCGCCAGGCTCCCGCCCACGCCGGAAACCGTGGCGTGCGCGACCATGCCGAGGATGCGCGTGCGCAATTCCGAATCGAAGCCGTTCATCACCGACATCACCGTGATCAGCGCCGTGACGCTGATCGTGATGCACACGATGGAAACGACCGAGATGAAGGAGATGAAATGGTTGCGCCGTTTGGCGCGCGTGTAACGCAGGCCGATGAAGAGTTCGAGGGGTCGGAACATTCGGGTGGGAGTCGGAAACCTGGATTGGGCGAATACTTCGCAAATGCGACCTTCGAGCTGCGATGACGGACGATCGCAAAAACAAAGCCAGCGTGCCGGAACGCGGCTGCGCGGGCAAGCGGTTCGGACCGTCAGGCGCTGTCGGCGTTCACTGACGGGCGCTCACCGTCCAGGCCGAGGCGCACGCGCAGGCGCCTGCGGATATCGGCATCCAGGTTGTCCGGCAGCAGCCACAGGCTCGCCGCACCCTCGGTCCAGCGCAATTGCAGGGCGATCAGCGGGCCGATCATGCGGGCATCATCGAGCGTACCCAGTACTTCCGTTTCGCCGCCATGACGATCCGCCAATTTGATCGAAACGCTGCCGTCGCCGCGCCAATTCAAGGCGCGAACGCGCGGATGCAGAAAACGCCAGAGCGACCGCGCGCCGCAAACCAGGGCCGAAGCTTCGAGCGCGACCTTCGACCAAACCGGAGCGCCGCCGAAGGCAACCGCAGCCATCGCCAGCACGATCAGCGCAGTTGCCGACAGCGCCAGCAACCGCGACGGCCGGTACTCAAATCCGATTGCGGGCGCGGATCGCATCCACGATCTCCTGCCAGTCCGCTCGCGGCGGTTGTGCGCCGCCCATCAGCCAGTCCCAGAGCTGCGGATCGGGCTGGTCCAGCAATTCATCGAACGATGCCAGCGCGGTGCCTTCCTCTAGGGCGCCGTGTCTGTCCAGCCATCCTCCCAGCAGCGCATCCAGCTCGCGCGTGCCGCGCCGGCAACGCCAGCGCAGGCGCTTGAGCAACGCTTCGTTCAAAACCGCCGCGAGTTCCGCTCGCGCGCCGCATGCTCGCACTTGATCTCCTCGTGGATTTGCGGAATGGTTTTGGTGAGCGAGCCCGGGCGGAATCCGAACCACCTCGGTGCGCGACCGCACACGAAAACCAGCAGGCACGTCGGCGTCAGAAGCACGGCGCCGGCGATCATCATCCACGCGATCCAGCGCGCGATCGCCAAGTCGTTGTGGAGATCGTTCCACTCGCGGGCAAAATCGAACCAGCACACAACCAGCAGCAACAGCGCCCACAGACGCTGTTTCCGGCTCGCCCGCGGCAAGTTGAGATACCAGTCGGCCATCACACCGCTCGTTTCACCATCAGTTGCTTGATCTCGCCGATCGCCTGCGCCGGGTTCAACCCTTTCGGGCAGGTGTTGGTGCAATTCATGATCGTGTGGCACCGGTAGAGCCGGAACGGGTCTTCCAGGTCGTCCAGTCGCGCGCCGGTGTCTTCGTCGCGCGAATCGATGATCCAGCGGTACGCTTGCAGCAGCACCGCCGGCCCCAGATAGCGGTCCGGGTTCCACCAGTAGCTCGGGCACGCAGTCGAGCAGCACGCACACAGGATGCATTCGTACAAGCCGTCCAGTTTCTTGCGCTCTTCCGGTGATTGCAGGCGCTCGCGATCGGGCGGCGCGCTCTGCGTGCGCAGCCACGGCTTGATCGAGGCGTACTGGGCGTAGAAATGGGTGAGGTCGGGCACCAGATCCTTCACCACCGGCATGTGTGGCAACGGATAGATATTGACGTCGCCTTCGGGCAAGTCGTGCAGCGCCTTGGTGCAGGCCAGCGTATTGCCTCCGTTGATGTTCATCGCGCAGGAGCCGCAGATGCCCTCGCGGCAGGAACGGCGCAGCGTCACGGTCGGGTCGATCTCGTTCTTGATCTTCAGCAGCACGTCCAGAACCATGGGCGTGTTGCTGACGTCCACCTCGAACGAGTCCATGCGCGGGTTTTCATCCGTGTCCGGATCCCAGCGATAGACGTGGAACGTGCGCACCTCCTTTGCGCCGGGCTGGGCGGCGAAGTGGCGGCCTTTCTTGACCTTTGAGTTTTTGGGCAGGGCGAAGTCGGCCATGATCAATAGACACGCTTCTTCGGCGGAATCGTCTGCACGTCGCTGGTGAGCGTGTTGAGGTGCACCGGCCGGTAATCGAATCGCACCGCACCCTTATCGTCCACCCAGCACAACGTGTGCTTGAGCCAGTTCACGTCGTCGCGCTCGGGGAAGTCCTCGCGCGCGTGCGCGCCGCGCGATTCGGTCCGCTGCTGCGCGGAATACATCGTCGCCACCGCCTGGCCCAGGAGGTTCGACAGTTCGAAGGTTTCCACCAGGTCGGAATTCCAGATCAGCGAGCGGTCCGTGACGCGCACGTCTTCGAAGCTGGCGTAGACCTCGGAGATTTTCCTGCAGCCGTCCGCCAGCGATTCGGCCGTGCGGAAGACCGCGGCATCGGTCTGCATCGTGCGCTGCATGTTGAGACGGACCTGTGCGGTCGCGGTGCCGCCATTGGCGTTGCGCAGTTTTTCCAGGCGCTGCATCGGCCGGTCGAGGATGTCGCCCGCGACGTCCTTGTGCGGCATCGCGGGCTTGATCAGTTCCGCGCACCGGTTGGCGACCGCGCGCCCGAACACGACGAGATCGAGCAGCGAATTGGACCCGAGCCGGTTGGCGCCGTGCACCGACACGCAGGCGGCCTCGCCGATCGCGAACAGGCCCGGCACCACCATGTCCGGATCGTCGCCGCGCTTCACCACCACTTCGCCGTGGTAACTGGTCGGGATGCCGCCCATGTTGTAGTGCACGGTCGGCTGCACCGGGATCGGCTGTTTGGTGACATCGACGCCCGCGAAGATGCGCGCGCTCTCGGCAATGCCCGGCAGGCGCTCGTGGATCACTTCCGGGCCCAGGTGCTGCAGGTTCAGGAAGATGTGGTCGGCGTGTTCGCCGACGCCGCGGCCCTCGCGCACTTCCAAGGTCATCGCGCGGCTGACCACGTCGCGCGAGGCGAGATCCTTGGCGTTCGGCGCGTAGCGCTCCATGAACCGCTCGCCCTTCGAATTGGTGAGGTAACCGCCTTCGCCCCGCACGCCTTCGGTGATCAAACACCCGGCGCCGTAGATGCCGGTGGGGTGGAACTGCACGAATTCCATGTCCTGCAGCGGCAATCCGGCGCGCAGCGCCATGCCGCCGCCGTCGCCGGTGCAGGTGTGCGCGGAGGTGCAGGTGAAATAGGCCCGCCCGTATCCGCCGGTGGCCAGCACCACCGCGTGCCCGCGGAAGAAGTGCAGCGTGCCCTCGTTCAGGTCGATCGCGAACACGCCGCGGACGTTCCCGTCCGCGTCGGTCACGAGGTCGGTGGCGAAGTATTCGATGAAGAAACGCGCGTCGTGGCGCAAGGACTGCTGATACAGCGTGTGCAGGATCGCGTGCCCGGTGCGGTCGGCCGCGGCGCAGGTGCGCTGCGCGGTGCCCTCGCCGAAATTGGTGGTCATGCCGCCGAACGGGCGCTGGTAGATCTTGCCTTCCTCGGTGCGCGAGAACGGCACGCCGTAGTGTTCCAGCTCGATGATCGCCGGAACCGCGTCGCGGCACATGTATTCGATCGCGTCCTGGTCGCCCAGCCAGTCCGAGCCCTTTACGGTGTCGTACATGTGCCAGCGCCAGTCGTCCGGCCCCATGTTGCCGAGCGCCGCCGAAATGCCGCCCTGCGCCGCCACGGTGTGCGAGCGCGTGGGGAACACCTTGGTGACGCACGCGGTGGTCAGGCCCTTCGCGGCGAGGCCGAGCGTCGCGCGCAACCCCGCGCCGCCCGCGCCGACCACGATCACGTCGTAATGATGTGTCTGGATTTTCGTCGTTGTCGCCATGTTCCGCCGCAATCAGTAAACCGCCAGCCAGATATTGAGAGCTGCCAACGCGCACGCCACCGCACCCGTGGCCGCCAGGAACTTGATCGAGACCAGCAGCAGCAGTTCGATCCAGCGCGTGTGCACGTAGTCCTCGATGATCACCTGCAGTCCGAGCTGGCCATGCCAGAATCCGATCGCGGTGAACAGGATCAGCAGCAGCGTATTCCATGGAGTTGCCACCACGGCATGCGCGGACGCGAAATCCAGGTGCGGCAGCCGCAGCACCAACCACACGAACCAGAGGCAGAGCGGAATCAGCGCGACCGCGGTGAGGCGTTCCCACCACCAGTGGCCCGCGCCGCTTTTCGCCGAACCCAGGGCGCGCACGCGCTTGAGTGGCGTGCGCATGTCGGCGGGCATCACATCGCGCTGCGCGCTCATGCCGTGCCTCCCGTCATCCCGGCCCACAGCCAGACCACAACCGTCAGCGCGATGCTGGCGATCACCACCACCCATGCGCTGGTGAAGTACTGCGATTTCTCGAATCCAGAGCCGGCATCCCAGAACAAATGCCGGATGCCGTTGCACAGGTGCACAAACAGCGAAAACGTCCAGCACACCAGCAGGACCATTCCGATCCAGCTCCCGCAGAATCCCGCGAACGTGCTCCACGCCGGCTCACCCGCGGCTAGCGCCATCAGTCCCCACGCGACCAGCACCAGGCCCAGGCACAGGAAAGCGCCGGTCACGCGGTGCAGGATCGACAGCACCATGGTGATGCGCCATTCGTAGACGGAAAGATGCGGCGAGAGCGGTCTTGCGTGCGGCATGGACGTTTCCCTGGCTGGGCGACACCCGCACGTTCCGTTCGTGGACTGCCGTGCGAGTCGCCGGAAAATCCGGCAAAGCGTAGTACAGCATCATGCTGCGGCACAACAATGCTAACCTGCATCGATGACTCCGCCACCCGTCTCCGATCCGGAACCTCGCGTCGCGCTGGGCGACGCCCAGTGCATCGAAATCTCCGGCGAAGACGCGCGCGCATTCGTGCAGGCGCAGTTCTCCGGCGACGTGCGCGAGCTGCAGACGATGCATTGGCAATGGAACGCGTGGCTGGACCACAAGGGCGCGGTGCGCGCGTTGATGCATCTGGCGGATCCCGGCAACGGGCGCCTGATCGTGTTGTTGCGCGGGGGCAACGCCGAGGAATCGTGCATCGACCTGCGCAAGTACTTGCTGCGCGCAAAAGTCCGGATCGAACCCGTGCACGAACGTTTTCTTTCGATCGGCGGCCCGCTGCCGCTGCACGAAATCCGCGTGGAGGCCGATGCGATCGGCTTCGGCTGCGGCGGGCGAAGCGCATGGCTGGAACCTGTGTGCCGCGCCGGTGATGGTGAGCGCGAGCGCGAATTCCGGCTGGACGAGATCCGTCTCGGGTGGCCGCGATTGCCGCCGGGATCGGACCCGGAATTCCTTCCCCCCGCATTGGGCCTGGAACACCTGGGCGCGGTGTCTTTCGACAAGGGCTGCTATCCGGGCCAGGAGATCGCCGCGCGCCTGCACTACCGTGGTGGGCACAAGCGCCGGCTGGTGCACGTCTGCGGGTCGTCGTCATCGATGCGCCCCGGCGATGTGCTGCAGACGGGCGCGCGCGACGTCGTGTTGGAATGCTCGCCCGCAACCGATGGCTGGCACGCGCTGGCCGTGATGGATGAATCGAGCTTCAATGAATCAAACGGCTTGCACGACAAACTGCGAGTCATTGATAGATTCGATGCGTAAAACGCTTGCTGTTTCGTGACCCTGTGCTGAACGACAACCGGAACTGGGTTGCGCATCACGGCAGCCTCCCCTAGCCTTCGCGCGGCTTTCAAGCCGGGCACGCAAACATCTCTTCTGTCCGGCCGGCGCGCGATCCGGCGAGTCCGCATCCCGCGCAGCGGTCTGACCGCATGAATACGTTGGCGCAGTGACTGCTGTGGTTTCGCCCGGCCCGTTGCCGGTCATCCGTCCCGGCAACCCGCCAGCATCCCGAAAACTCGTGTTCGCGACACCGCTGCCTGCGGCCGCTTTGCGCTGCCGCTCGGCAGGACGCATGGCGGGCCAACCGGACCAGGAATGCCGACGCGGAACGCGCGGCCAGGAGAAGGCAATGACGCTCGGATGGCTGCTCGGATTGACCGCTTTGCTTCCGCAGCCCGTGGCGGACCAGACCTGCCTCGCGGCAACGGTCTACCTCGAGGCTCGCAGCGAGCCCGCCCGGGGCCAGCTCGCGGTGGCGGAAGTGGCATTGCGCCGCCGCGACCTCCGGCACTACGGCAATACGGTGTGCGACGTGGTCACCGCGCCGCACCAGTTCGCGCTCACCACCACGTCGAGTTCTTTCAGGATCGACAACCAGGACGCATGGAACGCAGCCTGGCGCATCGCCGGCGAAGCCTTGAAGGTGTGGTCGCTGCCGCGGGCGCAGCGCACGGTGGTCGTGCCGCACGCCGACCACTTCATGCGGCTGGATGCCAGCGCCGACTGGGCCAAGGCGCCGCTCGCCACCATCGGCGAACACCGCTTCTACGCCGTCGACTGAAACCCTCGCCGCACCATCATCGTTGCGCTGAAAAAAAGCCCGCCGATCGGCGGGCTTTTTTGTTACGTGCGATTGATCGATCACCTGCGGCGGAAATACACATGGTCGTTTTGTACCACGACGTAGTCACCGATCCGCACGTCGGGCGGCTCGCGCTGCGTGACGGTAGCGTAGCGACCATCATCCAGCCGCACGACGATCTGGAACGCATCGCCCTGCCCGCCGCTGTGCGATCCGATCGCGTGCCCGGCGAATCCGCCGGCCACCGCGCCGCCGATGGTCGCGGCCGTGCGGCCGTTGCCCTTGCCGATCTGGTTGCCCAGTGCACCACCGACCACCGCGCCGATCACGGTGCCCAAGGCAGCGTTGCTGTTGTTGCCCTGGACGTAGACCTGGTGGATGTCCTCGACAACGCCGCAGTTGTGGTAGCAGCTCGGCGGCGGTGGCGGCGGCGGACCATATCCGTTGCCGTAGTACTGGCCGCCGCCGTAGCGCGTGGTGCGCGCCGGATAGGGTTCGCATCCTGCCACGAGCAGCGCGACCAGCGCACACACCAGCAGCAAACTGCCGTGCCGTTTCCATGATTTCCAAGATCGGTCCATGACATCTCTCCTGTTGTAGATGGTTGGGCGATGCGTCATTCCAGCGTGACGGTGCCGTCCGGATTCACGGGCAGGCCGGTGCCCACGCCCGGATTGCGACTCAGGCGGGCATGACGCGGCTGTCCGTCGAACAGGTACGTCACGTCATAGCCCACCGTGTGCGTCCTGCTGGATTTGTCGACCACGGTGTGGCAGCGGTTCTCGGTGGTCGTGTAGGTCGCATTGTTTTTCTGGTGCTGCTTCTGGATCTCGTGACCGGCGAGCGCGCCCGCGGCCGCACCGCCGACGGTCGCCAAGGTCTTGCCCTTGCCGCCGCCGACCTGGTGCCCCAGCAATCCGCCGACCACGCCGCCGACCACGGCTCCGCCGACCTGGTGCTGGTCCTTGTACGGTTCCTGGTGCACGACCTGGACGTCTTCGCATACCTGGCGCGGGTTTTCGGTGGTGCTGGTCTTGGTGATCGGCTGCACCGCCACGACCTGCGCGAACTGTTGCATCGGCGCGGCCGGCTCGGGTTGCGCCTCCGTCGGCGCGGACTCGTCACCGGGCGAGGCTGCAAGGGAAGCCGTCGGGGTTGGCATCGCGCCTTGCGCCTGCGCGTTGTCGTTGCGCGCGACCACGTAGTGTGCCGAGATCGCAACGGCTGCGATGATGCCGAGCGAAGCGATAGCCACGCCCGCGATGACTGGCTTGTTCATGAGATTCCTCCCGCCGTTGTCAGACAACCGAACCGGGAACGAACACCCGGCCCCTCGTTTCACAGCGGATGATCGCAAGAACAAATGGACACAAAATGAATAGGCGTGCCGTCAAGATGCAGATTCGTTCATTTCGCGTTGTGGAATGCTACAACCGTGCGCGTGTTCACGATGTGCACGCGCGGAGCCGCACATGCCGTCGCCTCTGAAATTGTTCGACAGCCACGTCCATCTCGACGCACGCGAATTCGACGTCGATCGCGACGGCGTCATCGCAGCCGCGCGCACGGCCGGCGTGCGGGAAATGCTGGTGCCCGCGATCGCGGCGTCGAATTGGGCGTCCGTGCGTGACCTGTGCGCCCGGGGAACCGGCTTTTATCCGGCCTACGGCCTGCACCCGCTCTACCTCGCGCGACATTCTGACGACGACCTGCTCCTGCTGCGCGCCTGGTTGCAGGATCACCCTGCTGCCGCGCTGGGCGAATGCGGGCTGGATTTCCACGATCCCGCGCTCGATCGCGAACGGCAATTGCACCTGTTGCGTGGACAACTGCGCCTCGCGCGCGAGTTCGACCGGCCGCTGGTTTTGCACGCGCGCGGCGCGTTCGAGCAGGTGATCCTGGAGTTGCGGAAGTTCGATGGCGCGCTGCGCGGCGTGGTGCACAGTTTTTCCGGCAGCATCGAGCAGGGGGAACGACTGTGGGATATGGGTTTCCTGACCGGCATCGGCGGTCCGGTGACCTACGGGCGCGCAAGGCGCCTGCGCCGGATCGTGGCCGAAATGCCGATCGAATTCCTGCTGCTGGAAACCGACGCCCCGGATCAGCCCGACGCCGCGCACCGCGGGCAGCGCAACGAACCGGCGCGGCTGGTGGAGGTGGTCGACTGCGTGGCGACCTTGCGGAATCTATCTCCTGCAGAAATCGGCCAGGCAACCGCCGCCAATGCACGCAGGCTATTCACACCGCGGGCTTGAATTCCATTTGCAAAGCTGATATTTCAGCGCTGAAATATCTGGCGGCGCGCGTCAATGGGCGAACTGTCGCGGCACATGCAGGGCATCGAGGTCGGCGTGGCACACGTGCTGGAGCGCCTGCCCGAACTGCCCGTGCAGGACGTGCTGCTGCTTCGGCTGCTGAAGCTCGCGACCGAAGGATTGTCGGGGCGCTTCATTGAAATCCTAAAGCCTCATGGCTTGAGCGAGAGCGATTTCCGCGTCCTGATGCAGCTGTACAGCAGCCGCGACGGCCGTGGGTTCCCGGGCGAACTGTGTTCGTTCGTGGTGCAGACCCCCACCAACATGACCCGCATCGCCGATGTACTGGTGGCCCAGAAGCTCGTCACCCGTCGGCCCAGCGAGCAGGATCGTCGCCGCATCGAACTGCGCATCACGGCCGCCGGCCGCCGCTTCGTCGGCAAGCTGCTGCCGCGGCTCTTTCCCGTGTTGCGCGCGTCCTTTGCCGCGCTGAGCGAACGCGACAAGCGCCAGTTGCAGGAACTGTTGCAACGCGTGATCGGTTCCATCGATCGCGACCGCACGACCCCACCGGCCGCGCACTGAACAGGGCCCGCATCAATCCGGGAGGCGCAAGAGCATTTCGATGGCACGAGCGACTGCCGCGCTCGCGAACGCCGAGGTGACGTGCATCGCCGCGCCCAGGCCCGCGCCGCAGTCCAGACGGAAGCCGTCCTCGGCGTCCGTCTCCGGGCGCAGCCCGCACACGCTGCCGTCCGGTTGCGGATAGCGCACGTTCTCCAGCGAATACACCGCCGGCACGCCGAAGTAGCGTTGGGGATTTTTGGGAAACGCGAATTCCTGTCGCAATTTCCTGCGGGTCAGGCTCAGCAGTTTGTCGTGTTCGGTACGCGAAAGATCCCGCACGCGCACCTGCGTCGGGTCGGCGCGCCCTCCTGCCGAACCGACCACGATCAACGGCTGTTTCGCGCGCCGACAGGCGGCGACCAATTCCAGCTTGACGCGGAAGGCATCGCAGGCGTCCAGGATCAGATCGTGGTGCTCATCGACCAGTGCAGGGATTTTCGCAGGAGTCAGGAATTCGGCGCGGGCATCGATGTGCAGTTCCGGTTTGATCGCGCGCAAGCGTTCGGCCATCACGCCGACCTTGACGCGCCCGATCGTGTCCTGCAGCGCATGCGACTGGCGATTGATGTTGGAGAAGCAGACTTCGTCGCCATCGATCAACGCCAACGATCCGATGCCGCTGCGCGCCAGCATTTCGGCCGCCCACGAACCCACCCCCCCGAGCCCGACCACGGCCACGCGTGCGTGCGACAGCCGCGCGGCCCCACCCCTGCCATACAGGCGATCGATGCCGAGGAAACGCGCGTCTGCCATCAGCGGATGATACGGGCGGAAGCCTCGCACCGCCGCGATCATCGGGGATAATGTGCGTCTCGCCGCAAAGGAGAAGCGGATGCGCACTTTGCTGCTCGCCATCATTGCCGCCGCCGCCGGCGCACTCGCGGCGGTGCAAATCACCGCCGCGCTGCGCGAACGCGATGCTTATCCGCGCGGCCTGATGGATGTGATGGCCCATCATGCGGGCGCACTCGATCAGGCCGTGCGCACGCGGCGCTGTGCAATGGATGCCACATCGGGGCACCTGTCGATGCTGGTGACGATGTCGGGGGAGATCCCGGGCGCTTTCCCCGACCTGATGCAAGACAGGCAATTTGCGAAATTCGCGCAGGCCGCGCACGTGCTCGACCAGCAAGTCGCCGCCAATCCGCCGCGCGACTGCCCTGCCCTGGACAAGGCGATGGCGCAGATCGGTGGGGATTGCGACCAGTGCCATCGGATTTATCGGTAGCCCGAGACGGCAGCAGCGGATGCCGTCCCGGCGAAAGCCGGGGTACATGTCGCCGTCGGCGCTGGAAGATCAAGATGGATTCCCGGTACCGCCACGATCAATCCGCGGCGGCGCCGGAATGACTTCGGTAGTCTTACCGGATCGAATGGGCACGAATCCGGTTTGATCCGTGTCCATCGGCGTCGATCCGCACCCCGACTGTCGATGTTCAATCCCGTTCGAACATCGCATCCCGATCGCGGTCGCGCATCTCGCCGCCCTCCGAAGTGCCGCCTTGGTCCGACGGGGCCTTTTCGGGCACTGCGATTTCCTCCAGGCCTTTCGCCTTCAATGCGGCATTGGCCTTGGCGAGATCGCCGCTGCTCAACACGTCGAACTCCTTCGCGGTATCGCCCATCTCGCGCGCGATCGCATCCACGCGCGCAAGCTGGTAATCGGTCGGTGCGCCTTCGTACCCGTTGATCGAGCCGTAGACATCGTCCAGATATTCGCGCTCGCGTTCCTCCCCGGTGATCGCGCCGCCTTCCTTGGTCGCGACGATCTGTTTGCGGATGTCGTCGGCCCTTGCGGCAAGCGCGTCCAATTGCTTCTGCAATGCCGGATCATCCTTTGCTTCCATGGAGCGCGCCTTGGCGCCGTCGCGCACCGCGACGATCCTGTAGTCGAGATCCGTCATGCGTCCGAACAAGTCGCTGACCTTCATCGCCGCATCGAATTGCGCCTTGCGGTCGGCGAGCGTGAACGGGTCGCGCGGGTCCAGGCCGATGTCGAGTTTCTCCTCGTAGGTCTTGTCGCCCTTGACCAGCTTCACCGTATACACGCCCGGCACCACGCGCGGACCCTGCGCGGAATTGAACGCGACCTGCGCGGCAGGGGGCACGCGCGCAGGTGGCACCCGCATATCCCAGGTGACGCGATTGATGCCCCGCCGGACGCTGCCGGGCAGCGTGTCCACCAGCTTGCCGTTGCCGTCATAAATCTCCAGCTTGAGCTTGCCGAACAAGTGCCGGCTCTTCTGGTAGTAGGTAATCACCGCGCCGTCGGGTGGATTGGGGCCGCTGAATGACGCATCGCCCTCCGACCAGCCGCCGAACGCCTCGATGCGCTGTACCACCGGACGCGTCGGCAGGAACGCGGCGTCGCTGCCCAGCACTTGCGGGGTGAGCGCGCGCAACGGCGTGATGTCGTCGATGATCCAGATGCCGCGGCCGTGCGTGGCGACCACCAGATCGTTGGTGCGCGGATGCACGACGAGGTCGCGCACCGGCACGTCCGGAAAGTCGCTGCCCTTGAACTGCGCCCAGTGCGCGCCATCGTCTGGTGAGATCCACAGACCGAATTCGGTGCCCGCGAACAGCAGGTGCGGATCCACGGCATCCTGCTTGATCACGTGCGCGAAACCGCGGACGCCCTTGTCATTGTTCGGCGCGACCAACGGAGTCCACGACTTGCCGTAATCGGTGGTCTTGTAGATGTAGGGCTTCATGTCGCCATAGGAATGGCGATCGAAGGCCACGAAAGCGGTGCCCGCGTCGGTGGGGCTGGCCTGCACCCACGAGACCCATTCGCCTTTCGGCAAGCCGCGGATGCCGCCGACGACGTTGTTCCAGCTCTTGCCACCGTCGCGCGTGACCTGCAAGTTGCCGTCGTCGGTGCCGATCCAGATCAATCCCGCCTGCTTCGGCGACTCACTGATGGAATAGATCGTGTCGTGCATCTCGGCGTAGGAATTGTCCACGGTAACGCCGCCGGACTCCTCCTGCTTCTGCTCCGCCGGATTGTCGGTGGTGAGGTCGGGCGAGATTCTCGCCCAGGTCTTGCCGTGGTCGTTGGACTTGAACAGGAACTGTGCGCCGATGTAGAGCGCATTCTTGTCGCTGGGCGACAAAGCGATCGGCGTGTTCCAGTTGTAGCGCAGCTTCTCCTTGTAACGAGACTGCGGCTGGATCAACTGGATCTGGTGCGTTTGCCGGTTGATGCGCCCGATGAAGCCGCCCTGCGATTCGGCATAGAGGTATTCCTTGTCGGACGGATCGGCGAACATCCAGAAGCCGTCGCCGCCGAACATGTTCTCCCAGCGGTTGTTTGTGATGCCGCCCGGATATTCGCTGTCGCCCACCCAGTCGCTGTTGTCCTGCAGTCCGCCGTAGACGTGATACGGATCGTCGTCGTCCACGCTCACGTGATAGAACTGCGAGACCGGCAGGTTGTTGGCCTTCCACCATTTGTTGCCGCCGTCGTGCGAAAACCACAGCCCGCCGTCGTCGCCGGCGATCACGTATTTCGGGTCCTGCGGATCGATCCAGACGTCGTGGAAGTCGCCGTGCGCTCCGCCCCCGGATTCGCTGAAACTCTTGCCGCCGTCGGTGCTCTGGATCAGCGTGAGGTCGGGCTTGAACAGCCGGTCCGGATTGGTCGGATCGACGATCAGGTTGGCGAAGTAGAACGGCCGCCAGACCATGTTCTGGCTCTTGTCGCGTTCGCTCCAGGTCCTGCCACCGTCGTCGCTGCGGTACAGCGCCGAGTCGGGCGACTCCACCATCGCGTACACGACCTGCGGATCTGGCGGCGCGATCGTCACCGCGATGCGGCCATAAGGCTTTTTCGGAAAGCCCTTGTTCGCATCGGGCGTGATTTCCTTCCAGCTCCTGCCGCCGTCATCGGAGCGGAACAAGCCGCTGGAGGAGGACGCGTCGGGCGAAGGGCCGCCCGAACGGAACGTCCAGCCCTTGCGGCGGAAATCCCACATCGCCGCAAAAAGCACGTCGGGGTTTTTCGGATCGAGGCTCAGTCCGGAACAACCCGTCGAAAGATTTTTTCCTTTCAACACCAGCGTCCAGGAATGCCCGCCGTCGACGGTCTTGTACAAGCCGCGGTCGGACGAATCGCCCCAGAGCTTTCCGGGCACGCAGGCATATGCCGTATCGCCGTTGCGCGGATCGAGCGCGATCTTCGCCACGTGTTCGGAATTCGGCAGGCCGAGGTAGGACCAGGTTTCGCCGCCATCGGTGGTCTTGTAGATGCCGTTGCCGACGGAAACCGAATTCCGCATCCACGATTCGCCGGTGCCTACCCAGACGGTATCGTGGTGATTCGGATCGATCGCGATCGCGCCGACCGACTGCACCGGTTGCTTGTCGAAGACCGGCTTGAAGGTCGTGCCGCTGTCGGTGGACTTCCATACTCCGCCCGATGCCGCGCCGACATAGATCGTGGTCTTGCCGTCCTTTTCCGGCACCGCCGCAACCGCGGCGATGCGGCCGCTCATCGCGGCCGAACCGATGTTGCGCGCGTTCAAGCCGGAGATCGCTCCGCTGTCGAACGTCGCGGTCGGCGCCGCCCGCGCGGCGAGCGCGAGCGAGCCCAGTGAAATCGCCCATGCAAGTGCGTTGCGAACGTGATTGCGCTTCATGTCATTCGCCCCCCTGTCCGCCGCTGGTTGCAGAATTTCCCGCGGCAAGCTTTTTTTCGGGAAAGGCGAAAATGGCATCCTCCACCGGCACGTTCGCTTGCGCCTTGTTGATGGTGAGTTGCGTCATCTGGTCGGGTGAAGCGCCCTTGGCGCCGGTGCTGATGGCGAACGGGAAATACACGCCATCCACCTTCTCGTAGTCGCCGAAGTCCGTCTGCGTGACCTGTTGCGTGCCGCGCACCGTGCGGAATGCGATTTCGCGGATGGGCAGGAACGCATCCGGGTCGAGATAGACGACCAGCGTGTTGCCGTCCTTCAGTTGTACCCGCAGCTTGTGCGCGTTGGTGCCGTCCACATCCTCGGTGCCGAGATAGGTGATCGTGTTGCCCTTCGCCGATGCGTTGACCAGCGCACCATCGAAGTCGGCATCTTCCGCCAGGACCTTCGCATCGTCCGCCGACATCGGAATCGGATCCTTGCGGCCCCCGAAGGGCTGGATGCTCCATCCCCGATGGCCGTCCCATGCCTGCACCTGCGTGAGGCCCTGCACGCTGGCTTCTTCGCGGACCTGGTCCGGGCGTTTCAGTATCTGTGTATAGGCGAGCTTGAATCCGCCACCGGCCAGCAGCTCACCCTGCAGCTTCAGCGTCTTGATCGCCTGGAGCTTGTCCATGCCGCCACGCGCGGCGACGCTCTTCGCGATCAATTGCTCGGCAGTCGTAGCCCGGGCGCAACCCGCACCGAACAAGAGCACGAGCGCGAACACGATGCGTGCAGTCATTGCGTTTACTCCCCGATGGCGGCAACGATCGATCTTTGGTCGATCCTTCCTGCTAGCGTGAACCTGAAGCGGCACCAATGCGATGGGACGGAAGTCATGGATCAGAGGCGGACCTTCCCGCGCAGGATGTCGACGAACATCACCCAGTCACCGGCCAGGCTGTAGAACGGGTGCCTGAAGGTCGCGGGACGGTTCTTCTCGAAGACGTAGTGCCCGATCCATGCGCAGCCGTAGCCGCACAGCGGCGCACCGGCCAGCCACCATGCGTCGCGCGTGGCGATCGCGACGACGATGGACGCGATCACGAGCAGCGAACCGATGAAATGCAGCCCGCGACAGCGACGATCGCCGTGCTCACCCAGATAGAACGGGTAGAACTCACGGAAGCTCGCGAATCGCGTATCCATCGATCAGCGCTCCGGCAACGGGATGAACTCCTGGTCGTCGCCGGGGATCAGCCCGAAGCGGCCTTCCGTCCAGTCGCGCTTGGCCTGCTCGATGCGCTCGCGGGAGGAGGAGACGAAGTTCCACCACAGGTGCCGTGGCACATCCAGCGCCGCGCCGCCGAGGATCACCGCGCGCGCGCCGGCAACCGCGATCATCGACACGACGCCTGTCGGCGGCAGCACTGCCAGGGTGTGTGATTCGATGCGCGCGCCGTCGATTTCGATCGCGCCATCGACCACGTACAGCGCGCGCTCTTCGTGTTCGTCATCCAGTTCGAAACGGGCGCCTTCGCGAAACCCGCCCGCAAGATAGAGCGTGGGCGAAAAGACCGGCACCGGTGCGTGCAACCCGCCAGCGTTTCCCGCCACCACCGTGAAGCGCCAACCTTCGCCCTCGATACGCGGCAGCGCCTCCGCACCGAAATGATGGAAAGCCGGTTCGGTTTCCTCGTCGCCTCGCGGCAACGCCACCCAGGTCTGGATGCCGTGCAGCGGCGCGCCTTCGACGCGGGCCTCCGGTGGCGTGCGCTCCGAGTGCGCGATGCCGCGGCCCGCGGTCATCCAGTTCACCGCGCCGGGACGGATATCCCGCACGCTGCCCAGCGTGTCGCGATGGCGCATCACTCCTTCGAACAGCCAGGTCACCGTCGCCAGGCCGATGTGCGGGTGCGGACGCACGTCCACGCCCATGCCGGCGGGGAAACGAGCCGGACCCATGTGATCGAAGAACACGAATGGCCCGATGCTGCGTCGCTGCAACTGCGGCAGCAGCCGGCGCACGCGGAATCCGCCCAGGTCGTGTTCGCGCCCCTGCAGCAGCAGCATGGAAGCCTCCTGGTGGCGACCATCCCTGGACCGCAGGATCAAAAAGCGGTCATCCAGGGCCGCAGTTTTTCACAACGCGGCCCACGATGTCTCCATTTCGTCCGCAGCGCAAGCCACGCCGCCTTTGTGGCCAAAGGCAAACTCGTGACGCAGGCAGCATTCGCCGCGCAAATCCAGCGCGACACTTGCATCACCCGCGGTGACCGCGGCGAGGTTTCGCGGCCATGATTTCCAGCGCGATCAGGGGAGCGCCGCATGAACATTACCGACAATCCGCGCACCGCTTCGGCTGACGCGATCCATACCTGGGGCGCGGAATGGAACCATAAATTCCGTGCGATGCTGGAGCGCGGCTGGCCGTTGGCCGAAGTGGCCGCGCTGCACGACGACCTGGATCGCATCGCCTCGGCCGCCGACGGCCTGCACGACGCTGAACTGGCCTGCGCCGCGGTCGAACTGTCGGTGTACCTGTGTTCGTTCGTGGAAGACGGCCGCAGCCCCGATGTCAGCCAGCGTGAAAAGCTGCTGCGATTGGGCGGCGCACTGGCCGGAACCGCGCCGCCTGCGGCGTCGCCCACAGCAGCCCCCGCGACCAAACCTTCGCGGCTCGCGCACCTGCTGTATGTCAGCGACGATTCCGAATTGGTGGCGGAGTTGAGCTTGCGCCTGGCCGAACGCCAGGTCGCGATGACCGCGCGCTCGAACGTGGACGACGCATTGTGCCGCCCGCCCGAGCACGGCATGCACGTGGTGCTGGTCGACCAGGCGCAACTGGACGGATTGCAACGGCTGGAACGCGCGGCGCTCAGCCTCGGCGGCGACGCCGGCCGTCCGTTGTTCGCAGCCCTGTTGCGAGACAGCTCGCTGGAGCAGCGCATGCGCGCGTTGCGGGGCGGCGCCGATGCGGTGGTCGAATTCGAAGGCCAGCCCGCGCGGCTGGCCGAGCGCGCCGCGCGGCTGCTGCGCGAGCGCGACAGCGCGCCGCTGCGCGCGATGATCATCGACGACGACCGCAGCCAGGCGATGTTCTGCGAAAGCGTGCTACGCCATGCCGGCGTGGAGACGCGCCTGCACACCGATGCGCGGCAGGCGCTGACCGAGTTCCCGGAGTTCCGGCCGGAAGTGGTGCTGGTGGATCTCTACATGCCGGACATGGATGGCATGAGCCTGGTGGCTGCATTGCGCTCGCAGCCGGAGGCGGCGGGCGCGGCGATCATGTTTCTCTCCGGTGACCAGGATTCTGAAACGCGCTTCGAAGCACTCGCTGCCGGCGGCGACGATTTTCTCACCAAGCCCATCCTGCCGCGCCACCTGATCAAGGCGGTGCTGACCCGCGGCCGGCGCGTGCGCCAATTGCACTCCGCCACCCATGCCGCCCCGGTCGAAAACCCGGCTTCCAACGTGCGCGAATTGGGTCCGTCCAGACGGAGCAGCGCCGCGCGCTGACCCGCTTCCCCCGCTTCGTTCATCACGCGTTGCGCCGGGGCGTGCGAGCGTTTATGCGTTTGCCAGAGTGCGAACGCGTTCAGTCGCCACGCCATCGCGAGAGGGAACCCACGATGTCAATCAAGATGCGATCCAGGCTGTATCTGCCGATTGCCGGCGCGCTGCTGCTGGGCGCATGCGCCGGACATCCGCAACGCGAAGCCACCCCGCCACCGCCGGCTCCGACCACCGCTGCACCCGAATCCAGGCCGGCACCGGTGATTCCGCGCCACGCCGCCAAGCCGACGGCCCCGCCGTCCGAAGAGGCGCCGGCGCCGCCCGGAGAAATGGTGGGTACCCCTTCCTGCGACCAGTACCTCTCCATCTACAAGGCATGCCATCGCGCGGCCGGCATTTATCCGCCCGACCAGATCGATTCGCGTTACGAGGCCATGCGCAACAGCTTGCTGCGCGATGCACGCGATCCCGCAAAACGGCCCACGCTGGACAACCGCTGTCGCGCGTTGAACAAGCTGCTCACGGATGCGTTGCACGGCAAGAGCTGCAATGCCGCACCGGTTGCGCCTTCCACCACCGGCGGTTGACGTAAGCGGCGCAACGATGCGGCGGTCTGCTTCGACAACTGATTGCGCGAACCGGGTATTCGCATGGACCGCCGTCGTTTCCTGATTCTCGGCATTGGCAGCGTCGGCGCGGGTGCGCTGGCCCTGATGGCCCGCGCGCAGCAGGATGTCGTCGCGGTTGCGCTGGGTCCGGCCGGGCCGGCGTTCAAGCTCGACGACGCGCAATGGCGGAAACGGCTGGGGCCGCAGCGCTATGCGGTCTTGAGGCAGGCGGCGACGGAACCGCCCTTCAGCAGTCCGCTGGATCACGAACACCGAAAGGGCCTGTATCGTTGCGCAGGTTGCGAGTTGCCGCTGTTCTCCTCGAAGAACAAGTTCGATTCCGGCACGGGTTGGCCGAGCTTCTGGCGCCCACTGACGGCCGGCGCGATCACCACCGACTCCGATACCAGCCTGATGATGGTCCGCACGGAAGTTCGCTGCCGTCGTTGCGCTTCGCACCTCGGTCACGTCTTCGACGACGGCCCGCCACCGACCGGCTTACGATATTGCATCAACGGGCTGGCGCTGGAGTTCACGCCGGCGGAAGCGTAAACGGAAAAGTGTCCTGTGGCCGCCCTTGATCCCGTGATCGGGCATCGCATGGACAAAAAAAGCCCCGGCGGGACCGGGGCTTCGAGGCGTTTTGTCAACGCGGGCTCAAGCGGGTTGCACCGCATCCGCTTGCAGACCCTTCGGACCCTTCACCACGGTGAAGGTGACCTTCTGGCCTTCCTGCAGCGACTTGAAGCCGGTGCCCTGGATGGCGCGGAAGTGCACGAACACGTCCTCGCCGTTCTCGCGGCTGATGAACCCGAAACCCTTGGCATCGTTGAACCATTTGACCGTGCCGGTCTGACGATCCGACATAACTGACTCCTTGCGACTCGATGAATGAAGAAACCGCACCCTCGCGGATGCGCTGTGTTGCACTGACTAGCGCGTGAAGACAGCGATGCGATCGTTGCAACGGTCAGCAACCAGCCCCATCGGGTCGCAATCCCCCGCGGCCCGGCTAACTCAGCGCGCGGATCGTACTGCAAGGCGTTCAGCTGCGCCAGTGCGCCGGCGCCATTCCGCTGGGATTAATCGGCTGCTGCGTAAGTTGGACGGGCTGGATGCTCGTGCCGCGGCCCGGCCCGGCCCGCCCGCTGTTTCTCCCGTCCGGATGATCAAGGAGAGCCCCAAATGAAACCCTTTTCACGTGTGCTCGCGTTCACCGTGGCAACGCTGCTGGCGGCGACGGCGCTGGCGCAGGAAGCTCCCCCGCCCCCACCCCCACCCCCGCCTCCGCCGCCGCCCGCACAACCGGCCATGCCACCGGCACCCGCGCCATCCATGGCGCCCCCCACCCAGCCCGCGATGCCCGCGCAACCGGTTCCACCGGCGCCGCCCGCCGCGCCCATGGCGCCGGCCGAGCAGGCGCAGCCGGTCGCGCAACAAGGTTCGATGCCGGCAGCGGATGGGTCGCTCACGGACGTGCATACGGCGCAGATCGGCCCGTCGATCACCGTGAACTCCGGCATGCCGCCGGCCCAGGACTACGGCCCCAAGCCGCCGTTCGAGCAGCTCGATGCCAACCACGATGGCCGGATCAGCCACGAGGAAGCCCAATCCTACCTGTTGCTCTACAACGACTGGCTGCACGTGGCCGGCCACGGCAGCAGCATTTCCAAATCGCAATACGCGCGCTGGACGGATTGACGCGCGCAGCAGCCACGGAGGGCTGCACGCCAGGGACGGCCACCCGGAACCAGGGATGGAGAGGCGCCGGTGATGCGATGCCGAAGTGCATCGCATCACCGGCCGGGTGACGGTCAATCGCGTTCGACCCGCCGCCGCTGGCTCTCTTCGATGCCGACCAACGCGGCGAGCGCCCCACTGAGCGCCATCGCGATCAACCCATAGCCGATCAGCCCGATGACCGAGGTGGCCGCCATCACGGTGTACCGGCTGGCCGCACCGGCGTCGCCTTCCAGGTGCAGCGACATCGCGGTGATGCCCCAGGCGATGCCCGCGGCGACCAGCAACATGCCCCCAAGCAATCACGCGCGCGGTGCCCGGCAGCAGGCGCGGTGACGCGTTTGCAGATCGCGGTACGGCAACAGGTTCAACGCCGTCGTTTGTCCTTCCGGCAGTTGTTCAATGCAACCGGTCGTAGTTCACGACCGCGTTGAACAACAACGCGTAGCTGCCGATGGTTTCCCCGCGCCAGACCGGATTGTTCGCGAACAGCAGCACGTTGCCCTTGCCGTAATGCGCATCGACGACCGCGACGTGCTCCGCGATCGAACCGCCGTCGTCGAGCAGGCCGGAGATCAGCAGCTCGTCCGGATCGGCCCAGCGCACGATCACGTCCGGGCGCTGGTCGGGGGGAATCGCGAAGACGTTGTTGCGCTGCTGCTCGGCATCGAGCGGCAGCGCTTGCCACGGTTTCGCGTCCGGCAATTCCGGCGGGGCCGCGAAGGGCCGGCCTTCGGGAACATCCGCTTCGTCCGGGCCACCACGCCCGGTGGGGCGCTTGTAGTCTTTCGCGCTGGTGACGCCACGCTCGCCGATGGTCTGGTTGCTGACGTCGAACGCCATGCCGCTGGAGCTGTACAGCGCGAAGCTGTCTCCGTAACCGGACGCGATCGGCGAGTCCTTGTCGACTAGCGCCGCGCGCAGCACGCTGCCGACCACGCGCACGCCCTTGTCCGGCGCGACCGCGACTCCTGGTGCCAGGCCTTCCTCGATCGCGAATTGCGCGGTGTCCTCCGAAGTCACCAGCAAACCGCCCTCGTCGACGAAGCGTTTCAGATTGGCCACGCCGTTCTCGCCAAGGCCCGGGCGCATGTCGTCGGTGGAATCGATCACGCCGAGGTTGGGCGTCAGCGCGGTCTTCTCCCACGGCAACGGATTGCCGTACATCGGCAAGCCGTCAACGATCAGCCGCGTGCTGGCGTAGCCCACGGGCGCGAACAGGATCACGTCGTACTTGCCGCGAAGATCCGGATCGCGCGCGGCGTTTTGCGTGCTGATGTAGGTGTATGGCACGTGCAGCTTGTCCAGCGCCATCCGCCACCAGCCTTCGGTCTGCGTGGAAAGCCAGGTGTGCATCAGCGCAATGCGCGGCAATTTGCCGCGCACGCCCAGCGAGGCGAGATCGAATACGGGCGAGGGAACATCCGTCACGCGCTGCGCGGGCACCTTCAACACGGATTTGTCCACGATTCGCGCGACATCCACGTCGAACAGATCCCCGAACGACCAGCCGGTGTCGTCGTAGGGATGCTTCTGCGGATCGTCCGGAGCCCAGTACTGCCTGTCCAGCAGCGTGTCGGCGATGCGTGAATACGGCTGGTCCATGCGCACGATCCAGCTTCCCGATGGATAGGTGCGCGCAACGGTCCGTACGCGCGGAGGAGCGACACTTTCCGCCTGCGGCTTCGACGAAGATCCGGGACCGCCGTTGCGCTCCGGAACCTGCACGGTGAACGGGGCGTTCGCCCTGCTTAATTCCACATGCTGCTTCAGCAGCGCCCGCAACAACTGGGCCTGCGCTCCCTTGCGCTTCTCGTCCGCGCCGAGCACGTAGGCCGCCGGACCCGCCTCATCCGGTTTCTCGATCGAACGCTTGGACTTCAGCCAGAAGTTGTCGAGGAATTGCCGGCCGTTCTGCGCGAAGTAGTACAACCCAGTCAGCAATCCCGTCTGCTCGTAGTTGTTGTTGTCGCGCTGCGACCACAACACTTTCGGCAGCGGCGGATTCGGCTTGTACCAGGTGCGCGCGTACTCGTCCGGTTCCAGGACGCGCTCCTGAGTGTCGGCGCCGCCATTGCCGAAGGTTTCGTACAGCCGGCTGATGCCGTTGTGCATCGCCGCGATGAACATGAGGTACCCGGGGCTCCAGGTATCGAAGTCGCCGTGGGTGAACACGCCGGGCATGCCGAACTTCGTCATCTGCTCGACGTTGTTCCAGCCGATCTGCTGCCATTCGCCCGTGAGGATCGGGTCGATCCAGGCGTTGTAAGGCCCGTCGCCTACGGTGTTGTCGTACAGGAACGGCACCGATTCGTGCAGGTCGTGCAGCACCTGCGCGTGCCAGTCGACGTAGGTGTCGAGCACGTTCTTCGTGAGGTCCAGCGTCACGCCCATGGCGTCGCGATTGTTGTCGTGGGCGACGTAGTGGCCCCAGTAGACCAGGTGCGGATACTGCTGGTCCGGATGCGCGCGATGCCACTTGTACAGGTCGACCATCCGATCGCGGCCATCCACCTCCACCACCGGCGTGATCAGCGTGATCACGTGGCTGCGGATGTACTTGATGTACGGCGAGTCGTCCACCGCCAGGCGATACGCCAGCTCCATCAGGGCCGTGGGCGCGCCAGTCTCGGGCGAATGGATCGTGCCGGTGATGTAGTAGACCGGCGTGGTTTGCTTGATCAGCGCCGCGGCTTTCTCGTCATCCATGTCCAGCGTGCGCGGATCGGCGATCTGGGCGAGGCGCGCCTTGTTCGCGTCCAGATCCTTCATCAGCGATTCGTCGGCGACCGCCACCGCGATCATTTCGCGGCCTTCCTCGGTCTTGCCGATGGTGAACACCTTCACCCGCGGCGTGGCCTCGGCCAGCATGCGGAAATACCGATACACGTCTTCCGCGTAAGGCAGCATGTTCGGCGCCCCGGCGATGTCGCCCAGCACTCTCTCGGGCGTCGGCACGCCGGACGATGCCGGCAGGTAGTTCGTCAACGGAGAATTGAAATCGGGTTGCGTCGTGTATTTCGCGATCTTCGCCGTGTAGGCCTGGTCCACCGGCTGCTGCGGATCGCGCGCATACGCATCATCTAACTGCGCGGAAGCCGCACCACACGCAATCAGGGCCACGGCCAACCCGATCAATTCCCTGCGCATTGTCGAAACCCCACCGGACAGTTGCGCGAGGGTAGCCAAAAAACGCTTCGCGGGGGGGGTGCCGGAATGCATACAAGCGTCAGCTCATGCCGTAACGCAGCCACAGCTCCGCTTCGCGTTCGCTGCCGAACACGCGCACGGTATACCCGGCTTCGCGCGCGATGAGTTCGCCGTATTCCGCCTGCGGCAGGTAGACCGCGTCCACCTCGCAATAGGCCACGCGCACGCGCTGCATGTAACTTTCACGCAACGCCTGAATCACCCGCTCCTGATCCTGCGGCGGGATCGGTTCGCCCGGCAATTCGTCGGAAACCAGCAGCGCGCGCGTGCCGCGCCGTTCGCATTCCGCCGCTATCTCGTTCCAGCAGGCGAGACTGATTTCCAGCGAATCGCGCGCGCCGGTAATCACCACGCGCAGGTAGTCGCCGCGATCGTGGAATGCAAGTTCGTAATCGGGTGCGGACATTCGCGCTTCGCTGGTGGCAAGGGGTCGCGCATTGTACGCAGGCGCATGCATCTGCCCAGCGGATTGCGTCACATCGCGCATGTCGCTCCGGCGGGCGATCCGCACCATGACGATGTTTTGCAATATTGGCGTCAGGGGGTGGTCGGCTCCAGCAACTGGACACTGAACCGGCGCAGCGAATCCTCCCATGTCCGCGCCACGCGCAAGCCCGCGCGTCCAGCGAGCTCCGAGAATTCCTCCGGCGTGTACTTGCAGCTGTATTCGACCAGCATGGCCTCGCCGTCGTCGAAATGAAACGCGCGCCCAGCCACGCGTACTTCCTGTGCGCGCGAGCTGACCAGGTGCGTCTCGATGCGCCTCGCCAGCGCGTTCCAGCGCGCGCGATGGCGGAACGCGGCGAGATCGAAATCCGCGTCCAGTTCGCGATTGAAGCGCGCCAGCATGTTGAGCGTGAACCTTGCGGTTACGCCGGCCGCGTCGTTGTACGCCGCCTCGAGCGCCGCGCGGTCCTTCCTCAAATCGATGCCGACCAGGGCCGCACCGCAGTGGCCCATTTCCGTGCGCATCTGCCGCAACAGGCGAACCGCCTCGAGCGTTTCGAAATTCCCCAGCGTGGAGCCCGGGAAGTACACCACCGTGCGCCGCGCCGCACGAAGTGGCCGCGGCAATTCGATCGTGCGGGTGAAATCCGCGCACACAGGCAGCATTTCGACCCGAGGGAACTCTGCAGCGAGCTTCGCCACGCTGGACGACAACGCCTCGGGCGCGATTTCCACCGGCACATAGGCGACCGGCGCGTGCAGGTTCCGCAGCAGCAGCCGTGTCTTGAGACCGGAGCCGCTGCCGTATTCCAGCAGCAGCACGTCGGGGCCGAGCGCGCGGGCGATTTCGTCGACGTGCCAGCGCATGATCGACAGTTCGTCGCGCGTCAGCGTGTACTCGGGTTGTTCGCAAATGCGTTCGAACAATTCCGAGCCGCGCGCGTCGTAGAAGTACTTGCTCGGTAATCGCTTCGGTTTTTGCGCCAGTCCTCGAAGCACGTCGGCCCGCATTTCGGCGAGGTCCGGATCCCGGTTGTGCGGCAACACGCCATGGACGACTGCGTTCATGCGTCCTTTCCCAATCGAATGCCGCTGAACTGCCAGCGCGCGTGCGGGTGGAAGAAATTGCGATAGCTGGCGCGCATGTGCGAGGCGGGCGTGGCGCAGGAGCCGCCACGCAATACCCATTGCCCGCACATGAACTTGCCGTTGTATTCGCCCAGCGCACCCGCCGCCGGTTTGTAGCCCGGATAGCCGACGTACGGGCTGGACGTCCATTCCCACACGTCGCCGAACAATTGCAACGGAGTGTCGCCATTGCCTTGCGCGGGCAGCGGATGAAGCGCGCCGCAATCGGCGAAATTGCCGTCGCCGCCTTGCTGCTGCGCCGAGGCTTCCCATTCGCCTTCCAATGGCAGGCGCGCGCCGGCCCAACGCGCGAAAGCATCGGCTTCGTAAAAGCTGACGTGGCACACCGGCGCGTGCGGATCGATCGACCGTTCGCCCGCGAGCGTGAATTCACCCTGCAGATCCTCGTTCCAATAGAGCGGCCGTTGCCAACCTTCGCGTTGCACCGTGTCCCAGCCTTCGGAGAGCCAGAGCGCCGGCGTGCGATAACCGCCGTCGGCGATGAAATGGCGATATTCGGCGTTGGTCACGCAGCGGTTGGCGATGGCGTGGGCTTGCAGCAGGACCCGATGCCGCGGTGACTCATTGTCGAAGGCAAAGCCTTCGCCATCGTGACCGATCCGGGCGATTCCTTCGCGGCCGCGCAGGAATCGCGACGAAAGGCCTTGATAGACGCGCGGTGTCGGGCCGCCGTCGCGGAAAGCGGGCCGCAGCGGATTCAGCGAGAACAGGTGCTTGATGTCGGTGAGCAGCAATTCCTGGTGCTGCTGTTCGTGGTTGAGTCCAAGTTCCAGCAGCGACCCCAGTCCGGCCCGGTCGGGTTCGCGCTGCAGCAGGTCGCCCATGCGCTCGTCGATCCGCCGGCGATAATCGATCACCTCCGCCAGTGTGGGCCGCGACAGCAGTCCGCGCTGCGGCCGCGCGTGCATGGGGCCGATCGACTGGTAGTAGGAATTGAAAAGATATGTCCAGAGCGGATGCAGCGGCTCGTAGCCGGCGTCGCGGCCGAGCAGGAATTGTTCGAAAAACCAAGTGGTGTGCGCCAGATGCCATTTGACCGGACTGGCATCGGGCATCGACTGCACCACGGCATCTTCGGGGTGCAGGCCGGAGCACCAGGCGAGGGTGGCGTCGCGCACGCGCTGATACCGCTGCGCGAGCGAGGCATCGCCTTGTGGTTGCGTGGCGGTGGCGGAAGGCGATGCGATCATCTTTCGCTCCGATCTGCGGGGATGCGCAATGGCGTCCTGGCCGCATCCTGCGCTGCTCCCGCGCCCAAGCGCGGGACTGATTGGATCAAGCGGCTCGTTCAGCGGATGTGATGGCCCGCGTCGAACCGATTCCCTTGCGGCGAATCGCACACCATACTGCGCCTGCACAGGTTCCGGAAGACGCGATGGACGAACCCACCACTTGTTCCGCGCTGAACCCGCAGCCGCTCGATCGCTCATACGCCCTGCCCGCGCGTTACTACACCGGTTCCGGCAGCGCGACGCTCGACCGCCGGGCCGTGTTCGTACGCAGCTGGCAATTGCTGGCGTACGCATCGCAACTCGAACAGCCGGGCGACCACGTGATCGGCGAGATCGCGGGAGTGCCGCTGCTGCTGGTGCGCGGCGCGGATGACGAATTGCGCGCGCTCCACAACGTCTGCCGCCATCGGGCAGGCCCGCTGGCGCTGTGCGACGGCCGCGGAGCCAAGCGCCTGCGTTGCCACTATCACGGATGGACGTACTCGCTCGATGGACAACTGGTGAGCGCGCCGGAAATGCAGACGGCCGCAGACTTCGATGCCGCATCGATCCACCTGCCGCGGGCGCGGATCGCGGTCTGGCGCAATCTGGTATTCGCTTCCTTGAGCGACAGCTCGCCGCCGCTGGAAGAACTGCTGCTGGGCATCGATGCGAGGCTCGGCGCGCGGGCAATCGAAGGCCATGTCTTCCATGCCCGCGAGAGCTACGACATCGAGTGCAACTGGAAGACCTACATCGACAACTTTCTCGAGGGCTACCACGTACCGCACATCCACCCGGAATTGAACCGGATGCTCGACTACCGCAGCTACGTGGTGGAAACCTCGCGCTGGCATTCGTTGCAGCACAGCCCGCTGGAAAGCGGCGATGCGCTGTATGGCAGCGGCGAGGCGCTGTACTGGTTCATCTGGCCGAACACGATGTTGAACGTGATGCCCGGCCGCATGCAGACCAATCGCGTCCTGCCGCTGGGGCCCGATCGCTGCCGCGTGGTGTTCGACTACTACTATCCGCCCGGGGTTTCGTCCTCCGAAGAGCAGCGCGCGCGCGATCGCGCCTTCAGCGACCTGGTCCAGCGCGAGGACGTGGATATCTGCGAGCAGGTGCAACGGCGGCTCGCTTCCGGTTCGTACGAAGCCGGTCGATTGAATCCGCTGCGCGAGAACGGCGTGCACCATTTCCACGAACTGCTGCGCGAGGCCTACCGCGATGAACTCGCCATCACTCGCTGAGCCTGAGTCGATCGCGGCAAAACCCGCCTTGGGCATGTGGATGGCCACCGCGCTGGTCATGGGCAACATGATCGGTTCGGGCTTGTTCCTGCTGCCCTCCACCTTGGCGCCCTACGGCGGCGCGGCGTTGCTCGGTTGGGGCGTTTCACTGGCCGGCGCGCTGCTGCTGGCACTTGTTTTCGCGCGGCTCGGCCTGGAACGTCCTATGCGTGGCGGACCTTACGCATATGCGCGGGCGGCGTTCGGAGACGCGGTGGGATTCGGCACGGCGTGGAGCTATTGGGTCTCGACCTGGTGCGGCAACGCGGCGATCGCAGTGGCGTTTGCCGGCTACTTCGGTTCCTTGCTGCCCGCGGGTACCGAGAATCCCTGGCGAGATGCGGTGATCGCCGCGGTGGCGGTGTGGATCTGCACCTTCACCAACCTGCGCGGCACGCGCAGCGCCGGTGCGGTGCAGTTGATCACCACGATCCTGAAATTCCTGCCGTTGCTGCTGATCGTCGCGGTCGGCGTGACCTCGTTCGATCCGCAGGCGTGGCAGCCTTTCAATCGCAGCGACCAGCCTTTGCTGGGCGTCACCACCACCACGATCGCGCTGACGTTCTGGGCCTTGCTGGGAATGGAGAGCGTATGCATTGCCGCACGCGACGTGCGCAACCCGCATCGCACGATTCCGATCGCGACGCTTCTCGGCACCGCACTCGCCGGCGTGGCGACGGTAATAGCCTGCATGACCGTGGTCGGACTGCTGCCGCAATCTCAACTGATTGCATCGCACGCGCCGTTCGCGGATGCCGCGGCGCACCTGTGGGGTCCGGCCGCGGGGGTAGCGTTGGCTGCGATTGCCGCGATCTCCTGCTTCGGCGCGCTCAATGGCTGGGTGCTGGTCGTGAGCCAGGTCGGCATGGCGGCGGCGGAAGATGGCCTGTTTCCGCGAGTGCTGGCGCGCTGCGACGCGCGGGGGACGCCGGTCGCGGGCCTGCTGATCAGCAGCGCACTGGCGAGCGCATTGGTGCTGGCGAACTACCAGAAGCAACTCGTCGCACTGTTCACCTTCGCGATCCTGCTCTCGACCGCAACCACAGTGTTGCCCTACCTGGTATGCAGCTTCGCAGCGTTGCGCCTGCATCGATCGTC
>Ga0207707_10000035_pt1 | contig 147299 bp, 141 predicted proteins | sample KBSC83BmetaG_FD_184336 | JGI IMG/M metagenome (GOLD analysis project Ga0207707, IMG submission 184336) | Corn rhizosphere microbial communities from Kellogg Biological Station, Michigan, USA - KBS C8-3B metaG (SPAdes) (version 2) | ecosystem: Host-associated > Plants > Roots > Rhizosphere ... | reverse complement strand
CCTCGATTTGGGACACTCCCGCGCCGGACACGGGAGTCGATGCGTGTCCTGTTCGCCGAGCACGCGCGCCCAAAGGCTACGTCGGAGTGACTGACCGCGGCTCCGAGTCCAATCATATGCAAGCCGGTGTCATCGGGGAATCCACACTGCGTCGCTTCAACATGACCGACGACTACGGTCACCAGCAAGTGTGGATCGACCCCGACGATAAAGTGCCCACGCAACCCTTCAGTCGCACCGGCCGACGCCTGAGACGTGACACGCCGCACGGCTTCGTGGTGACCTTCGTCATACCCAGCTGCGCAGCGTGCGTCTGGCCGAGATGCTGCCTTAGGGTCGACAGCGGGCTTGCGCCCGTCGCGTCGCGCTGTCGCGAGCGGCCGCAGAACACGGCGGTTCCTGGTGCCGCCTACATGTATTGGTTGAGTTTCGCGGCAGCGAGGTGCACTGTTGACAGTTGCGGAGCGCGTTCTCTACGCAGGGGAGAGACCTCCCGCTGTTCGCGCCATGCAGCACAGGAGAGTGACAGAGTGAATCTCAGCCTGATCGATGCGTTCGGAAGCTTCGGCGCGAAGCCGGGCAATCGACAGCGGGCGCTCTCAGCAATCGCTGCCGACGGCGCTCTGGTGCTCAATTGCGAGCAGACCCATTTTCAACACCCCGAGCGCGGTGTGCTGCGCTACGAGGACAGGCTGTCCAGGGAGTCTGTCGATGCGAAGGATGCGGAGTTGCTGCGGCAGCATCTGACGCTCGCACGCGACGGTGAGTTGCCGGTCCGCATGGTGGTGACGTTTCTCGCGCAGCAGAAAACCCGCGCTCGTCGCTATCACGTGCGGCCTGATCTGGTCGGCAGGGTCGTGACGTTCGACGGGGACCTTTTCACCGTCGACTTCGAGCGGCGAGAGAAGGCGGATGAGGTACGTGTCCGCAGCGGCCGCAAGTGAGCGGGGCTCACTCGATGCTCTGATACGTTGCCGTGATCGCGTAGCTCAGCAGTAGATTGCAGGGCTTCCGTGAGCCGTGCTGCTCAGGGCGATGGCCCGAGCATTGCAGCGTGCCACGTGTCTTTCCCGTCTTGTTGCCCAGAGCGGTGGTTACCGCGCTGGTGAGATCGAACTCTCCGTCGCAGTCTGCATAGGGGCAGCGAAACTCGAAGAAAGCCCGCGCGGGTGGATGCAACACGTGCGATTGCGCGGCCGGCGTGCTTGCCGCCGGACCCTCGAACGACAGCTCGAGCCGCAACTGCTGAACGGTGGGGAAGGCGACGCGCAGTGCTCGCGCCGCCGCGTGCTCGCGCCGTAGCCGTTCCGCGCGCTGCTGGCGCAAGGCATCGGGACTGGATGCGAGCCTCATGTCGTCGGCCCGGACGCCGGCTCGACCGGAGCCGGGGAGTCTGCTGCGCTACCTGCGACAGTCGCGTCGCTGGGAGCGTCGACGCGCGCCGACCGACGTTGCTGTTTTTCCTCCTGACGCGCCTTACGCGCTCGCTCTTTCTGCTTTCTGACCTGCTGGTAGTTGGGTTTGGCCATGGGCTGGATTCTCCGTAAGGATTCGACCCGAAGCGTAGGGCGCCGGTCGCGCCGCGTCGCGGTCCGCTGCGTCCTGGGATCACACCAGCGACGCGGCTCGACTGACAGATGCGGCAGATCAGCGCCGTGGGCCGACGCCCCGGCTACGCCCGCCGGAAGCACTGCGATCTTGCGCCTCGCTGACTTTCAGAGACATCCCGCGAGGCCGGTGCCGTTCAAAGCCTGCCTGGCACTCGATGCGTCGGCGTTGGGCCGCGCTTTCATCGGTGGCGGTGCCAAAGGTCACGATCCCGCCGCACACTACATGAGTCTGAGCGGGATTGCCGAACTCCCGCAGTTGTCCCTTATGATTCAGGTAGTTACGGTCGACCTGGAGCTTTCGACCGCGATCGCGCGGCCGGCGGCGGTCAGCCTCAGAAGCGATACCGACGCCCCACAGAATGACGTCCGTGTCCGGGTTGCAGTCCGTGGCGATCCGATGCCACAGAAAGCGACTATCGAAGTTGCGCAAGGGGCGAACACTTACCGCTTTACCCGCTTTTTGCGCCTGCGCACCGCGGAGGCGGCTCGAGGTGTAGAGGCGTCCGACCTCGAGCTCAGCAGCGAGCTGACCGAAGGTCTGGAATCGCTGAACGGGCATATGCGGCGCAGCGTATCCGGCGATCTGGCCGCCGCGCGCGCCCTGACTCAGGCAGCTCGCGCCATCAAGGCCGTCCGCGTAGAGAATCAGGTCTTCTTCATGAATAGCGAGCACCAACCCTGTGCGCTGATTTCTCCGTCCACCAGTTTGCAACTGTGCGGCGGCTGGAAACTGATGCACCCATCGCAGCGCTGCGTATCTTTCGGCTTATCCTGGTACGCGACGGCTTTCTGCGGCACCTTGGCCTGTGCGCCGGCTCGATTTAACCCCAGGCCGCAGGCGGCGGAGGCGCCAACCGCATAGCTCGCCACCCGCTGGAACAAAACACGTCGTGAAAGATGTTTCGGCTTGCTCGGCATGTTCATCGCTCACCCGTCACAGCGCGACGGCGCGCCACAAGGGTAGAGCGCAAGCCGTGCACCCAAGTAGCGCAGGGGAACGTCTTCTGGGCTTGGGGAACGACTTTGCGAGGCGCGCGCGAAACGCGCGCAGAATTCTCCTGGTCCCTCATCTGTCGCGCGGCGATATAGGGCTACGCCCATTCCGCGTGGCTCGGGACAAGCGTCGCGCGGCCCCATCAAGCACCGCCGCCAGCGCGGGCTCGAACCGCTCTTCCGTCAGCCACTGATGGTGCTGTGCGGCGTTTCGCGAGCTTACCCGAGCGAACAGTGCTGCCGTGCGGGGAAGGGCGCCCGTTTTGAAGAGCTGTTGGCCGAGCGCCTCGGCGGATCGGGCTAGATTAGAGTCGCCGTCGCGCCAAGCGCGGGTTTCCGCAGTACGCAACGAGTGACCAAAAACGAAGTCGTCCACGAGTTGGAGGAGCGCCAGCTTGCCTTCCGGGCCCATAGGAGCTTTCTGCAGAGCTTCGAGCGACTGCTCGAAGTGCCGCATCGCATTCGGGCCCGGGGGCGCCCTGCGCATCGATAGCAACGCCCAAGGGTGACGGGCGAACACGTCGCGGGTGCGGCGCGCGATGGCCGATATGGCCTCGCGCCATCGCCGTGGCAGCTGGCCCTCTGGGACCAGGATCTCTCCCATGAGCGCGTTGTCCATCAGGGCTATGAGATCGGCCTTCGTGTGGACGTAGTGATACAGGCTCATCGTGCTCACCCCGAGGCGAGCCGCGATGCGCCGCATCGAAACGGCCTCGAAACCCTCGACATCCGCGATCGACAGCGCTGCGGAGGAGATCTTCTCGCGAGTGAGGCGGCCAGACCGCTCACCGGGCGCCGGGCGCAACCATATCGAGGCATCTGCAGCACGCTTGGACACGCTATCAGTCTACTGGACTCTGGACGTACAGTGTACGATACTTTCGTACACCGTACGTCTAAACACCGGGTGACTCATGCTCGAGTCGATTAGCCACATAGCCCTCATCGTAAAAGATCCTGCCAGGACCGCCGCGCTGTTTCGGGATCTCTTCAGCGCCCGAGCGGTTGAGCGTGAGGACGCGGAGGGTCATCTCGAGACGTTCGTCAACCTGGGAGGCATCCGGATTGTGCTGGTTGCCGCGACCGTTCAACGCGCCCGCACCGGGGACCACATTGCCTTTCGCGCCACCCCGGAGATCCTCGAGGCTACGGCTGCCAAACTGCAGGCGATGGGGCGCGAGTTCATAAGGGCGCGCTCCGACAGGTCCTTGTACTTCTTCGATTACGATGAGCACGTGTTCGAATTGGATTCCGAGGACCTTGATGAGGAGCTTGGAACATAGAGCGCGCCGCAGTTTTCTACGCAGGCGAGTGGACAGATTCGGGCGCAGCCTGTATCAAAACGTCGAAACCACTATCCCCACCCCGGAGGACGACTCATGAAGCATGCACTGGCTATCTCGTGTGCCATCATCGGCTGCTGGCTGTCGGGGACGGCACTGGCCGGCTACGCGGACGACCGCGCCGAAATCGAGAATCTCTCGAATCGCTACATGATCGCCGTGGATGCGGGCGACATGGACACAGTCATGAGCACCTGGGCCGATGATGGCGAGCTGGTGTGGGCGGATGGGACGGAACACGGCAAAGCCGCGATTCGCAAGGCTATGGTGGGCTTCTCGGAGGCGAGAAATCGGAGCATTCCGCAGGGAGCGACTGCCTGGCCGCGCTCGCGGCACTTCATCCTCAATCATGTGATCGATGTGAAGGGCGATACCGCCATGACTGTAGCTTATTGGTTTGAGATCACGAACAACACGCCGCAGAAGAATGCGCAGCTCGTGTACTTCGGACACTATGAGGATACGCTGGTGAAGCGCGGCGGACGCTGGCTGTTCAAGACGCGCAAGGTCTACAACGAATCACTCTCCAATCGCGCACTCTTTTACCCCAACCTGGGTGAGCGAGATCCCCGCAGTCATTGAACCGTGACGCATCGCAGCTGCCAGGAACAGATGAGCTCGGCAAATCATGCTGCCGTTCCCGGCGATTGCTGCCCGGGGAAGGGCGATCCGGGCACCGAGTGCAAGCAGGATGGTAAACAGACTTTGCACTCGAGGATGCTATGATCCGGGAAAACCCGAAGGGTGGTACATCATGAAGAGCGCTCTATTCGTCGCAGCAATGCTCGCGGTCGCACCAGTATTGGCCGACACGAATCCGGCACCGACCATTGCGCCGCCGCCGACACGGGACGAACAGAAGCAGCCGCGGCCGCCGCGTGCCCGCGGCATCAGCACTGCACTGGCGATCGAGGCCGCTACAGCCGCCAATGCCACATGCCTGGCCAATGGCTATGAGACTACCGCCCTCATCACCGACTCCGCGGGTGTACCGATCGTGCTGATCTCCAATGATGGTGCAGCCGCCATCACACAGAGAATCGCAATGAGCAAGGCTCAGGCGACACTCAAATATGGGAAGACCAGCGGAGAGGTCGCGGCCAAGGCTGCTGCGGACACGGCGTTCGCGGCGGAAATAAAGGCAAATCCTCTGATAGAGACCGCCCGGCGTGGTGCGATCCCAATCAAGGCGGGCTCCGACCTGATCGGTACATTTGCCGTGTCCGGCGCGCCGGGAGGCGACAAGGACGAGGTATGCGCAGTAGCCGGTCTTGCAAAGATCCAGGACCGAATCAAATAGTTTGCGCGAGCCCTGCCACTAAGGCTTGGAAATGGGCTTGCCGTTCTCATCGACCTGAATGGTCTTCACCGGCCCCATGCCAACGAGCTCGAGGACGGCAGGCTCCTTCTCACCGGTGCGCGCGCCATCCCAATGCACGGTGTTCTTGACGTCGATAGAGACCGTTCCTGCGTGGACAGGGTAGGTGGTGCGCTCGTCATAGACGTTGCTCGTGGACACCCACCAGGTACCTGACAGCACATAGGCATAGCGGTCCTGATCGTGGAAATGTGGCTTGGAGAAATGACCCGGCCACCACTTGTAGATCACGCCGTACAGGCCTGCCTTGCTCGGGTCTCCGAATAGCTTACAGGTCTGCTGCGCGCCTTCCTTGCCCACGCACTTGATGTCTTTGGGCAAAGTCACAGGAACGTGGGTGGGATCTGGGACCGGGCCCACTGGATCGTTGATGGTGGTGCCCACCCGCGGGTCGCTCTGTGCCAGCGCAAAGCCAGCGACCACCAGCGCAGCGACGGCCGGAACGAGAGCACGTATGACTGGGAAATCCATGCAATTCTCCCGGGGACTGGACTAGGGAGAATAGACTTACCGGCGCGATGCCCGCAACGACCACCCGGCGCACAAGGCTTGCAGATCAACACCAACAGTCGGACCGTGGCGCAGCCAACCGCCGCCGCAGGGGGCTCCATCGACCACGTGACGGTTTCCATCCATGTGGCGGAGAGAGTGACGGCCAGGTTCCTCGCCTGTTGACCGGTCGATACCGCGTCACCACTGGCGCAGCGGAACGCGCCGGTCCATGCTCCCGACAACCACAAAAAAAGCGGGGAGAAACGACTGTGGAGTGGAATCGACGCCTGTTCCTGTGCGCCGCCGGCGCCGTGACGGCCAGCCCGGCGCTGAGCTTCGCGCAGGAGGCGCCGCTGCCGGAGCCGCCCTCGGCGGTCGGACCGATCAAGCTGTTCGACCTGGAGGAGCTGGAAGAGCGCGCGGCCAAGGTACTGACGCCTGGATCGTTCTCGTTTCTTGCCGGGGGCGTCGGCGCCGAGTGGACCTTGCACGAGAACCGCAAGGCCTTCGGTCACTTCGTCATCCAGCCTCAATACCTGCGCGGCGCACCGGCGCCGGATCTGTCCACTACTCTGATGGGCATGAAGCTGTCCGCGCCACTTCTGACCGCGCCGGTCGGAGGCCAGGGTCTGTTCCATGCCACCGCCGATATCGGCACAGCCCGGGGCACGGCGGCCTCGGGCCTGCTGATGACCGCCAGCGGCGCTTCGACCGCCACCCTCGAGCAGATCTCCGAGGCCGTGGGCGCGGGGCCCAAGTGGTACCAGCTCTATCTTCCCGCAGACCGCGGCGAGGCGACCGCCTTGCTGCAGAGGGTCAAGGCGGCCGGCTATTCGGCGGTGGTGTTCACCATCGACGCCTTGGGTGCGGGTAATTCCGAAGAACTGCAGCGCACCGGTTTTCCCGTGGGGCGGGCTCTCGCCGCCGCGTCGGCCCGGGTGACTGCCGGCGCGCCTGGCGCGGGAATCAAGCGCGGCCGGCCGAAGAACAGCTTCGACTGGGACGATGTGGAATTCATCCAGAAGGCCAGTGGCCTGCCGGTGCTGCTCAAGGGCGTGTTGTCGCCCGATCTGGCCAGGAAGGCGGTGGAGCGTGGTGTGGCGGGAATCCAGGTATCCAACCACGGCGGACGGCAACTCGACGGGGTACCGGCCACCATCGACGTGCTCGGCCCCATCGCCGAGGCCGTCGACAGACGCGTGCCCATCATCGTCGACAGCGGCTTCCGCCGCGGCGGGGACGTGTTCAAAGCCCTGGCGCTGGGGGCGGACGCCGTGGCTATGGGCCGCCCGGTCATGTATGGCCTGGCGCTCGGTGGGTCGGATGGCGTCAAGAGCGTCTACGAGAAGCTCACGCAGGAAATCTCCCTGACCATGCGGGCAGCCGGCGCAGGCCGCATCTCGGACATCAGGAGAGCCTATCTCGGCTTCGAAACCCGCGCCCAGGCGTCTCTTTATTGACGTACCGGTCGGACTGGGATGTCGTCCTTCGCGGTGGGCAGGAATGCAACCTCGCGCCAAACCTCCATTGGTTTGATATCGGAGGGCGGCAAAGCGAACGCGCCCAGATAGTCCGTATGTGTGAAAAGCGCTCCGTCGATGGCTTTGACAAACTCATACGGCCCGGTCAGTTGATTGCTGCCGTCGCGATGCATCACGCGCAGATCGAATCGACCACTACACTCGAAGCTACGATGTTGCCGCCGACCGAGTTGCCATAGTCCCTTGTCGTAACTCGCAGCAATGGCATTGTCCGGACCCCTCAGGGTGCAATCCGCACAGATCCTGAAGTAGGCGCCGCGCACGCTTACCGGCGATTCGCCATGCACGGGCCGAAAAGTGAGGATGATCAATTTTCGAGCTCCGCCACCAACTCGAGCTCCGCCTCGATGATTTCCCCCAACGAGCTGGCAGAGAGAGTGAAACCAGGGCGAGCTCGATAAGCATCGAAGGCAACCCAGATCGCGACCATTTCATCGACGTCGAGGCCGGTGAGTGTCAGGCAGACTGCGGTATTGCCATCGCTGGTAATCCAGAAACTGCGTTGCATCGATTGCTGCCAGCGCCGGGCAAAGAACGGCTTGCAGAGCTGTTCACGGATCTCGTCCGCATCCGGGACTTCGTACAGCAGTCGGCTCAAGGCCCTGGCGTCGGCGACCTTTGCGCGCACGGAAGAAATCTTCGTCACGCTCATGACGCCACCTCCGTATGCCTCAGTGCACCACCGCGCGACGCGATGTCGCATCGGCACACGACATATTGATTGAGTTCCCCGGGAATAAGGCGCAGTCTGCATCGACCTTGACTCTGCCCGCGCGGGCCGGAGAAGCCATCTGATGACCCCTGCCGCGGCGACGCTTGCCATCCGTACTCGGTTGACGGGACACAGATTGCCGTACGGGTCGTTATGGCGTTGCCTCGGAGAATACGGCAGCGGTGCTTCATGTGACGGATGCGGGGAGCGCATCACGTCCGCGCAGGCATCCTATGCAGTGGACTTCACGCCGGGCGTTCTGCCCGAGTCGGCCCGGTTCCATCGCGTTTGCTTCGAGATCTGGCAACGTGAGTGCCAGGTGACTGCGCTGCCGTAACGCTGGCATGCAGCAAAGCGCGCCTGTGTACTCGCTGCGTTTCCCAAGAGTACGGCCGCAATGAATCTGACTCTGATCGACGCGTTTGGAAGGTCTGGCGCCAAACCGGGAAACAAACACGGGGCCCTCTCGGCAATCGCGGCCGATGGCGCCATGGTGCTCAACGGCGAGCAGGCCTGTTTTCGACATCCCGAGCGCGGGGTGCTGCGCTACGAGAATCGGGTCTCCACTGACCCTCTTGCGTTGAAGGATGCTCAGCTGCTGGGGCAGCACTTGGCCCTCGCGCGGGATGGCGCCTTGCCAGTACGCATGGTCGTGACGTTCCTCATCGACGGAGAGTCGACGAGTGAGCTGCGCCTGCAGTGCACGCCTATTTGCCACTTTGATACGTTGCCGCAATTGCGTAGGTCAGATGCAGCTTGCAGGGCCTTCGCGAGCTGTGCCGGTCTGGTCGATGGCCGGGGCATTCGAGCACCCCGCACGCTTTCCCACCCTCGGTCGTGAGGGCGCTGTTGACCGCAGTTGTGAGATCGAACCCTCCATCGCAGTCTGCATACGGGCACGAAAACTCAAAGAATGCCCGAGCAGCCGGATGTAACACGTGCGACTGGGCCGCTGGCGTGTTCGGCGATGGGCTTTCGAACGTCAGCTCGAGACGCAACTCTTGAAGAGCCGGGAATGCGACCCGAAGCGCCTGCGATCCCGCACGCTCGCGGCGCAACCGATCCGCGCGCTCCTGGCGGGACCCTTCAGGACCGGATGAGAGTCTCATGACGTGGTCTCGGGAACGCTATGGCCTGGAGCGGCGAATTCTGATGCTTGGGTGTCGCCACTCATTTCGTCTGTAGCGTTTACGCGTGCCGACCGGCGTTGCTGCTTCTCCTCCTGACGGGCCTTCCTGACGCGCTCCTTCTGTTTCCTGACTTGCTGATGGTAACTGGGCCTGGGCATAGGTGCTTTCGACGTGGGGACGGGTGGTACCTGCGATTGTCGCCGAATCGTCAACTCGCTCGCTGCGTGCGGGGCGTCCGTTTGGAGAGTCTTTCCTGGACCGGCATCTGGGTCCGACGGAATTCGACCACGAATCGCTCCCCGTCGAACGAAGAGACGCGTCCCACCAGATCCTTCCGGGCGTAATAGGTCATGCGAGCCGGGGCGATGGCAGCAGGATCCGCCTTCGGGACCAGGGCCTCAACGGCGACGATAACGCGGATCTCACTCTCGTTTGACATCGCCTCTGCCAGATGCGCCCGCAATACCCGCGCAATTTCCGTGGTTTGACCTGACAGGTCCTCCTCATACCTCAAGATCTCGATCTGTGCCTTCTTGAAGCCGGCATACCAGCAGCTAATGATGAGAGCGCCGTCCGGCGTCATCGCCGAGCGTAAGCGTCGTGAGGGCTTCACCTTGTAGCTGGCAAACGCTTCCAGCAGATTGGCGTCATTCATCGCAAGTTCTCTTGGTGGCGACCGACTATGCTCCATGGGCGCCTCAGGTGATTCGGCTCACGCGGCGGTACCGGGAAGGCGCTGTGCGTTCACGATGTAGCTCACCTGCAGCCCGCAAGTCTGCCGCGGGATTCGATGCCGGGAGCGTACGCCGCTGCATTCGAGGGTTCCGCTTGCCTGCAGCGCGGTGCCCAGGAGAATCGACTGCGCTGCATGACTGAGATCGTAGATGCCATCGCAATCTCCATAGGGACAGGGAAAGCCAAAGTAGGCTCGAGCCCCTGGGTAGAGCACGAACGATTGGTCCGCGTGCGGCGGCGCTTCGAACTTCAAGAGCACCGCAATGTGCGTCGCTCTTGGGCATACCTCGCGAAGGAGCGCCGCCGTAGCGCGCCCCTTGCGCAATCGTTCCGCACGATCCTGAAATCCAGACACACTCTTCTGAGTCGCAAGCCGCGGTCTAGTTGAGCGCAACGCCACTGGGCTCCTCCGGAGTTGGTTTGACGTCGAGCGCGAGGGCGAGCCCCAGGCGCCCCAGAAGCGAAAGCGATCCAGGCAGAAGCTCCAGACGGAACTCCTCGCGGGCATAGAGGCCGACGTGCCGTTCGGCGGAGCCGCCTTCCTCCTGCAGCCTCCTCAGGAGATCGAAAGACCGACGCAGTGTCCCGAGCGCGCGCAGGATCTCACTCTCGACGCCGACCTGATCTCGCGCCAGCTCGGGCTTTGCCATGACGCGGCCCGTACAATAGCTTTCGCGATGCGTCCCGCCAATCTCGTCGCCTGCAGGAGCACACCGCATGTCGCCCGCGCGCCACGTATGCTGCGGGTCGACGCGCAGTGCCTCTGTGATCTCCGCCGGGTCGATGTGCGGATGGCGGATACGCAGCGACATGATGAATTGGTGGTCGCTCACATGCAGCCCGGCGAGGTTCCCGGGCTCGTCCGCCCGGGCTCCTTCATCAGTACCGACGCGGTGCGCCGCTCGGTCCGCCCGAGCGCTCCCGGTCCTGCGCTTCGTTGACCTTCAGCGCGCGGCCCTCGAAGTCCGTGCCATTGAGAGCCTGCATAGCGCGGGCGGCATCAGCGCTCGACATTTCGACGAAGCCGAAGCCGCGGGGACGCCCCGTATCGCGATCGCTGATCACGGAGACCTTGTCCACTGCGCCGTGCGCAGTAAACAGAACTCGCACGGAATCTTCGGTAGCGGTAAAGGGGAGATTTCCAACGTAAAGTTTGGTCACTTAAAACACTCGTTCAAAGAAGATGGGAGTAGGCAAAGACGGTTTGCCTCCGGTCGCGGGGATTTCTGAAATGGCTGTCCGGTGGCCGACTTATGAGCGCATCGACGCGCAGGCCAGGGGCGGGCAAGGCGGAAATTCACGAGGCGGAACGGACACTAGCACGTTCCAGACGCGAGCGCTTGACTTTCGCGTTGCTGCTGTCGGCAGCAAGGAATTGCGCTATGCCAACACGTTGCGCGCAGAGCTTGCGAGGTCGAAAATCTCGTCGCAACGGATACGGCGACTCAAACGCAGAAGGAAGGCGGAGCGGGGTGTAACTACGGCGGTTGGATAACGGTAGTGTTTGTTGCCGCTTTAGTCGCGCACACACCTGCGCGCTGCGATATCTTGCCCAAGCAATTTCACAGGTATCACATGATCTGATTGTCATGGGCGCGGATTCGGCCCATGATGCCTGGAGTCGAGTGCGCGATCCGCGATCGCTTGGCCCTGACAGGTGGGATGCCTCGAGACATCGAGCTCTTGCCGTGGCGGCTCACGGAATTTCCAAGTTAGGACCTGAAGTCGCCGTATTCCGGGCTGCACAGCCAGAGGTGAGGCATGAGTATCGATGGTGGCGCGCTCCACATGAACGGCGCACTCGAGGTCTACAAGCTGCTCGATGAGCTGGATCGCCATATCAACAGTCACGATGCGAGCGGTCGGGCCGTTCTGTACCAGGCGAAAGAACGTCTCCGTACGCTCATCATCAGTATGGATCAGTCGAAAACCGTTTAGCGACTGGCGCAGCGTTGCACCGGCAAACGGTTAGCCGGAGTGCACGTCCAGCTGAAAGCGGCCGTCGTTGCGCCGCCGTTTTGCCACGACATCGTGACGGGATGGTGCCGGGGCGCCAACCAGCGAGTGCGGACGTAGCAATTGCTGAACCAGGCTGTGGTCGAACAAACTCTAGGAGCCGCGTAGCGGGCTCGGCACGCTGGTCAGCCAGCGCGGCAGGTAGCACTGTCGGGAATGGGACGGCGCGGCGCAAGTCGACATGGGTTTTGCAACACGGCAGGCGCCGCTATTTCCTTTCACCCAGGCGAGTTGTAAGTTGTAAGCAACAACGCCGAGCCGGCAGAGCGCATGCGGCGCGGAAGTTCCTGTGGAGATTGCCCGTCTCCGTCGGAATGACGACTCCAGAGCTTTCCGACCTCTTTCCCCGGTATATCCCCGTTGCCTTTTGCTAGACTCGAACGTGAACGGGGCGATTACCATCACGCCGGAGAGCAGCAATCGCAACACACATTGAGCTGGTCAAGCAGCACAAGCGGGCGATGATCCGCAAATACGCCGAGTCCGAAGATCGCAGGGGGGCGACACAGATTCTGACGACGTTGGTTCCCTACGTGCTCACCTGGTGGGGGACCGTCGAGTATGCGAGCGTCTCCGCCTGGGTTGCCGTAACGGCAGTTCCGCTGCTGGTCTTGTTTACACTGCGCGTGTTTGCGCTCATGCACGAGTGCGGCCATGGGAGCCTGTTTCGCAGCTCATCGCCGAATCGCTGGACCGGATTTCTCCTCGGCGTGATATCTGGCATGCCCCAGTATGTCTGGTCGCAGCACCATAATTATCACCATGCTCACAACGGCAACTGGCAGAAATACCGCGGACCCTACTCGACGCTGTCGATAGATGAATATTCGGCACTGACCGCTTTGCAGCAGCGCATGTACAGGCACAAGTGCAGCATTGCGGCTGCGCCGCTTGCCGGCTTTATCTATCTGATCTTCAACCCGCGCCTGACGTGGATGAGAGGCACTTGCGGGCTGGTGTTGCACATCGTCAGGGCGAAGATGGCGCGGACCGGCGTATCAGTCCGCGAGTGTGTCGCGAGCTACCGGACGCGCTTTTGGAAGACGACTACGGAATACAGGCATATGTTCTGGAATAATGTCGTCCTGCTCAGTGCATGGGCGTTCATGGTGTGGGCGTGCGGTGCTGCGCTGTTCTTTCTCATCTACCTGTTGAGCGTGTCGATCGCTGGTGGCGTGGGCATCGTGTTATTCACGGTTCAGCACAACTTCGAGCACGCTCACGCAACTGACAGCGAACGCTGGGACCCCGATACCGGCGCCATCGAGGGGACGAGCTTTCTCGTACTGCCTGCCTGGCTGAATTGGTTCACGATCAACATTGGCTATCATCATATTCACCATTTATCGGCGGCGATTCCAAACTATCGTCTCGCGCAATGCCACAAGGAGTACAGGCATCTATTTCGCCAGGTCGCTCGCCTCAGCCTGTCGAAGGTCCGCAGCGCAATGCAGTGCATTCTTTGGGATGTGCGTGCGCAGCGAATCATCACGCTCGCGGAATATCGGGAGCAGATTCGCTGCGGCTCGTCCTGAGGTCGCCCGAGCTACGACTCAGGCGGAGCGCTGAGTGCGGCTCTGAGCTCTTTCACTTCGGCAGAAGCTGTGATGTCCCGGCGGCGCCGGATTATCTGTCGGACAATCCTACGAGAGTGCCTCGTCGGCTCTCTCCGCGATGGCCATTGCAATCGTAACGGCCGCTTCCGCGATCTCCTTCGGGTTGTTCCCTTGTTGCAAAACGGCTGGATTGTTGAATCTGCCCACCATGCCGCTCGCGATCTGCGATGCTGCCAATATCAATGTTTCGGTGTCCACTTGCACGCTCCTTCCGCCTCAATCAGGCCACCGGTTTGGGCCTGATGCCGGTCCCCTATAGTGATGGGACCTGCGGAAAGTAGCAAAGGGGATGGTCTTGCTATCTCAGCGCCCGCCCGGCCGCAAGCGGCCCAGAGGATGACGTTGGGATCGCATGCGGGATCGTCGTACCGCCGGGATGAAGTCGACGCAACACCTCGCCGAGCCCTTCGCCGCAAGAATGACCAGCATGTCGCCGATGGGGATGATGGGCTTCCACGAGCAGAATGATGCCGACCATGTGGGAGCCACCCCAGACCATAAACGCCAGCACGGCGAGTCCTGATGCGATGTCGCGCACGCCCTTGAGACGAAGCCACGACCCGATATGGGGGCCCTCTTCGGGAAGCGGCAGGCCAAAGGTGGGGCACCACCAGCCCCTCAACCAGCTCGCCACTCTTCTCAGTTATATCCCATCGCCCTAGACGGTCTTCGGTGGACGCTTATCTTCAACGTTCATTCAGCGGTTTCCCTCTCATTTGTTGAGCCGCTGATGGGCTGCCCGCGGGTTACACTTGCGCAAAAGCCGGCAGGCGATGGATTGGGGGAGGCCGATGCGAGTTCTGCTGATGAGCCTGATGCTGTCCGTGGCAGCCGTGGGGCATGCGCAGGAAGGGTTCCCGCTCGATGGAACCTGGCGCGGGCAGCGTGTCGCCGGCACGGACACCCCGGTCACGATCGTGATGGTCCTCGGTTGGGACGGGAAGACGATCTCCGGTCTCATCGATCCGGGTCCCAAGTCCATTCAGATCACGAAGGCCGAGCTCATCCCAGAGGGCTGGCGGGTCAAGATCGAGGCGCACACGAAGTCCGGCGAAGCAATCTCCTTCACGGGTGCGATCGGCAAGCTTGGCGCCTACGACCGCACGATCACCGGAACCTGGATCGAGGGCGCACGCAGCTATCGCGTTCGCATGGTCCGTGAGTAGCCGAGCGAGGGCCCCGCTGGCCGCCTTGGCCGGGCTCGGTGCCGCGATCGTCGCGTTCTACGGTGCACCCGTCTGGACTACGTCGGCCGCAGCAGCCGCGCTCGGGGATGTCCCGCCGCCGCGCTTCTCCGACGGCATGGTGCGGTTCGACCGTGCCCCGGGCGAGAAAGGCTACTGGAGCCTCCCTTCTGCAAGCAGCCTCATCGAGGAGGGGGTGAGCGTGAAGATGGATGCGCGCGGACGGCTCGCTAACCTCGCCGATGCTTCGCGAGTCGCGCCGTTCCAGCCCTGGGCGCTTGCGCTCTATCAGTACCGACAGAAGAATGACTTCGTCGACGACCCTATGCACGAGTGTATCGGCCCCGGCAATCCTCGAGCGATGCTGACGCCCGGAGGCATCCGTATCATCCAGGATCGCAACTACAACCGCGTCTATATCCTCTACGGCGGCGGCAATCACGGCTGGCGGGTGATCTTCCTGGATGGACGCAAGCCGCCCGATCCCGATGAGGTCGTGGGAACCTTCTACGGCAACGCCGTCGGGCACTGGGAAGGGGACACTCTGGTCGTGGAGTCGATCGGATTCAATACCCGTTTCTGGTTTTCCAACGGCGGCCTGCCGCACACCGAGGCGCTGCACCTGACCGAGCGCTTCTCCCGGCCGTCGCACGATGTGTTGCGGTACGAAGTGACCATCGATGATCCCCGCACCTATACTCGTCCCTGGAAGAGCGCCTGGACTTTTCGCTGGGTGCCCGGGGACATCGCCGAGTATTACTGTGAGACGGGCCGTCCTTGAGGGAGATCCACCATGTCGATTCCCAAAACCTCGCACCTCATCTCCTCGATCCTCGTGGTGCTGCTTGCAGCTGCACCCGTGCCGAGCGAGGCCCATCACTCCTTTGCAGCAGAATACGACTCGCTGAAGCCCGTGACGGTCACCGGGGTCGTCACCCGCGTCGAGTGGACCAACCCCCATACCTACATCTACGTCGATGTGACGGACAAGGATGGCAAGGTCACGACCTGGGGCTTCGAGATGGGTCCACCGCACATGCTCCAGCGCGCGGGTTGGAAGAAGAACAGCCTCTCGATCGGCGAGCAGGTCATCGTAGACGGGTGGATGGCCCGGAACCGAAGTCAATACGCGAACGCCCGCAAGGTGACACGTGTGAGCACCGGCGAGGTGCTCGGCGCCGCCTCATCGGGAGGCCAGACGCTCACGGGAAACCCCGGCGGTGCGCGTCCGGACACCCCCTGAGCGTTGCGGGTCTGGCAACATGAGAGCGCTCGCACTGTTCGTCCTTGGGCTCGGCGTGCTGCTTCCCGCTGCGACGCCGGGACAGCAAGCTGGGTCTCCGGGTTCTCAGCACCCGGACCTCACGCGTCCTCCGCCGCGGGGACCGGACGGGCGGATCAGCTTCGCAGGGACTCCACACGAGGTCGGCAACTGGGAAGGTCCGCCGGGCGCCACGATGATCTTCAATAAGGGCCGCCCCGCCGTGCCGGGCGCGGCCCTGCCGACGAACCTGACGGTCGATCAGGTGCCGTTTCAGCCTTGGGCGCGCGAGCAATATATGAAGCGCCAGGCGAACCTGACGGCCGATGATCCCCACACGCGGTGCAAGCCCTCCGGAGGGCCGCGGCTCTGGCATACGCCATACGGCATCGAAGTGCTCGATATGCCCGAGACGAAGGAGGTCATCTTTATCGGCGTCGGCGCGCCCCACAGCTGGCGGATCGTCTACCTCGACGGGCGTCCGCATCCGAAGGACCTGAAGCCGTCCTGGTACGGGCACTCGATCGGTCACTGGGAGGGCGACACGCTCGTGATCGACACGGTCGGGTTCAACGAGCGTTTCTGGCTCACGCGCGAGGGGGTCCCTCACACCTCGAAGGCGCATCTCATCGAGCGCATCTCACGCCCGAATTTCTATCAGCTCAAGTACGAAGCGACGATCGATGATCCCGGCGCGTATACGCACGCCTGGTCTGGAGGCTGGTTCTTGCGCTGGTCCCCGGGTAACGAGCCTTTCGACTATCTCTGCCAGGAAAACAACCGCGACCCGGCGCGCATGATCGGCCCGCAGGGCGAGCACTGAGGGAGCAAGTCAGCCGAGAACCTGTGCATCGATCGTGGGGAGCAGCGGTGGCGCTGTTTGCAATGCGCAAGGGAGCGCGCCGCCGCGTTCCGACGCCGGCATGGGCACGGTGCTTGATATCCCTCATAGAGAGCAGCGTAGGGGAAGTGGCCGCCGACGAATGACATCGGCGGTGGTGAGGTTTGCTGCGTGTCGGGTGTCGCAGGTCGAATGGCACCTGGGGTCGAGCGCAGGCCCGCACCGGTTGCGGGTTCAAGCTGATAGTGGCTAGGTCAGTTTTCCAGCACTCTCCGACAACGGAGCAGTAACAGATGTTCAGTTTCAAGTCGTGGCTGAGCAGTGCCTGCTCAAGTGCGGCAGACACTTGGCCCTGTACCGCTAATCCGCCGGTAACCGGCTGTGATGCTTAGTCCAGACCATTCGAAGCGCTATGTGCGCTAGCGGACATGGTCGCCAGGCCTACATCGGTGGGAGCGCGAGACGGCTGTAGCTGTAGCAATATTGACCCAAAGGCGGCAGGAAAGCCCGTATTGCCGAGGGCGGACCTGCTGTGTGCGGCGGCGCACAGACTCTATCTTGCCATGCGGCTTAGCTTTGCAGTGACGGTTGTGGCTGGAGACACAACGCCGGGCGATCGCGCCCTGGGGTCGCCTCCTCGGGCGGGGGGCGTGCCGACCATCGTGTCCATCAGTCGAGGTAAGCCATGGACCATACAGCGCAATCGACTCCTCCGGAGCTCAGGGTTGTCGAAATTGCACGAGACGCAGCCGATCCGCAGCCAGCTGACAAACCATGTGACGCCGCTGTCTCTGAGACATTCCGGCTGACCGCTTGTGAGCACGCGCATCATCACCCTCGCCGAGGGCTTCCGGGGGGCCTGGGTGTCGGTCGAAAGCTCCGGAAATCAGAGCAGTGTACGGAACCGCACATCAAGCAGGACAGGGACCAGCGTAGACTACCTGGATGCTCCACGAGTTTCTAACCAGCAATCGCGCCGATCTGATTGAGCGCTGCCGTCTCAAGGTTGCTCGAAGGTCTGCACCTCGAGTGACCCAGACTGAGCTCACCCACGGCATTCCTCTGTTTCTTGATCAGCTGATCAAGACGCTCCAGGTTGAGCAGACCTCCGACCCCATGCTCAGCCGCAAGGTTTCCGGTCCGGCCGGTGGCGGGGGGCCCGTACTGTCGGAAATGGGCGCCGCTGCGGCGTTGCATGGGCGCGAATTGATGCAGCAAGGCTTTACCGTGGATCAGGTGGTGCACGACTACGGAGATCTGTGCCAAGCCATCACGGATCTGGCGTTCGAACGCAAGGCGTCGATCGAAATAGACGAATTCCGAACGCTCAACCGCTGCCTCGACAACGGCATCGCCGATGCCGTCACGGAATACTCCTACCAACGCTACGCTGTCGGAACCAACGATGACAGTCAGGCGCTCAATGAAAGGCTTGGGTTTCTCGCGCACGAGCTGCGGAACCTCATCCATACGGCCACGCTCGCCTTCACGGCCATCAAAGCCGGCAGTGTCGGGGCGACCGGGGCAACCGGAGCGGCGCTTGAGCGCTCCCTGATCGGACTGCGTACGCTCGTCGATCGGTCCCTCGCCGACGTGCGAGTCGCCGCCGGTATGCCGCCGCGGCACGAGCTCGTCTCCCTCGCCGGTTTCATTGATCAGATCGGCATCTCCGCATTGCTCGAGGCGCGCGCGCGTGAGTGCCAATTTGCGGTATCCGAAGTCGACGAGCATCTGGCGGTCGATGTCGACCGCGATATGCTTCTCTCAGCTCTCGGCAACCTGCTGCAAAATGCGTTCAAGTTCACGAAACACGGCACTGAGGTATCGGTGCATGCCTATGCAGTTGCGGATCGGATTCTGATTGATGTCGAGGATCATTGTGGCGGCTTGCCGGCAGGCAGCGCCGAGGGGATGTTCCAGCCCTTCACTCAGAGCGGCAAGGACAGGTCCGGTCTCGGGCTGGGGCTGGCCATTTGCCGCCGCAGCGTCGAAGCAAATCATGGAATTCTCCGCGTTCGCGACGTACCCGGATCCGGTTGCGTCTTCACCATCGACCTTCCGCGGCGCGCATTGGCGTAGTGCCGCATTTTCATTCGTCCGAGAGTTCGAGCCCGCGGCCGCGGCATCGCTAGCGACAGGATTGTCGTCACGCCCACGCTAGCGGCGCGGCATCGCGAAGAAAGCTAAGCTATTTCCGGTGTAGGCGCAGTCTTGCGCGTTTGACGCGTAATGCCACTGGTGGGTCATTCGAAACACCGGCATGCTCGAACGCCGTAGTCCACACATGGCTGCTCTCCGGAGTTGTCTACCATGTTACAGAGTGCCAGTTCGTCCCAAGATGCTGAATTCCGCAAGCGAGGCCGAAGTTCGGTGCTGGTCGTGGACGATGATCCGGATGCACGAGAGATGTTCGCGTTGGTGCTGGAAATGGCGGGACACAGCGTTCGAACTGCGAATGATGGCGAACATGCGCTGGTAGTGGCTGAAGCTTTCGGCCCGGATGTCATTTTTCTCGACATCGAGATACCGAAAGGAAATGGTTACATCACTTGCCAAAACCTCCGCAAGTCACCCGCGCTTCAGAACGCGAGAATCTACGCGGTCAGCGGTGTCACCGGCGCGGCTCACGAGCGGCGCTGTGCCGAGGCCGGATTCGACGGTCAGGTTTCCAAGCCCGCAGACCCCGCTTGCTTCGACCTGCTTATTCGACAGGACCGTACCGGCTTCAGCCGCGTCAATTCGCCAAGTTAGCGATGCTACCGATGCATGCCCCGCGGGCACCGCTACCGATTCAATCTCGACGTCGCCCAACCTGGTGTTTGCGGAACGCTGAACCATGCGTTCCATCTTCATCCCCGGCCTTCGCCCGATCAAGTGACGGCCGATATCGCATTGATAGGCAGCCCTGGTATCGATCTCCAAACTACGACCTTGGTAGGCGAACGGTGAACTCACTTCCGTGCCCGGTGCCCGCGCTTGCCGCGGTGACGCGACCACCGTGGCGCTCGACCAGACTGCGCACCAAGGCAAGTCCGATACCGAGGCCCGCCTCCGTCCGCCCCGATGACGGATCCGCCTGGACGAAGAGTCCGAACACACGCGGCAGGACTTCCGTGGCAATGCCGATGCCACTGTCGCGTATGCGCACGATGGCTTCGACCTCTTCCTGTTCCACGAACAGCTCGACGTCGCCCCCCGCATCCGTGTACTTCGCGGCGTTCAAGAGCAAGTTCACGAACACCTGCTCGAGTCGGGCGGGATCCGCCTGCAGCCACACGGGCGCATCCGGGAATGATGTGGTCATCCGGTGATGGCGCTGTTCCATGGTGAATTCGACGGTCTGCGCGGCGTGAGCTGCGAGGACGCGCAGATCGATTCGTTGGCACTGCAGGCGTAGCTGTCCGCTTCGGACGCGTGACACGTCGAGAAGGTCTTCGACGAGACGAGTCATGTGCCCAACCTGACGTTCGATTAGCATTCGCGCCTTCACCGCGGAGGGATCGGCGGATGTGTCCATGCGCAGAACGCGGGCCGCGCTCCCGATCGCACCCAGAGAATTGCGCAGCTCGTGAGAAAATACCGTCATGAATTCGTTGTTCCCGTTTTCCATGCCAAGTTCTTGGCCGTTCGACAACAGAGACCGAATCTGAAGGCGATCCGCGCGCTCCCGCGTGCTGCGCTGGAGCATCTCAGCCGGGCGGAAGTTGAGACTGTGGTCGGCAAGCTCGTTATCGACCTCGCGCCCGTTGATATGCTCGACGCTAGGGTGGCCACCACCAGTGGATTCAGATTGATCGTTCATGGGCTTCTCCCCGAGTGATAATTCGATGATCAGCACGCCCCTCAACCGACCAACCCATCCGCTCCACCAGCCAGATCACCCGGAGCAGGGTTGCGTCTCGCGCCGTTGCCAATGCTCGCGAAGCTAAGCAGCATGACCGCACACGTCTGTACGTCACCGCACGCACCGGAACTCGGTGGGTCCAACAGCATTATTCCCTGTCGCCGGTCGCACGGGGCGGCCGTAGAATTTCTCATGGATTGAATGCCTTGGCGCTTGAACAAGCCCTGAACCGAGGCCCCCTATGTACGATGCACCACATATGGCATTCCGAAAAGGTCTAGGTTACGGCAACGCATCATATGCCAGCGAGACGCGTGCAATGACGGGGACCTCTCAGCCACGGCAAAATCACATTCTGGATGCGTTACCGCAGCCGGAACGCGACCGGCTATTTCCGCACCTGAAGCTCGTAGCGCTACCGCTCGGTGAAATTCTGTACGAGTCGGGCGACACGCTACATCACATCTACTTTCCGACCGACTCGATCATCTCACTCCTGTACGTGCTCGAGGATGGCGCCTCGGCGGAAATCGCCGTGGTCGGTAATGAGGGCGCGATCGGCGTGGCTCTCTTCATGGGCGGTGAAACCACGACGAACCGTGCCATCGTACAAAGCGCCGGCTCTGCATACCGACTGACCGGCGCGCGGCTGAAGGAGGAATTTGGGCGTCACGGTGAGATGCTCCACATCCTGCTGCGTTACACACAGGCCTTGATCACACAGATGGCCCAGACCGCGGTGTGTAACCGGCATCACTCGGTGGACCAGCAATTGTGCCGCTGGCTGCTGCTGTCTCTGGACCGGCTGTCCTCAGCCGAATTGACCATGACCCAGGAACTCATCGCTAATATGCTCGGTGTGCGCCGCGAGGGCGTCACCGAGGCCGCCGGCAAGCTGCAGAAGCTCGGTGTGATCACCTATCAACGTGGACACATTACAGTGCTGGACCGGCCGCGCCTGGAACAGCTCTGCTGCGAGTGCTATGCCGTGGTCAAGAAGGAAACCGACCGCTTGCTGCCCCTGCATCCGCTGCACTTACACGGTGAACAGCCGCTTACAACTCGCGATGCCGGGAACGAGCAGAAGTGAAGAAAAACAAGCGTCACCCATCTGGGACGGACTTCCCTGTCAAGAACGCCATTCTTCGCACGCTCCTCAACTCTGAGTACAAACATCTGAGGCCCATGCTCGAGCGAGTAGATCTAACGCTTGGGGAGATCATTTATCAGGCCGATCAACGTATCGACCACGTTTACTTTCCAGAAACGGCAGTGGTGGCCATGATCGACACTGTGGAGGACGGCGCCACTGTCGAGGTCGGCATCATTGGCCACGAAGGCATGGTGGGGATCAATATTTTCCTGGGTTGCCTGGTGACGCCCGATAAGGCGATTGTGCAGATTTCCGGCAGCGCGATGCGAATGAAGACGAGTGCCCTGCGGAAGGAACTTCGCTTTGGCAGTCCGCTGCAACGCCTGCTCCTGCGCTACACACAGGTCTTGCTGGCCGTCATCAGTCAATCGGTCGCTTGCAGCCAGCACCACACGGTGGGGCAGCGTCTTGCCCGCTGGCTGCTCACGATGCATGACCATGCTGAATCGAACGAGTTTGAAATGCCCCACAAATCCATTGCGGCGATGCTGGGGGTCCGCCGAGAAGGTGTTACCGAGGAAGCCGTGAAGCTCCAAGCGGCAGGATTAATTGCCTACCGCCGCGCTCACATACAGATACTCGATGAGGCGGGATTGAAGAAGAAGTCCTGCGAATGTTATCGGTTCATACGACGGCAGTTCGACGGCCTGCTCAAAGAGGTGCCGGCCTTCTTGTCGCGCAAACCTCGAATTTCACGCTACAGGGCTCGATAGCGGGCAGGTCAGCCGCTCTTGCGGAAACGTCTCGCCGGCACGGGACGACCAATGCGATCCTCCCAAGCCGCGATGTCGTTCGCGTCGGTGCCGGACCGTCCCATCGCGCCCACAATAAGCGTGGGCCTCAACGGAGTCGGCCGTCGCAGGTCCGTAGTCAGCCCACAGAAACTTCCCCGATTGGTCTGGGTCCAGGGCGATCCGTGGGCCGATCGCCTCAATCAGCGTCGCCCGAGCGCTCGGCATCCCGACCCAGTGGCTCCTCCAGACGGGCCAGGAGGGCGAGGAAACGCTCTCCCACCTAGCGGGGGGGCCGCTACGAGCTTTATAGCGCTTACCAGATTCGAGTGCCGGTCGTCCCGGTCAGCATCGTTGCAACAGAGCCACGCTGCAACGATTCGCACCAGCGGGTACCGGGAGCAGTTTGGTCACACCCGTCGGTTACTCTCCGGGTGCGGGCGCCTCATTCGCCCCCGTCCACGGAAGCTCCTCGCGAATGGCCCGGACGACCTCACTAGCGATCTCGGCGCGTTCGAGGATCGGATGTTCAGCCCGAAGCTTGCCGCTGAGAACACCGCGCGACTCACGCACCGAGCGGATGATGCGATCGAGGGTGGGGTCAGGTCCCTCGATGATGCTCTTCAAGCGGGTACGGGCGGCGCCGTGGCGCTGAAGGTACTGCGCCTCGGCGCGCATTTCCTGTTCGATGGTCAAATCGAGTGCGTGAGCAAGAAAGGCTACGTGGCGGGTCAGGTCGGGATAACGCCATGCGTGCAGGGCGTCCGAATACGCATCAAACTGGAAGTTATAGTGGACGCCATCTGCTCCTTGTTGGTCCGCGCCGAAAGAGCATCGATTTTGATACTGCTGCATCAGCGGACGGGAGAAAAGTTCCAAGACGCCGTCATAGCTCAAGGGGCGCAACTCCGCTCGGTGCAAGACCGCCGAGACCGGCACGATGTACGGGGCAGGTAGGGCACCGTCGCGACGTAGAATATCGTTGATCAGGAATCGGCTGATGCGGCCATTCCCATCGATCATCGGGTGTAGGTAAACGAAGCCGAACGAGACCAATGCCGCACGTGCCACGGAGGATAGGCCTGCGGTTCGTTTCACTAGTTCCTGGAGTCCGGCAAGCATCGAGGGCACCACATCCCAGTGGGGACCGATGTAGTGCACCAGTTCCTCTCCAAGGCGCGCTGTCTCCCCGACAAACACCGGTGAGCGGCGCAGCCCATAGTGCAGGGCATTGGGACCTAAGATCTCGCGCTGCAGGGTTTCTAACTCGATGGGATCCAGCGGATCGGCCGATTGTCCGGTGCGTTGCTCGATGACGGCGGCAAAGCGTTGAATGCGATCACGTTTGCTCTCTTCGTGCTCGATGGCAAAGCTGGCGCGGCTTTCTTTGACGGTCAACCACACGGCGCTGCGCACCACGAGTTCGCGACTGAACTGCCCCTCGAGTCGTGCCATACGCTCCCCCACATCGAAGGCGAGTGCCTGGGTGACCTGTGGGGTGAGATACACCTGGGGACTGAAGCGCGTATCCCCGAGCAGATTGTCGCGCACGCGCCAGCGGGCATTGTTGATCGGGGAGGGCGCGGTGAGTTCGCGCATGGGATCGAGAGCTGCGATGTAGTTACCGCGGGTGCGGTCGGGCACATCGAGCTGCTGCCCGGTGAGGCTTTCGTACAGAAAGCCGGTGCGGCGGGCGTACTGTCCAGTGGGTTCGGCTCGGATCCAACCTTCGAGGTCGGCGGCTGGGAGCACCGCAAACAGACGCGAGAGGGTCTCCAAGTGGACGCCTTCGTGTTTGAGGGCGAAGGCGAGATGGCCGGCGACGGTCGAGTCCGGCCTGAGCAGTTCCTGTACAGTACGGTGCTCAGTGTGGCCATCGAGCACCCTGGCACGTGTGCCCCCGATGGCGGTCTCCACCGCTAATGCTTGAGTCACCGTCAAGCCGTAGCGCTCAATGAGCCATCGGTAGCCGATCCAATCGGGCACTTAAAATCGTCCTCGTTCACACAAGAACGATTATTCTAAGACCATAACGCTTAAAAATATCTATTTTTTGATAAAACCGATTACAAGGTCGCCGGACACCCCGGTCAAGACTCTGCCGAGTCGCCACCTGTGGGTCGCATAACGTCGTATCGGTGTTCCGCCTTGCCCCCAGGGCGCAAGGCGTGCAGTCGGCCGCGCTGGATCTAGACCGCGCCTTTCGCGTAACTGAATCGATCATCTGAAGTTGAGCGTCGTGGCGTGTTCATGCCAACAGCACAGGGGAAGCGACCTCCGCTATTGAGGCCGAGCGCGTTGAAGCCTGCCGGCTACCGCGCGCGGTTGACGGATATCAGAACTCGGATACGAGCAGCGCGCATCAAGGCGTCGCTTTCTGTCAACCGGGAACTCATCTGTCTCTATTGGGACATCGGTGGATTGAGATCTGGCTCGTAAGCTTCATGCAATACGACCTAGGCTTCTTCGACGAGGAGTGCGGGAGGGTGGAGTGCGCCGAGAACCCCTTCGGGGCTAAAGTGTCACCCATGTCCCCGGTATAAAACGTTACCCATCCACCCGGAATGGACACACGTTGCAAGTGGTAGCGGGGGCAGGATTTGAACCTGCGACCTTCGGGTTATGAGCCCGACGAGCTGCCAGACTGCTCCACCCCGCACCAGGAGGGCGCGCATCATACAAGCGACCCGCGGGTCCAGCAACCGAATCATCAAAACCGCCATCAATAAGCGCCGCCCTAGCCATCCCCTCCCTAAGGCGCTGCCCGCGGTGGACGCCACCGCCGCCGCCGGCAATGGCTCGCAAGGGCCGGACCCCGAAAAGCGGCTGCGTAGCCTCAGCCCGCCACCACCAGCTCCCCGAATGCCTTGAGCACCCCGTTCCACCCTTCCTCGGAGTCGAAAGCCTCGCGCAGCCGGGGGGCGTTGTCGCCGAGACGCTCGAGATAGCGGTGCTCGATGTCCACGCGCGTCTCGCCCGCGGCGAGGGCGGTGAAGGTGATCTCGACTTCCGTCACCAGCGCGGGGTTGAACTTCCAATCGGCGCCGATTTGCCAGGCGAGCACGAGCCTTCCGGGCGGCTCCCATTGAAGAACTTTTCCCCACTGGCATTCGGACCCGTCGCTGCCGCGTTCGTACCAGCGTCCGCCGACGCCGGGCTCGAGGACCACGTCGGCCTGCGGTGCGGAGCCGATCGACTTCGACCGTGGCCACCAGCGACCGATGCGGGAGGTGAAGGTGGTGAATGACTTCTCCGTGCTCGCCTTGACAACGATGCTTTTGCGAACGGGGGCAGGGCGGATGACTGTCATGGGCTTTTGGGCGCTCCGGTGTCGGAGGTCTCGTTGTCTGCGTCGGACTCGACGTCCGCGGCAAAGGCGCGTAGAGCGCCGTCCCACATGTCGTCGATCCAGGCGCGAATCTCACCGAGGCCTTTCGGATCGATCTCGTATACGCGGCGTGTTCCGCGGGCCTTGTCACGGACTAGTCCTGCAGCCTTGAGGACGGCCAGATGCTGAGAGACGGCAGGGCGGGAAACAGGCGTAGTGCGAGCGAGCTCGCCGACAGCGCGAGGGCCCGCCCTGAGGTGCTCGAATAGCTGCCGCCGTGTTGGATCGGCCAGCGCCTGCAGGGCCGCTGCCGCCGCCGAAGTCTTTTTCATACGCTCAATGCCGCCGGCGCGGCGCCGGCGCTGCTGCTTAGGCCGCCTGCATCAGTCTCTCGCGCTCGGTGGCCTGCAGGCTCGGTCGAGTGGCCATCCGCTCCATCCATGCATCGAGAGGGGTGCCTTGGAGAAGGCTCTGTCCCTCTGCCGTCATGCGGAACATCGCGATGTGCGGCACCAGCATCAGATCGGCGATCGACAGGGAATCGCCGGCCACGAAGGGTGCGCTGCCCATCAGGCGCTGCAGCTCCTGGACACAGACGCGCGCGGCGGGGACGGCCTTGGCGACGCCTTCCTCATCGGGGCCGCGCCCCCAGAACATCTGTGACATGAGCCGCTCGGCGGTGATCTTCACTGTGATCTGCGGGAACACGTACCAGTCCACGATGCCCGCGATCTGATTCATGCGCGCCGCAGCCTTCGCATTCTGCGGCTGCAGCGGGTTGTGCGTGGACAGGGAGTCGACGTACCTCAGGATCGCCTGGGTTTCGTACAGACTGAAATCGCCATGTTCCATCGACGGGATGCGGCCGAAGGGTTGCCGCTTCAGGTACTCAGGCGTGCGGGCTGCTCCCATCGGCATGATCGCCAGGCGATAGGGGACCCGTTTCTCCTCGAACCCGAGAAGCGCGCTACGCACATACGGACTGCCAGGTATGCCGTGGACGACGATGCCGCTCATGGTGATCTCTCCCTCGCGCGGAACACCGGGGTGGTGTCGCCTGTGGGAGTGTATGGTAAGTATGAACTTACCGAGTGTCAAGTCACCGCAGCAGCGATTCGCGCCGCCAGTTGTTTGCCTTCCTCAGGTGCAAGGGATCCCGCTGGCCACCCCACCCCCAGCCCCTGCGTCCGATTGGGTTTCGGGATGATGTGGAAGTGCACGTGTGGGATCGCCTGGTGCGCAGCGGTGCCGTTGTTCTCCAGCACGTTGTACTCGCTGACTCCGGTGACGGCCACGACGGCGCGGCACAAACGCGGCAGGACTCGACCGAGCGCGGCAGCGGAGTCATCCGAGAGTTGATCCATTGTCTGCGCCGGCTCCTTGGGGATCACGAGCGTGTGGCCGGCGCTCAACGGATTGATATCGAGGAAGGCCAGCACCTTCTCGTCTTCATAGACTTTGTGACAGGGAATGTGACCGCTCAGGATTTTTCCGAAAATCGTGTCCGCCATACTGTCCTCGTTTGCGGCTGCGCTTGCACGTTGAATCCTCGGGCGCAGGCCGCACCATTGTCACTCATCCGCGATGGAAGTTCGCGCGTGCTCCGGCTCGGAACATGTTCGATGCCCGACCGTCTACTTCTCATACCGGGGTGTGCCAGGCGGGTGCGCCGCAACGGTGCAGGCGCGAGCGGCGCTCGAACCAATGCGAGGGTGCGAAGTGATTCAGGAGCTGTGTAAATTCTTCTCGCCATTCCATCAGATGAAAGATGTGAGCCGCGGCTCCTTCGAGGAGCGGGCGGCCGCCTACCGCCACAACCGAAGCCTGCGGGGGGAGATCTGCGCCTGCATGACGCGATGGCTGCTGTGCTGTGCGGTGGCGTCGGGACTGACCTCGCTGTTCGACACCCTGTCCGGAAACAGCACAACGGGCATCGATGTGTTCGTCGTGTTGGCCGCGGCCTGCGCGACGTTCATCGCCTGCGGGGTGTGCGTGCTGTTCGTTTCGGCGTACGTCTACGTCTACCTGGCCCACGAGCGCTGGTAGGATCGTCCGGGTGGCGGTCGATGCCGCCTTCCCGCCAGGACTTTGCTACTGCCGGCGGGCCGACTGCCTGGCCGGAAAGGCCACGCCGAGGCGGCGCATCTTGCGGTAGAGCGTGTTACGGCCGATGCCCAGCTTCTGGGCGACCCGGCTGATGTTGCCGTGCTGCAGGTCGATCTCGCGCAGCAGGGCGGTGCGCTCGGCCTTCTCCAGCGGGTTGAGCGATTGGGCCTCTGGCGGGGACTCCCGGGGCTCGGCGCCGGCCACGGGCAGCCCGATTCCATAATCCGAAGGCAGATTCGTCACGTCGAGCCTGTCGCTGGCACGCATGGCGATCATGCCGCGGAGGACATTGCGCAGCTGCCGGATATTCCCCGGCCAGGAGTACGCACAAAGTGCCTCGACGAGCTCCTCGCCGAGCGACACCGACGGCGTTGCCGCAGCCTCCTGCGCGAAAATATGTCGAATCAGAGCACCCTTGTCCCGCCGCTCGCGCAGCGGCGGCAGCGCGAGAACCAGGCTTTGCAGGCGATAAAACAGGTCCTCGCGAAACTCCCCGCGCCGCACCTTCTCCTGCAGTCCGCCGCGTGCGGCGGTGATGAGCCGAACGTCGAGCTTGATCGGTGTCTCGGCGCCTGAGGGGGTGACCTCGCGCTCCTCGATCACGTGCAGCAGCTGCGCCTGCAACTCCAGGGGCAGATCGCCGATGTCATCCAGGAAGAGCGTGCCGCCGTTGGCCTGCACGATCCGGCCCCGCTCGGCCTCGGGAACCGGGGTGCCGGCGGCGGCGGGACGGCCGAACAGCTCGCACTGCATCGGCATTTCCGGGAGCGAGCTGCAATTGACCGCGATGAAAGGCTTGTCGGCGCGCTCACCGGAGGAGTGCAACGCCCGTGCAAAGTATTCCTTGCCGGTCCCGGACTCGCCGCTCATCAGAATCGGGATGTCGCGCGATTCGAGCCGCTTGGCCGCCTGGATGTTGCGACCCATGGCCGGATCGCCGAGGTCCAGCTCATCGAGCACGCTGCGACCGAGCCCAGTCACCGGCCGCTCCTCCGCGACCGGCGTACGCATCCGGCCAGCCTGCTGATTGCGCTTGGACTGGGGCGCCTGGGCGATGGCGAAGAAGCGTCCGCCGTGGCGCGTCTCGTAGATCGGCAGCGCGTGGAAGGATTTCTTCTGGCTGCGCCCGACGAGGGCGGACAGGGAGATATTGAACACCCGCTCGAGCGGTGCGCCGATCAACTCGGCGGCGCTCTTGAAGCCGAGCTGGAAGAGGGCGTTGCGATCCAGCGCGGCAATGGTCCCTTCCGTATCCAGTGCCAGGATCCCCTCGCCCCAGGTGGCCACCAGCTCCGGCCGGCTGTGGAAGCGCACCACGAAAGTGTCTTTGAAGCGGTTCAGGAACAGCCGGTTCTCGATCATCTGGGCGGACATGTTGACCAGCACCAGCGTGTGCTGCTGCGCGCGGTCGGACTCGCCGGAGGCGTCCAGGACAGCCACCAGCTCGCCCCGGTAGTCGAAAATCGGTGCGGCACAGCAGGTCAGCCCGATATTGCGGGAGAAAAAGTGCTGGTCGCGATGGATGATGAGCGGGGCACGCTCGATCAGGCACGTGCCCATGCCGTTGGTGCCGCCGTACTCCTCGCTCCACACGGCACCCAGGACCAGGCCGGTGCGAAAGGCGGCGTTACGGAAGCTCAGATCCCCGTAGTAATCCAGCAGCACCCCGTCCCGGTCGGTGAGGATGATCGAGTAACCGGAGCCGGCAAGCTGGTGGTACAGGTGCGCCATCTCGGCGTCGGCGAAGGAGACCAGCTCGAGGTTCTGCTCCTTGCGGGCCAGCCGCTCCTCCCGCGGCAACACGTAAGGCTCCCGCTGGGACTGGGGATCCAGCTTGTATTGAGTGAGGCACCGCAGCCAGGAGCGCTTGACGTAGTCCGGCGTGCTGGCGCTGTTTTCCTGCGAGGTTCCTCGCAGCACCGACTGGATGTAACGGGCGTGACTGCCGATCGGCTGGAGCATGGCCTCCCCCCTCAGTACCTGGCGGAGCTCTCCGTGACGGCGGCTAGCTATCACGTGCGGGCGGCATTATGCCATGTGAGCCCAACTAGACACGGTCAAGACCATATTCGATACAGCGCACACTCGCGCTGCTCTCTTTTGGAACAGTGCCAGCCAGAGCTCAACCGGCCCGCGGCAGGGGCCACGGCCGGGCCTGTAAAATCCACTTCGCAGGCGCGTAGACTCTCGCGCACACTTGAATGCAGATCGGTACTCGAGCGGGGATATATGAAGACGAAAGCAGCGATCGCCTACGCCGCCGGCAAGCCATTGGAGGTCGTCACTCTCGACCTGGCGGGCCCCAAGGCCGGCGAAGTCATGATCGAGATCAAGGCGAGCGGCGTATGTCATACCGATGAGTTCACGCGTTCGGGCGCGGATCCGGAAGGGTTGTTCCCGGTGGTTTTCGGGCATGAGGGTGCCGGCATCGTGGTGGAGGTCGGCCCCGGGGTCACCTCGCTGAAGAAAGGGGATCACGTCATCCCGCTCTATACCCCCGAGTGCCGGCAGTGCAAGTCCTGCACCTCGCACAAGACCAACCTGTGTACGTCCATCCGGGCGACCCAGGGCAAGGGCGTCATGCCCGACGGCACCAGCCGCTTCTCGCTCGATGGCAAGATGGTGCATCACTACATGGGGTGCTCGACGTTCTCCAACTTCACGGTGCTCCCCGAGATCGCGGTCGCCAAGATCCGCGAGGACGCCCCGTTCGAGAAGGTGTGTTACATCGGCTGCGGCGTCACGACCGGAATCGGGGCCGTCACCCACACCGCCAAAGTGGAGTCCGGCGCGAACGTCGTGGTGTTCGGACTGGGCGGCATCGGACTGAACGTCATCCAGGGTGCGCGCCTGGTGGGCGCCAACAAGATCATCGGCGTGGACGTCAATCCGCGCCGCAAGCCGCTCGCCGAGAAGTTCGGCATGACCCATTTCGTGAACCCGAAGGAGGTCGGCGGGGACCTGGTGCAACACCTGGTCGCGCTCACCGACGGCGGCGCGGACTACAGCTTCGAGTGCGTCGGCAACGTCGACCTGATGCGCCAGGCGCTCGAGTGTTGCCACCGCGGCTGGGGCGTCTCGGTCATCATCGGCGTGGCCGGCTCGGGCCAGGAGATCAAGACGCGTCCGTTCCAGCTCGTCACCGGGCGGGTGTGGAAAGGAACGGCGTTCGGCGGCGTGCGCGGTCGCACCGAGCTGCCCTCGATCGTCGACTGGTACATGGACAAGAAGATCAACATCGATGACCTGATTACACACGTGATGCCCGTGGAGAAGATCAACGACGCCTTCGACCTGATGCACAAGGGCGAATCGATCCGCTCGGTCGTCACGTTCTGATTCGGTACGGCAAGCGCGGGGGCGGCCTGCGACTTCGCGCTACTCATATAAACTCGAGAAAGGACCAACGTCATGGCAATCTCAATCCATCCGGCCGTCGACGGCGGCGTCAAGAAGGGAGCGCCCAACTTCGCCGGCGGCACGCTCACTTGCAAGTGTGCGACGTCGCCTGTGACGGTGAGCCTCAAGGGCAACACTGCCTACAACCACGTCTGTGGGTGCACCAAGTGCTGGAAGCCCAGCGGCGCGGTGTTCTCGCAGGTCGCGGTCATCGGCCGCGATAACCTGTCGGTCACGGCCAACGCGCAGAAGCTCAAGATCGTCGATCCGAGCGCCGCGATTCAGCGCTATGCGTGCACGGGGTGCGGCGTACACATGTACGGGCGCATCGAGAACAAGAGCCATCCGTTCTACGGCTTCGACTTCGTGCACACCGAGCTGTCGAAGGACAGCGGCTGGTCGGCCCCGGAATTCGCGGCATTCGTCTCCTCCATCATCGAGGCGGGCTTCCCGCCGGCGCAGATGGGAGCGGTGCGCTCCCGGCTGAAGGAGTTGGCCCTGGAGCCGTATGACTGCCTGAATCCGCCCCTCATGGATGCCATCGCCACCCACACGGCGAAACAGAAGGGCACGCTGGCCGCCTGAAGTCCCTGGCTTGCTTGCGGAGGGGTCGGCTGTTTGCCGGCTCCTCCGCAGCAGCGCGCGATTGACTGCCAGGTATGGCGGTTGCTAAAACCTGGGCATGGAACGCAGGCCGCAGGTACACCACAGCCCCGATGGCGTCGTGCTCACGGACGAGGACATCCGCACGGAAGTGGCCGAACGCTTGCGGCAGATGACAGACATCGACGCAGGCCAGGTGGCCGTCGATGTTCAGGGTTGCATGGTGACCCTTACCGGATCGGTGTGCGACGCTCGTACAAGACACCTCGTCGGGGAGCTGGTAGAGGCATGCCCGGGCGTCCAGGACGTCGAGAACCGTATTCGCGTGCGGGGCTCCTGAACGGCCACGGCCGGCGCGCCTGGCTCCTCGCCTGCCTGATTCTCATCACCGCCTCGCCTCCGCTCGGCGCCGCCGTGTACCCTTCACCAGTGGCGGTGAACTCTGCCGACGATCTGATCAACCCGCCCGAGCTCGGCATCCTCGAGCAGGGCATCAAGCGGGTGACGCGTGGCCGGGCGGTGGTCATCCCGTTCAGGGAGCACACACGCGGCCACGGCTCACACACAATCACGGTGTCGTGGAAGCAATATCTGCAGGAGCTGCTGCAGGAATCGGAGTGATCGATGGCGAGCGCCGACCGTATCAACGAGCTGCGCAGACGGCTGTCCCAGCTGGATGAGAGCTCTCTGGATCTCATCTTCAGGGTGGCACAGTCGCACAACGGCTGGCTCGACAAACCCGTCAGCGACGTTACGCTGCATGCTCTCTACGACCTTGCGAGACTCGGCCCCACCAGCCTCAATACTTGTCCCGCACGCTTTGTGTTCGTGCGTTCACCTGCGGCGAAGGAGCGGCTGCGTCCCGCGCTCTCGCCCGGTAATGTGGATAAGACGCTTGCCGCCCCCGTCACCGCCATCATCGGGTACGACGAGCAGTTCTACGAGCACATGGGCTTCCTGTTTCCGGGGCGGGAAGGGGTGCGGGAGCGGTTTGCGGCCAATCCGGCCAAGGCGCATGAGACGGCGTTTCGTAACGGCACTCTGCAGGGCGCCTACCTGATCATCGCGGCGCGCGCGCTCGGATTGGATGCGGGACCGATGTCCGGCTTCGACAATGCCCACGTGGACGCCGAGTTTTTCGCCGGCACGCACTACCGGTCGAATTTTCTGTGCAACCTCGGTTACGGCGATCCCGCGAAAGTACGCGAGCGCCTGCCGCGCTTCGCGTTCGAGACCGTCTGTCAAATCCTCTGAAGCGTCAGCTCTTTCTCAGCAGGTGCGGGCCCAGCTCGGAGATCGATCGGACGCCCAGCTGCCCCAACACCCGGTCGAGCTCGGCCAGCAGGATGTCGAGCGCCAGACGCACCCCCCGCTCTCCGCCGGCCGCCAGGCCGTAGAGGGTCGCGCGGGCGATCATTACGGTGTGAGCCCCTAACGCCAGGGCCTTGACGATGTCCGTGCCTCTGCGGAAGCCGCTGTCCACGATGATGGTCATGCGATTGCCAACGGCATCGACGATCTCCGGCAGCACCTGGATGGGGGCAACGCAGCTATCCAGCTGCCGCCCGCCGTGATTCGTGAGCACGATACCGTCGCATCCCAGATTCGCGGCGCGCTGAGCGTCGGCAACGCTGAGCACGCCCTTGATGATGAGCTTGCGCTGCCAGTGGCGGCGGATCCACGCGATGTCATCCCACGTGATCGAGGGCGCAAACATCTTCGGGATGATGGTGCTGCCGCCGACGGCCGTGGCGCCTCCAGGAGGCAGGAAGGATTCGAAGTTGCGGAATCGGGGCATGCCCTCGCGGATGAGGACGTCCCACATCCATCGGGGGTGCCGCAGGGTGTCCAGCATGGCGCGCAAGGTCGGTTTGCCGGGAGCCCGGTAGCTGCGCCGATCCCATTCACGGCTGCCGAACACGTTCGCATCCGTCGTGAACACGAGGGCCTCGAAGCCCGCGGCGTCGGCGCGCCGCATGATGTCCTCGGCGACGGCCCGATCGCGCATGACGTAGAGCTGCATCCACAGCCGCCCGCCAGCACTCGCCGCTACGTCCTCCAGGCGTGTCGTGGAGACGGTGCTCAGGCAAAAAGGAATGCCGACGCTGGCCGCTGCACGCGCCAGGGCGATGTCCGCTTGCGGATAAATCATCCCGCTCATGCCGGTGGGGGCGACGACCAGCGGCGCGGCCGAGGGGCGCCCGAAGAGCTCGATCTTGTGGTTGCGCGCCGTCGTGTCGACCAGCGTCTGAGGGATGAAGCTGAGATCCTCGAACGCGCGGCGATTGCAGCGCAGCGTGTTCTCATCCTCAGCGCCGCCTTCGACGTATTCGAATACGAAGTGCGGTATGCGGCGCCGCGCGACCTCCCGCAGATCCGCAATGTTGAGTGCGCGCGTCAGATCGCGGCCGCTGAACTGGCGACGTTGCCACGGCATGATGCTTGCCCGAGTGCCTCAGAGCTCTGCGAGATCGACCTGTTTGGCGATGAACGTGTTGGTGCCCGGATCATAATGCCCTACGGCGACCAGCTTGCGCATCGGGCGGGAGGCGGACAGCTCGGTGCCGATCTGAGTGACCAGGCCGGCGAACGTCAGGAAAGTATTCATGACGGCTTGAGTGCCGGCGCCTACCGAGAAGTTCGTGCCGTTGGGATCGGGAACGATCATCGGGCTCGCGCTCAGCGTGCTCACGGGCACGCTGAACGGCCCCATGTCGATGGTGGCGGATGTCATTGCCGAATTGGTCAGGTCGACGACCAGGCCCGTGCTGTTGGAGCTGCTGAAGGGCGCCAGCGTGCCGGCAGGCCACTCGATCTGCAGCAGCGAGTCCACGGCCGGGGAGCTCGCCACGGCGCTGGCGTTGAAGTCCGGAGGCGCCGAGCCGTAGGGCGAGACGAAGCCGTCCATCCGCAATGGGGTACTCGTCGGCGTGGCGCTCTCATCGAGCGTGCCGGTGTTGACCATGTAGGTCGCGGGGTTGGTGTCGGAAGCGGATGACACTCCGGTCCCTGCGAAATTGTAGGCCGAGACTTCCGACGGTCCGATCGCGGCGAGATTGGCCTGGAGGGTGCCTGCGGTGGCAGAGGTGAGCGTGCCCCACACTCGTGTCGGTTGCACCCGCACTTCGCCCTGAGTCACGTCCATGGTGAGTGCGCCGGAGGTCTGGTCGTTGCTCGCCTGGCCTATCGCCTCGATCTGCTGGCCCACCGAGATGGCACTGGCGCTGGTGGCGGCACCGCTGCCATCGGTCGTCATGATCGTCGTGGATCCCAGGACGACGGTCGCATCGTTGTAGAAATAGAGCAGGGGCAGGCCGTATGACTGGAAAGCGCTGGCGCGCAGCACCTCGAATGCGTTGTGCAGCGTGATCGTGTTTCCCGAACGCGCGCTGACCGTGCCGGTGACATGGTCGACCAGCGGACCCTCCTGGCTGTTGCCGGCGAGCACCTGCGTGGCGTGCAGTACGGGCGTCACACCCGAGATGTCGGTGATGTTGCCGCGCACTGCGACCACGGAATTCAGTGCCAGGCCGTTCATCGCGTTCAGCCCGGCGCTGCCGGTGTAGACCACGCCGTTGAGGTCATAGGCGGTGTTGGAGTCGACGACGACGTTGACGGCGCCGAAGGTCGCCCCGTAAAGATTGTAGTCGTAGGCCGGCAAGGAGTTCAGGATGAACGTGTTGCTTCCGGGCTGCGTGATGAGGAACAGTCCGCGGACGGCCACCGGGTTGTTGTTCGCCAGCTGTGTGCTGACGACCACCATCGGAGTGAAGGTCATGGTGCCGGCGGCGGCATTCACGATCGTCGAGGCGGCCAGATCGAACTCGAGCCCGAGGTTCACCCCCTGCTGATAGTTGATGACCAGCGGGTGGTTCGGGTCGAAGTTGAAGGTGAGGGTTACCGAGGTCAGCGCGGCCCCGGCGTTGTCCGTCGCGGTCAGCCCGACCGACTGTCCATTGGAGTCATAGGTGATGATCGGCGCACTGAAGTCCAGGGTGATCGTGCCCTGCTTGTAGTTTCCGGTCGGAATCGCCGGCGCCTCCAGCAGCTGGCTCAGGTCGACGACCCTGGACAGGTCGACCTGCTCGGCGAGCGACAGGCCGTTGAAGACGTTGCCGTCGTCGCGCGTCAGTGTGATCGAGTCGATCGACACGATGAAGCTCGTGAAGTGGCTGTTCGTCCCGGTCATCACCACGACCGGAGTTCCGTTGTAGAAAGTGGTGTTGCCGCAGGAGCCCACCAGGAACAGGAATGAGGCAGTCACAAGGGCGCGCAGAATGGAACCTGCGCCAACTCGCGGCCGAGGGCAGACAACTGGCATGCAATAAAACCTTTCGCTGGAAATGGCGCACCCCGCCGCAGTCATCCGTCTCGCAGACGGTGGCAGCTTAGAGGGGTCGCTCGCGCTTACGTTCGCGCAGTTACAGTCGGTTACATTTTTAAGGCTTCGCCGCCCCGTCAGTCAACGTTCACGGTCGGTCCCGTGGCGCTGCCGCTGCTCAGGTCGATCGGAGTCGTGAACGACTGGCGCTGCAGCGTGCCGGCCGGGTTGCTCGAATTCCAGGCCCGGGTCGACACGTAATAGACGGCATTGTCGAAGGAGCTTGCCGAGCCGCCGGCCGGTATCCCCTGGACGGTCAGCGTCGCCCCGCCATTTTGCGTGAGAGCGGTGTCGATTGCCACGGTTTGGACGATCGCGCCATCGTGGGAGACGATCAATTCTCCCCGGTCGTACTTGCCGGCTGTGACCGGGGCGACCGTTACGGACACCGAACCGCTTCCGGCCGTGGGTGTGAGCGTGGGCATGACGACCGGGACGGGCCCGGTCCCATTGGCGGGCGGGGAGAGCGTGGCGACGAGCTGTCCCTGGTCGGAAAACAGAGGGGCCTGCGCCGATATGAAGTACACGGATGACCCTTGCGTGGGCGTCACGGTCGTCAAAGCTACGTTGGCTCCGCTGACGTAGGTACCCCAGTCGAGCGTCCCCGTGGGCACCGACTCGTTATAGAGCAAGGTCCGCGAGAATGGGTCTATGGCCACCTGATCGACGACGTACGGGACCTCGCCGCTTGCAGGGATCGTCTGATAGAGGTCCACCAGCGCCCCGGCAGGCAGGGCCACCGTGCCTGCGGCCATATTGAAGGTGTAGGGCGTCGCCGCCCGTGGCGTGACGGTCCCTACGGACGCCGCGGAGGTGGTCGAGGGATCCCCCGCCGCGACGGGGATCGATTTGATGATCACCGTGGCGATCTGGGGCCCATGGATCACCAGATCGTAGGGAGTGGTAGAGCGGGAGGTCGTCGCGAGACCCGTGGAAGTCGTCGAGGGAGTCGCCGCGGGCAGGGGGTACAGGACGAACTTTCCGTCCGAGCCCACCTGTACGGTCTGGACTGCGACATGGCGTGTTCCGTCGGTGCTGAGAGTTTCGGCGGTCGCCTGCACATCGAAGTGGCCGCTGGAGTCGGCAGTGACGTTCGTCAGATCGACGGTGCCCTGGATGGTGCCGGTGCTGGTGACATCGTATCCGGAGGAATGCGGATTCAGCAGCACCCCGATCTGCGGGTCGTTCGCGTTCCCATAGGCGAACTGCACCAGGTCGTGTATGCCGTCTACGGTGACCGCGACGGACATCGTCGCGGCCGAGGAAGAGGCAGGTGCAGCGGTCGCGACAGCCGTAGTCGTACAGTCCGTCTCGCCGTTCACGCAGGCGGTACCCGACGGACTCATACAATCCGTCGTGCCAGCGGAGCAGCTCGTGCCGCCACTGGTGCTCCCGGATGTGCAGCCGATCGCGCCAGGCAAGCAGGAGGTCGTGCTCGTGGTCGCGGTCGTGAGCGACCCCAGCCGCGCCAGGCTCGCCTTGACCGTGATCGTCGTGGAGACCCCAATGCCCTTGTCAGGGTTCAGAAGCTCCAGCGGAGCCTGCTGGGCATTGCCGGAGGGATCGGTGTAATCGGCCTCGGCATTGTATTTCGCGCCCGCCGCCGAGGCGGACGCGGCCAGCGCCGCGGAGGAGTCTACGGGAATCAGCCGCAGCTGCGAGTAGGTTCCGGCAGGGACCTTCACACCGGTGGCGATCTGTTGCAGCGAGCCGCTGGTGAGGGTCGCGAGATCGAGGGTGATGGGTGCGCTGAGGGTGAACCGTTTCCAGCTGGAGTCCTCTGGAGAAGCGGTCGCGCTGGTGTTGAACCAGACCTCCTGGAACGTGAGCCATACGTGCGAGTACTTCGACTGCACGCTGGTTCCCATGGAAACGTTCGTCTGCGTCGAGCAGCCGGCGAGCGCCGCAAATGCTGCCATCAGTCCTGCCGCCCACTTGATGCGCATGGTCGATCCGCCCGTGCGATGAGACCTGTTCCTGATCATGGCCGTAGCAAAACACGAATCCCGCCCGCCTGCGGTAAACAATTCTGTCAGCGGCGTGCGCTCTTCAGGTGAAGCCGCTTGCGAGCTGCTCCAGCGTTTCCCAGCGGGAAAACTTTACACTCAGCAGCGACTCCAGCTCTTGCAGCCGGCTGCGGTCCTCGCGCAGGCGCTGGGGGTCCAGGCGATGATAGTCCGTGCTCCCCATGCGTGTCGTGAGCTCCGTCTGTTCCTGCTCCAGGGCCTCGATTTCCGCCGGCAGCGCGGCCAGCTCGCGTTGCTCCTTGTAGCTGAGTTTGGTGCGCGGCCGCTCTGCCTTTGCTTTGGCCATCGCTTCCGCGGCGAGTTCCTTCTCTCGCCTGGATTCCGTGACTCGGGGCGCCGCCTTAGCTGCGGGAGGCCGCTTTTGCAGCCAGTCGCTGTAGCCGCCGACGTTCTCCCGCCACACGCCGTCGCCTTCTGCCGACAACGTCTGCGTCACCACGTTGTCCAGGAAGCGCCGGTCGTGACTGACCAGCAGCAGCGTGCCGGTGTATTCCTGCAGCTTCTGTTCCAGCAGCTCCAGGGACTCGATGTCCAGATCGTTCGTGGGCTCATCGAGCACCACCAGGTTCGCCGGGCGCGCAAACAGGCGGGCCAGCAGCAGGCGGTTGCGCTCTCCGCCGGAGAGCATTTTCACGGGCGATTGCGCGCGTTGCGCGGCAAACAGGAAATCCCCCAGATAGCTGGCGATATGCCGGCGCTCCGCACCGATCTCGACCCAGTCGGAGCCCGGGCTGATGGTCTCTGCAACGGTGGCCTCGATGTCCAGTTGCGCACGCAGCTGATCGAAGTAGGCGACCCGCAGCTGGGTGCCGAGGCGAACCGTGCCGCTGTCGGGCGGCAGCTCCCCGAGGATGATCCGGATGAGCGTCGATTTGCCTGCTCCGTTCGCGCCGATGAGTCCGATGCGATCGCCCCGCATGACCCGCAGGGACAGGGCATCGACCAGCGTGCGTTGTGCGAAGCGCTTTGTCACCTGGTCCAGCTCCGCGACGAGTTGGCCCGAGCGGTCGCCGGCATCGAGGCGCAGCCGCACATTGCCGATCCGTTCGCGGCGCTCGGCCCGCTCCTCGCGCAGATGCTCGAGCCTGCGCACCCGCCCTTCGTTGCGCGTGCGCCGTGCCTCGACGCCCTTACGGATCCAGACCTCCTCCTGCTGCCAGAACTTATCGAAGCGCCGCCGTGCGATCTCCTCGCCCGCCAGCTCCCGGTCCTTGCGCTCTTCGTAGGCTGCAAAGTTGCCCGGGTAGGAACGCAGCACGCCGCGGTCGAGCTCAACGATCCGCTGCGCGATTCTGTCGAGGAATGCGCGGTCGTGGGTGATCACGATGCTGGCGGGCACCTTGAGCAACAGCTCCTCCAGGAGCTCGATTCCATCGATGTCCAGGTGGTTGGTGGGCTCATCCAACAGCAGCAGGTCCGGCTGCAGCGCCAGCGCCAGGGCCAGCGCGGCCCGCTTGCGCTGCCCGCCGGAGCTGTTGGCGGGCGACTGATCGCCACGCAGCTCGAAGCGTTGCAGGAACTCGATCAGGCGCGATTCCAGGCGCCAGGTCTCATCGTCGGCCGGTGGCGCTCCTGCCGGGCGCCACGCCTCAGCGTCGGCCGGTGACGTTCCCCCCGGCGCGATGGCGCTCGGGCGAGCGGCGCGCCGCAGTCGCTCCAGCAAGCTCTCCCGCAGGGTTGCTGCGGGCGGCAGCTCCGGCTCCTGCTCGACGAACGCGATGTGCAGCCCGTCACGCCGCTGCAGCTCGCCGTCATCGAGTTGAATCGAGCCTGCAATGACGCGCAGCAGCGTGGATTTGCCCGTGCCGTTGCGGCCGATCAGGCCGATGCGCTCCCCCGGCTGCACGCTCAGCTGGACCCCATCGAGCAGCGGGCGGTCGCCAAAGGCCAGGTGGGCGTCTAGAACTGTGATGAGCGCCATGAAGCGAGAAGGGCGGATTGGACGCGGGAGGTGAAAGTCTATACAGTCCGCTGCGCTGAACATATGGGCGCGCGGTCAGCGCCATCGTTTTGCTCGCAGTCCAGTCCTTTCGACTACTTCGAATTTTCCCCTAATTACCTCGCTACTGACCGCCGCAGCGCAAAGCTGACGCGCGAGCTCGACAGAGGTTTTTCTTTGATGTCATTTGCTGCTCTCGGGCTTGATCCCGAGCTTTCCCGCGCGGTCGCTGAAAACGGCTACGAGGCCCCCACACCCATCCAGGCTCAAGCCATCCCCGCCGTCCTCGACGGCCGTGATGTGCTCGCCGGTGCCCAGACGGGGACCGGCAAGACCGCCGCGTTCATACTTCCCATTCTGCAGAGGCTGGGCGCACCCGGCGCACGAACGAGCTCACCACCCCAAGCGTCAGGTTCAGCTCACCACCCGGGTGGGCACGCGCCCCGCGCACTGGTGCTGACTCCAACACGCGAGCTGGCGGCGCAGGTTGCCGAGAGCGCGCGTACCTACGGCAAGTACGTCCGGCTGCGCACCGAAGTGGTGTTCGGCGGCGTCAGTATCAATCCGCAGATCGACTCGCTCCGGCGTGGCTGCGATTTGCTGGTGGCAACACCCGGACGGCTGCTGGATCTTGCCGAGCAGGGCGTGCTCGATCTGCGCCAGGTCGGTTGCTTCGTGCTGGATGAAGCCGATCGCATGCTGGACATGGGCTTCATCCATGCCATCCGCCAGGTGATCAAACGCCTGCCCGCGCAGCGCCAGAACCTGATGTTCTCGGCGACGTATTCCGATGAGATCCGCGAGCTCGCAGGTCGTATTCTGCGGTCTCCCGCTGAAATCGAGGTGGCGCCCCGCAATGCCACCGCGGACCGCGTAGACCAACAGGTGTTTCGCGTTTCCAAGGAAGACAAGCGCCATCTGCTGGCGCACCTCATCCAGGAGGGAAACTGGCATCAAGTGCTGGTGTTCACGCGCACCAAGCACGGCGCCAACCGCTTGGCTCAGCAGCTCGAGTCGCGGGGCATCGCGACCGCCGCGATCCACGGCAACAAGAGTCAGGCGGCGCGCGTGCGCGCCCTGTCGGACTTCAAAGCGAACAAAGTGACTGCTCTCATCGCTACCGAGGTAGCTGCGCGGGGCCTGGATATCAAGGAGCTCCCGCACGTCGTCAACTACGAGCTGCCGAACGTCCCGCAGGACTACGTCCATCGCATCGGGCGCACGGCCCGCGCAGGCGGAGCCGGGTGTGCGGTGTCGCTCGTTTCAGGCGATGAGGCGCCGTTGCTGAAGGACATCGAGAGGCTGCTGGGCAAGGCATTGCCGGTCGCCTCGACTCCGGCGTTCACGATCCCTGCGGTGCAGAACGTGGCTCCACAGGGGCACGAGCAACGACAGGGGCAGCGACAGGGGCAAGGGCAGGGGCATCGACAGGGGCAAGGGCGAGGGCCGCGGGGGCAAGAGCGCTCACCGTCGCATGGCTCCAGGCCGCGCCGCGGGGACTCACCGCCGCACGCGTCTGGGCAACATGGCGAGGGCTCGCAGTCCCGCACGTCCGGACAACAGCGCTCACCGGCGCAGGCGTCGGAGCAGCATCACGCGGGCTCTCAGCCACACTCGCACCGGCCGCATCGCCAGGGTTCGCACTCGCACCCATCGCACCAACGCCCGGGTCAACGTTCTGGCTCAAACCACGAGCAGCGCCGGGGGCAACAGCAGGGCAGCAACGGCGGCTTTTCGCGAATCGGTTGATCTCTCCCGCAGCCTCGTGATCGAGCGGCGTCCAGCAATGGATGCCGCTCCGCCGCCGGCTCCGGCTCGCCAGCACGGGCGTCGTCTCCTCGACTGCCTCAATGGCGCCCACTCGATCAGGCGTGTACTCTCATCAAGGTGATGCGCAGAGTGCTCATGGCCGTGGTCGTGATGTGCCAGCTCCTGGCCGGCGTGCCCGTATCCTTCGCCGCCGTGCACGATCCTGCCCAAGACCTCGGCATGGACATGACTCACTGTCCAGATCACGCTCCCCATCAGGATCAGTCGGGCAAGCATGGATGTTGCACCGATGCCGGCTGCCAGTGCGCCGGACCTGCGGCCATGCCCGCGGCATCGCCGCGTGTGATCTACCACGTGCTGGCGTCACGCCTGGCCCCTGAGTCCGATATCCGCGCGGCGACGCTCAGAATCGATCTGTTCCTCAGACCTCCCATCGCCTGATCCCGGGCTCTCTTCAACAGGCACACCTGCACTCGAGGCTCGACTGACTTCAGCCCGGGTCCGGGGGTGCGCTCCTTGTTCGGCTCGAGGAGGGTGCGATGAAGCACTCGATGGATCAATCACGAAGACGCTTCGTACGGGGCCTCGCAGGCTCGGCCGTCGCTGCGGGCGGCATCCTGCCGCTGCGCTTTCTGCCCAAGGCGTACGCCTTGTCGCAGGCGTCCGGTACTCCCGGCGCTACGGGCGCAGGCGCGACGGTGCTCGCGGGCTCCGAGTTTCATCTGGAAATCGATCAGCGCGAGATCAACATCACCGGCGCCGAGCGACGCGCGACGCTCGTCAACGGGCAGCTGCCGGGGCCGATCCTGCGTTGGCAGGAAGGCGATGAGGTGAGCATACACGTCACCAACCGCCTGTCCGTCCCGACGTCCATTCATTGGCACGGCATCCTCGTCCCCGCGGACATGGATGGTGTGCCGGGAATCAGCTTCAGGGGCATCGACCCGGGGACGACATTCACCTATCGCTTTCGCGTGAAGCAGTCGGGCACTTACTGGTATCACAGCCATTCGCGCTTTCAGGAGCAGATGGGGCTCTATGGCGCTCTCGTCATTGACCCGCGCAACGGCGGGCGCCGCCCCGCGAGCCGCGAGCACGTCCTGCTCCTGTCCGACTGGACCGACAGCGATCCCGAGCACCTGTACCGCACGCTGAAACTGCACAGCGACTATTTCAATTTCGGCAAGCGCACGGCCGGGGATTTTCTGGCGGATGTGCGTTCGCAGGGCTGGCGCGCGACGCTCGCCGACCGACACATGTGGGGGGAGATGCGGATGAGCCCCACCGATCTGTCGGATGTCTCCGGCTACGCCTACACCTATCTGGTCAACGGCCTGCCGCCGGCGGCCCGCTGGACCGGTTTGTTCGAGCCCGGTGAGACGGTGCGCCTGCGCTGCATCAACGGCGCCTCGATGACGTTTTTCGATGTGCGGATTCCCGGCCTGAAACTGACCGTGGTCGCCGCCGACGGGCAGGACGTGGAGCCGGTGCCGGTGGATGAGTTTCGTATCGGTCCGGCCGAAGTGTACGACGTGCTCGTCGAGCCGACGGACGCGCGCGCGTATGCGGTCTTTGCACAGGCGATCGATCGATCCGGTTACGCGCTCGCCACTCTGGCTCCGCGGCCAGGAATGCAGGCCGAAGTGCCTGCGATGGATCCGCGTGCCCTGCTGAGCATGATGGATATGGGACACGGCATGGGCGACATGGATATGGGGCATGAGATGGCGCCGGGTCAGGACATGCCTCCCGGGCACGACATGCCTCCCGGGCACGACATGCCTCCCGGGCACGACATGCCCCCCGGTCATGACATGCCCCCCGGGCACGACATGCCCCCCGGTCATGACATGCCCCTCGGGCACGACATGCCCCTCGGCCACGACATGGCCTCCATGGGCGCAATGAAGGGCTCCTCTGCCGATCGTCTCGACGATCCAGGCGTCGGCCTGCGCGACAACGGGCGACGTGTTCTGACATATGCGGATCTGCATACCCTGGGCGGGCCACTGGACACGCGTGAGCCCGGGCGCGAGATCGTCCTGCACCTGACGGGGAACATGACGCGCTTCATCTGGTCGTTCGACGACCTGAAGTTCTCCGAGAGCGAGCCGCTGCAGTTTCACTATGGCGAGCGCCTGACGCTCGTCCTGATCAACGACAGCATGATGCTGCATCCGATCCACCTGCACGGCATGTGGGGCGAGGTGTATTCGGCTGACGGCCGCTTTCAGATGCGCAAGCACACGATCACGGTGCAGCCCGGACAGCGTTTGACCTATCGCGTCACGGCGGACGCGCTGGGAAGGTGGGCGTACCACTGCCATATGCTCTATCACATGGAGGCGGGCATGTTCCGCGAGGTTGTCGTCGCCCGGGAGACCGAGTCGTGATGCGCCGCGCGCGCTGGCTCGTGCCGGCCATGCTCAGCGCCGCGGCGGGTGCACAAGCGCCATCGAGCACGCACACGCAACCGGACGCCATGGGCCCCATGTCCAGCGAGGACATGCGTCGGCTCATGCAGATGGACGACTCCCGCCGCTTCGCCACGCTCATGGTCGACGAGCTCGAGTGGCGTGGGGCCAATGGACAGTCGGCGGGCGCTTGGGACGCACAAGGGTGGTACGGCGGAGACTCGGATAAAGCGTGGCTGAAGACTGAGGGCGTGCGTACCGACAGGTGGACAGCCGCGAGTGCAGATCTCCTGTGGGATCGAGTCGTTTCTCCGTGGTGGAGTGCGCAGGTTGGCGTTCGCAACGATTTCGGTACGGGGCCCTCGCGTTCGTGGCTGGCTGTAGGGCTGGAGGGCGTTGCGCCGTATATGTTCGATACCGAGGCGACGTTGTACGTGGGGGAGAGCGGCAGGACGGCCGCACGTGTCAAAATGGAGTACGACCTGTATCTCACACAACGCCTCGTCCTGCAGCCAAAGGTCGAGGTCAACGCCTACGGGAAACCTGATTCGGCACGGGCGCTCGGCTCGGGAGTGTCCGATCTGGAGCTGGGAGCGCGCATGCGTTACGAGTTCCGCCGCGAGCTGGCGCCGTATATCGGCATCGATTGGTCGCGCACGTTCGGATCGACTGCAGACCTGGCACGTGCCGATGGGCGCGACGCTCGCGATCTGCAGCTCACGGTGGGCGTGAAGTTCTGGTTTTGATACTTGTGGATCTATGAGGAGATGAGCACATGAGAGTTCTAGCGTGGTCAGCCCCGGTGATACTCGCAGTCACCTCCGTCGCGTGGGCGCATGCACATCTGAAGCAATCGACCCCGGCGGAGGGCGCTGTGGTCAGCACAGCGCCCGCGCAGATCGTATTGACGTTCAGCGAGCCCGCACTGGTGACGTCACTGTCGATTCAGCACGATGCCAACCAACCGGAGAAGCTCGGCCCCGTGCCGAAGGAGGCCGAGGTGACGGTTACTGTGCCCACGCCCGGATTGAAGCCGGGTAAGTACATCGTTACCTGGCGAGCCGTGAGCGACGACAAGCACATCACCTCCGGCCAGGTGCGCTTCACCATCTCGTGATAGCCCAGGGCGTGGCGGGGAACGTTTGATCTCGGCCCCGGACATCGTTTCGGTCGCTCTGCGAGCGATCGCGTTTGTCCTGCTCTTCCAGGCAGCCGGCGCAGCGCTGTTCGTCGCGCTGTTCGTTCCTCGCCTGCACGCTTGCACTGCGCGCATCAGGCGCATCGGAACCCTCGCTGCCGTCGCAGCGATAATCGCTCTGTGCGGGCACTACTCCCTCGAGGCTGCACGGATGTCAGGAGACTTTGGCGGCGTGCTGGATGCATCGCTGCAAAGTCTCGTGCTGCGATCTTCGACCAGCGAGGCGTTGGCGCTCCGGTTGGCCGGCATGGGCCTGGTTGTGCTGTCGTTGCGTATGCCGGCCGCCCGCGGTCGAGCCATCGGCGTGATCGGCGCACTGCTGGCGGCGATTGCCTTCACGCTTACGGGACATACCTCGGTGAGCGCGGAGCGGGCAATACTCGCACCGGCGCTTCTGGCCCACATCCTGATCGGCATGTTCTGGTTCGGCTCGCTGGTGCCGCTGTGGCTGGTGAGCGCGCGCGAGACCCAGGCCGCGGCAGCCAACGTCATCGAGGCCTTCTCGCGGAGCGCGGTTTGGCTCGTGCCTCTGGTGCTGGTCGCGGGACTGCTCATGACGGCGATGCTGGTGCCCGGCTGGTCCACCTTCGCGCAGCCGTATGGAGAATTGCTCATCGCCAAGTTCATCCTGTTCGCGGGCCTCATGGGGCTCGCAGCAGCGAACAAGCGCCGTTTCGGGCCAGGAATCGCGCGCGGTGTGCCCTCGGCCGCGCCGCGATTTCGCGCCACGGTCGCCGCTGAGGCCGTCTTGATCTGTGTCGTGCTGGCGGTGACCGCCTGCCTGACCGCGTTTTTCTCGCCGGAGTAAGGTCAGCGTGCGGCGGCGGGGCGGCGCGTGATCGCCTTGCGCACATCCGATAGAGGGGCGTCGTCGCGCAAGCGGATGGACTGTCCGTCAGGCTCGACGCCCAACTGCCGCCACAGAGCGGCAACGTCGGGCGACTGTGGAGCATCCTTCATCCGCGCATATAATTCTTCGAGTACCGGCACGCCGACGGCCTTGTCGCCCGTAGCGAATACGCGCTCTATCGGCCAGTCCGTTCCCAGGCCGCCACTCTCGCGATTGACGGCACGCAGCGCATCCTGCAGGCCGTAGCGATTGTGCGTGCGGCGATGGATCTCGACGTCTGCCTCCAGGCAGAACAGGGCACCACCCCAGTAGGTGCGGCCCCAGGTATGCGTGTTGTCCAGGCCGCGATCGCCGGCCTGAGGCAGCCCCTTCGGCATCGAATGAAATTGCTCGGTCCAGACATCCTCGATGGTGCGATTGCCGGCCTGGGCGCGCGCGACTCCTTCCGCGTACACGGCGATCCCTTCCGATAGCCATGCGTGCTCCTCGCCAACATCGGGAAGGGCGAGATGGATCATTTCGTGAACGAGCACCCAGTCATCGATGAGCTGCGCGGCAGTGACCGCACGCCCGACACGGACTCGAATGAAGCCGCCGGGACGACCCTGTGCATGCCCGAACGTCGTGCCCCCTCGCACGCCTTCTCCGGAAACCGGCTGTATGCGGATGCGCAGCTCCCGGACGGGGAACCGCCCGTAGTAGTGCGCGACGATAGTGGCTGAGCGCCGAATCCATTCCAACAGAGGGCTCGCGCCCGCGCTGAAGTCGGAGTCAGAAACGAGGACCTGCACCGCCAGGTCGTCGACTTGCAGCGCGCGCGGGGGCGTGTCGTCGGCAGCACACGCACACGCGCACGTGAATACGGCCACGAGCAGCGAGCGGATGAGCAGCGATCTGCGCGTCCGTTGCGCTGACCAGCAGGAACAGGGCCTCGGCTTCATGGTCCCGATCTTACACGCGTCGGCCGAAGGGCAAGTCTGCCCCAACCGAGGCGTGGATGATTCCCGCGGCGCGCTCGAGCAGGAACTGACGAAACGCTCCGGCAATCGGCGAGAGACGCTTCTCCCTGAGGTGGATCACGTACCAGTCGCGCATGATCGGCAGGCCGGCGACATCCAGGATCGCTAGCTTCCCTGCGGCGAGCTCCAGTCCCACGGTGTGAGCGGACAGGAAGCTGATGCCCATGCCGGCCATCACGGCTTGCTTGATGGTCTCGTTGCTGCTCACTTCCATCGACACGCGGAACGGGATGCGACGCTCGCGAAACACGTGCTCCATCGAAGCGCGCGTGCCTGAGCCTTCCTCACGGATCAGGAACTGCTCGCCTGCCAGCTGCCGCAGGGGAATCTTCCGCTTGCCCGCGAGGGGGTGCGAGGGTGAGGCGATGATGACCAAAGGGTGCTTGGCAAACGCCTCGGCGTCCGTGTCCAGCTCGCGCGGCGGCCGTCCCATGATCGCCAGATCGATCTCGTTGCCGGCGAGATGTTTGATCACCTCTTCGCGGTTGCCGACGGCGAACTTGATGGTGACTTCCGGATAGGCCGGCGTGAACGCGGATAGCAGGGAGGGGGCGAAATACTTCGCTGTGCTGACCGCCCCGAGCTGCAGCACCCCGCGCTTGAGTCCGCGCATGGCGGCCAGCGACTCCGCGGCCTCGCGCAGCAACTCGATCGTCTGGTGCGCGTAGCGCAGCAGCTCAGTCCCGGCGGGAGCGAGCTGCACCTTGCGGCCGATCTGCTCGAACAGCGGCATGCCGACTTCGGCCTCGAGGAGCTTGATCTGCTGCGAGACCGCGGGTTGCGTCAGGTGCAGCTCGCGGGCCGCGCGCGTGAAGGACAGATGGCGCGCGACGGTCGTGAAAACTCGCATCTGCCGCAGGGTGACATTGCGCATAGCCGTTCCATGCTCCAGGTGAGGCATAAGCAAAAACTTATGCACCGGCCAACTATATCTAACTGGACCTAATGAGCGCCAGTTGCCACGATCAGCGCGCGGTCACTTCCATCCCCGGGGCGAGAACCATGAACGACACTGCAGTCCTGCGTACGAAATCCGGCGCCGCCCGCTACAAGCCGGGCGTTCTGAAGTACGCGCAGATGGGCTACTGGGAGCCCGAGTACACCCCGAGCGACACCGATGTGCTGGCGCTGTTCAGAATCACCCCGCAGGAGGGTGTGGACCCCGCCGAAGCCGCCGCCGCGGTGGCCGGAGAATCCTCCACGGCAACCTGGACAGTGGTGTGGACGGACCGGCTGACCGCCTGCGAGCGCTATCGCGCCAAGGCTTTCAAGGTCGAGCCGGTGCCGGGGTCTCCGGGCCAGTTCTTCGCTTACATTGCCTATGACCTGGCGCTGTTCGAGCCGGGCTCGATCGCCAACCTGAGCGCTTCGATCATCGGCAACGTGTTCGGCTTCAAGCCGCTGAAGGCATTGCGGCTGGAGGACATGCGCTTCCCGCCCGCGTACGTGAAGACCTACGCCGGACCTGCGACCGGCATCGTGGTCGAGCGCGAGCGGCTCGACAAATTCGGCCGGCCGCTCCTGGGCGCGACCGTGAAGCCCAAGTTGGGCCTCTCAGGCAAGAACTACGGCCGCGTCGTCTACGAGGCGCTGCGCGGCGGCCTCGACTTCACCAAGGACGATGAGAACATCAACTCGCAGCCCTTCATGCACTGGCGCGACCGGTTCCTCTACTGCATGGAGGCGATCAATCGCGCCCAGGCCGCCACCGGGGAGATCAAGGGTCACTACCTGAACGTGACTGCCGGCACGATGGAGGCGATGTACGAGCGCGCCGAGTTCGCCAAGGAGCTCGGCTCGGTCATCGTGATGATCGACCTGGTGATCGGCTACACGGCCATCCAGTCGATGGCCCACTGGGCGCGCCGCAACGACATGATTCTCCACCTGCATCGGGCGGGGCATTCCACCTATACGCGGCAGAAGACGCATGGCATCTCGTTCCGAGTCATTTCCAAGTGGATGCGCCTCGCGGGCGTCGATCACATTCACGCCGGAACGGTGGTCGGCAAGCTCGAGGGAGACCCGAACTCGGTGCAGGGTTTTTATAACGTGCTGCGCGAGGCGCACAACCCCGTCGACCTGCAGCGGGGCGTGTTCTTCGAGCAGGACTGGGCCGGCCTGCATGGGGTGATGCCCGTGGCTTCCGGCGGCATTCACGCCGGCCAGATGCACCAGCTCCTGCACTACCTCGGCGAGGACGTGGTGCTGCAGTTCGGCGGCGGCACCATCGGACATCCCATGGGCATCGCCGCGGGTGCCGAAGCCAACCGCGTGGCGCTCGAGGCGATGGTGCTGGCCCGCAACGAAGGCCGCGACATCTGGAACGAGGGACCGGCGATTCTCGCCAACGCCGCGCGCGCCTGCGCCCCGCTCAAGGCGGCACTCGATGTGTGGGGCGAGATCACCTTCAACTACGCGAGCACCGACACGCCGGACTTCGTGCCGACGCCGACCGCGGCCTGACGCCGACCGCAGCCCTGAAGCCCATCGCGGCCGGACTACTTCCAGGAGCACTCATGAGACTCACGCAAGGCACGTTCTCCTTCCTGCCGGATCTCACCGACGAGCAGATCAGCTCGCAGATCGAGTATTGCCTCGAGAAGGGGTGGGCGGTGTCGATCGAGTACACCGACGATCCTCATCCGCGCAACACCTACTGGGAAATGTTCGGTCTGCCGATGTTCGACATCAAGGATGCGGCGGCGATCCTCGGCGAGATCCGCTCGTGCCGCCGGACCTTCCCGCGCCACTACATCAAGGTCAACGCGCTCGACTCCAGCCTCGGCCGCGAGTCGCTGCGCCTCTCTTTCATCGTCAACCGGCCCGAGAACGAGCCTGGGTTCGGGTTGGTGCGACAGGAGGGACCCGGAAGAACGGTGCGCTACACGACGCGCGCGTACGCAGCCGATCGCCCCGAGAACGAGCGGTACTGACGCATGGATGCGGCGTTCACAGCGAAGCCTCGCCCGGGAGCGGCCGGACCCATCCCCCCTGGGCCGGCTGCCCCCGAGCGAGGCGCGGCGACTGGCACCGCCGCGCCCGGACCAGCCGCGAGTGCGCCGCCTGGCGCGGCTGCCCCCGAGCCCGCGGTTGTCACCGGCGAGCTGGATCTGCAAGCCGTCTTCCGCGACTCCCACATCGGCGACGTGCTCGATGAGCTGGACACCCAGCTGGTCGGCCTCGTGCCGGTGAAGAGCCGCATCCGCGACATCGCAGCCCTGCTGCTGGTGGAGAAGTTGCGTCGCAGCGTGGGACTGGAGACCGGTCCACCCTCGTTGCACATGTCCTTCACCGGCAATCCCGGCACGGGCAAGACGACAGTGGCGTTGCGGATGGCGGAGATCCTTCATCGGCTCGGTTATGTGCGCAAGGTTCATTTGACCGCCGTTACGCGTGACGATCTCGTCGGGCAATACATCGGGCACACCGCGCCCAAGACCCGGGAGGTGCTCAAGCGAGCCATGGGCGGTGTGTTGTTCATCGACGAGGCGTACTACCTGTATCGCCCGGAAAACGAGCGTGATTACGGACAGGAGGCGATCGAGATCCTGTTGCAGGTGATGGAGAACCAGCGTGAGGACCTGGTCGTGATTCTGGCCGGCTACAAAGACCGCATGGACACGTTCTTCCGCAGCAACCCCGGGATGTCCTCGCGCATCGCGCACCACATCGATTTCCCGGATTACACCCCCGCTGAGCTGCTTGCGATCGCGCGGCTGATGCTCGCGGGCATGCAGTACCGCTTCAGCGAGCACGCCGACGAGGTGTTCCAGGCGTACATCGAGAGGCGGCGCGAGCAACCGCATTTCGCCAACGCGCGCTCGGTGCGCAACGCGCTCGACCGAGCGCGACTGCGGCAGGCGAGCCGGCTGTTTGCCGCGCGCGGCGGCGGACTGGCACGCGAGGATCTGCTCACCATCGATGCGGCGGACATCCTGGCAAGCCGCGTATTCGGGGCCGGGGCACCGGAGAATCCTTCATGAGCCTTCCCACCTGCGGCACGACCACGCTGACGCGCTTTCTGATCGAGGAGCAACGGCGCAGCAACCCCGCAGGCGGCGGCGGCTTCACGGCCCTCGTGAACGATGTGCGGCTGGCCTGCAAGCGCATCTCGACGTTGATCGGCAAGGGCGCGCTCAACGATGCGCTGGGCGCCGCGGGCTCGCACAACGTCCAGGGCGAGGAGCAGCAGAAGCTGGACCTGCTGGCCAACGAGATTTTCCTGCGCACCAACGAGTGGGGCGGACAGCTCGCCGGGCTGGTGTCGGAGGAGATGGCGGAGCCGTATCCGATTCCGTCGCACTTTCCGCGCGGCCGCTACCTGTTGCTGTTCGATCCGCTCGATGGCTCGTCCAACATCGACGTGAACGTCGCGGTCGGGAGCATCTTCTCGGTCCTGCGCTGTCCGGATGATGTGAGCGAGCCGGCGCCGGCGGATTTTCTGCAGCCCGGCTGCGAGCAGGTGTGCGCGGGCTATGCGATCTACGGCCCCTCCACCATGCTCGTGCTGAGCACCGGGCAGGGTGTCAACGGTTTCACGCTGGATCGCGAGATCGGGGAGTTCATGCTCACGCACCCGGACCTGCGCATCGATCCGAGCACCTCCGAGTTTGCGATCAACGCTTCCAACTCGCGCCACTGGGAGCCGGCGGTGCGGCGCTACGTCAACGAGTGCCTGGCGGGCAAGAGCGGGCCGCGCGGCCGGGACTTCAACATGCGCTGGGTCGCCTCCCTGGTCGCCGAGACGCACCGCATTCTCATGCGCGGCGGTGTGTTCCTGTATCCGCGCGACCGCAAGGACCCGAGCAAGGCCGGGCGTCTGCGGCTGCTGTACGAGGCCAATCCGATCGGCTTCATCATCGAGCAGGCCGGAGGCCGCGCCAGCACCGGCCTCGCTGCGGTGCTCGATGTCGTGCCGGAGGAGCTGCACCAGCGGATCGGCTTCGTGTTCGGCGCGCGCGAGGAGGTGGAGCGCATCGAGCGCTACTACCGCGACCACAACGAGTTCGAGATCGATGCGCCGCTGTTCGGCACGCGCGGCCTGTTCACCGTTCCATCACTATGAGGCACGCCGGCAAAAACCACGCTCTTTGCCGGCCGCATGGTCGACCCGCTAGCTCGCGGATCGCTCGCTCCCCGCCGTCCAACGCCCCGCCACAACCGCCAGGTTCGGCACCCTACCTGGGTGGGCTGGCTGACGGCCTGAATTCCGCGAAAATTTCCGCAGGAAATTTTCGCCCATAGAGGAGAAGGTCACCCATGTCGGCCAGGCATCCCATCATCGCGGTGACCGGTTCCTCCGGAGCCGGTACCACTTCCGTCATGCGCACCTTCGAGCAGATCTTTCGCCGCGAGCGCGTCACAGCTGCTTTCGTGGAAGGCGACAGCCTGCATCGCTACGACCGCGCGGAGATGAAGGAGCGGCTCGACGAGGCGATTGCTACCGGGGACCATCAGTTCAGCCACTTTGGACCCGACGCCAATCTGTTCGCGGAGCTGGAGGAGCTGTTCCGCCTCTACGGCGAGAGCGGTCGCGGACGGTTCCGGCGCTACCTGCACGATGAGCCGGAGGCGCAGCGCTTCGGCCAGAAGCCCGGGACCTTCACCGACTGGGAGGATCTGCCGGGTGAGACCGACCTGTTGTTCTATGAAGGGCTGCACGGGGCGATCGTCACGCAGGAGGTGGACGTCGCGCGCCACGTCGACCTGCTGATCGGCGTCACCCCCGTCGTGAACCTGGAATGGATACAAAAGCTCCATCGAGACAAGTCGACGCGCGGCTACTCCGCGGAGGCGGTGACAGACACCATCCTCAGAAGGATGCACGACTACGTGCACTACATCTGCCCGCAGTTCTCGCGCACCCACATCAATTTCCAGCGCGTACCGGTCGTGGACACCTCCAATCCGTTCATCGCGCGCTTCATTCCGACCCCCGACGAGTCGTTTCTGGTCATCCGCTTTCAGAACCCTCGCGGCATCGACTTTCCCTACCTGCTGTCGATGCTGCACGACTCTTTCATGTCGCGGCCGAACACCATCGTGTGCCCCGGCGGCAAGATGGACCTGGCCATGCAGCTCATCCTTACTCCCATGATCTGGCGCCTCATGGAGTGCCGCAAGGAGAACCTGGCGCGGCCGCTGACTGCCTTGCGTCGATGAGCCTCGAGGCGCTGATATTCGACGTGGACGGCACGCTGGCGGACACGGAGGAAACCCATCGCCAGGCCTTCAACCAGGCGTTCTGCGCCTTCGGGCTCGATTGGAGCTGGACTCCGCAGCGCTATCGGCGCCTGCTGCGGGTGACGGGCGGCAAGGAGCGCATTGCCAGTCACCTCGAGTCGCTGCTCCTGGAGAGCGAAGAGCAAGCTCGCCTGCGACAGCTCATTCCCGAGATCCACGCGGCAAAGACGCGTTATTACAAGCTGCGCGTGGGGCTCGGGCGCGTACGTCCGCGTGCCGGCGTGCGCCGGCTCCTGAACGAGGCGCGCGCCGCCGGTGTGCGCCTCGCCATCGCTTCGACGACCTCACCGGAGAACATCGAGGCGCTGCTTTCGGCAACTTTCGGTTCTGAAGCGCTCTCATGGTTCGAGGCGATCGTGACCGGTGATGTGGTCGCGCGCAAGAAGCCCGCGCCGGATGTGTATCTGCAGGCGCTTGCCGCCCTCGGCTTGCATGCGGCACAGGCCATCGCGCTGGAGGACTCGGCGATCGGTGTGCAGGCGGCAAAAGGTGCGGGGCTGTTTGCGCTGGCCACCCCGAGCTCGTGGACGCGCTACGAGGACTTCTCGGGCGCGGATCTCGTGCTACCGTCGCTGGCGGCGCCGGACCTCGATACGGCTCACCCATCGAGGTTCGGCGCCGGGTACGTCGGCCTGGCCTACCTGGCCGGCGTCCATGCCGCCTTTTGCATGCCTTGAGGAACGCTCATGCCGGTCAAGACGAATCAGATACGCGCGGTTGCATTCGACCTGGACGGGACTCTCATCGACACGCTTCCGGACCTCACGACCGCGGTGAATGCGACGTTAACGGCGCTCGGCGCGCACACGTTACCGCCGGCTCGCGTGAGAGCGCTCATTGGCGACGGCGCCGACAAGCTCATCTCACGAGCAGTCGCGGAAGCCCTGGCCGAAGGGCCTGTGACTGAGGAGACCCAGGTACGAGCGATGGAGCTTTTTCTTGCCTGCTACGCCGAGCATCTCTTCTCGCGCAGCAAGGTATATCCGGAGGCTGTGAGGACGCTGCGCGCGCTGCAGGACGAAGCCATCCGGGTGTGCTGCATCACCAACAAGTCGAGCCGCTTCGCATTGCCTCTGATCGAGCAGGCAGGTCTCAGCAGTCTCCTCGAGTTCACCCTGTGCGCGGACCGGAACGAGGATCGAAAGCCCAGTCCGGTGCTGCTGCTGCAAGCGTGTGAGCGTCTGGAGCTGATCCCGCGTGAGATGCTCTATGTCGGGGACTCGCACACCGACGTGATGGCTGCTCATGTCGCCGGTTGTGGCGCCGTGGCGGTCACATTCGGCTATCACAAACCCGGCTCACTCGAGCGCGTCAGTCCGGACGCGACGGTCACGAGTCTCATCCAGATCGTGAGTCTGTGCCGTCCCGAGGCGGCGCCGGGTGCGCCGCGCATTCAGGAGGTCCCCATATGAGTGCAGAGCTGCTGGCCGCGGCCCCGACCGCGACAGCGCAGCGGCGCGATTGCGTCAATGTGCTGCGCGTCCTCGCGATGGATGCCGTTCAGAAGGCCAACTCCGGGCATCCGGGCATGCCGATGGGCATGGCGGAGATCGCCGAAGTGCTGTGGCGCCGGCACCTGCGCCACAATCCCGACAATCCGCGCTGGGTGGATCGCGACCGTTTCATTCTCTCCAACGGTCATGGGTCGATGCTGCTGTATGGGCTGTTGCATCTGAGCGGCTATGACCTGCCCATGGCCGAGCTCGCGCGCTTCCGGCAACTGCATTCGCGCACGCCCGGGCATCCGGAGGTCGGAGTCACCCCGGGCGTCGAGACCACGACCGGGCCGCTGGGGCAGGGAATCGCCAACGCGGTCGGCATGGCGATCGCCGAGCGACAGCTGGCGCGCGAGTTCAACCGCCCCGGATACGAGATCGTCGCTCACTACACCTACGTGTTTCTAGGCGATGGGTGCCTGATGGAAGGTCTCTCGCACGAAGCCTGCTCGCTGGCCGGCACCCTCGGGCTCGGCAAGCTGATCGCGTTCTATGACGACAACGGCATCTCGATCGACGGACACGTGCGCGGATGGTTTACCGATGACACCCCTGCGCGCTTCGAGGCCTACGGCTGGCATGTGATACCGGACGTGGACGGCCACGACGGGGAGGCGGTCGATCGCGCCATTCGCCTCGCCAAGGCAGCGACCGACAAGCCCTCGCTCATCTGTTGCAAGACCGTCATCGCCAAGGGTGCACCGACCAAGGCTGGCACGCACGACTCTCACGGAGCGCCGCTGGGTGCATCCGAGATCGCCGCCGCGCGCGCGGGTTTGGAATGGACCGCCGCCCCGTTTGAAGTACCCCCGTCGGTCTATCAGGCCTGGGATGCTCGCCGGGCCGGCAACGAGGCGGAGCTGCAATGGGTCCGCACATTCGGCTGCTACGCGGCGGAGTTTCCACGCGAGGCTGCCGAGCTGCAGAGGCGCATGCGTGGGGAGCTGCCAGCCGACTTCGCAGCTCAGGTCGGTGATCTGCTGGCCTGCGTGCGCGCCAGGGCCCAGAGCATCGCCAGCCGCAAAGCCTCTCAGGATGCCATCGAGGGCCTCGCTCGCGGGGTACCGGAGTTGATCGGAGGTTCCGCCGACCTTGCCGGCTCGAATCTCACCCTCTGGTCCGGCTCACGGCCCATCTCGCGCGAGCAGCAAGGCAACTATCTGCACTATGGCGTACGCGAGTTCGGCATGGCGGCCATCATGAATGGCCTCGCGCTGCATGGCGGGTTCATCCCTTACGGGGGCACGTTTCTCACATTCTCCGACTACTGTCGCAACGCGATTCGCATGGCCGCGCTCATGCGCGTGGGCTCGATCTTCGTGCTCACCCACGACTCGATCGGCCTGGGTGAGGATGGCCCGACTCACCAGCCCGTCGAGCATGTCGCATCCCTCCGGCTGATTCCCAACGTCGATGTCTGGAGGCCGTGCGATTCGGAGGAGTCCGCATTCGCCTGGGCGGCCGCGATCCAGCGGCGCACCGGACCCACCTGCCTGGTGCTCAGTCGCCAGAATCTGCCGTTTCAGAAGCGCACCAGCGGCGCCGACATTGCGCGGGGCGGCTACGTGCTCATCGAGCCCGCGGCCACGCCGATGGCCGTGATCCTCGCGACAGGGTCGGAGGTAGCGTTGGCGGTGGAAGCACAGAAACGCCTTGCCGAGGCCGGCATTCCCGTGCGCGTCGTCTCCATGCCTTGCACGAACGTATTCGATCGCCAGGAGCCGGCGTATCAGCAGACGCTGCTGCCGCCATCGCTCCCCGGTGTCGCCGTCGAAGCCGGAGTCAGCGATTTCTGGCACAAGTACCTGGGACGTGAGGGGCGGGTGATCGGCCTGGATCGGTTCGGAGAATCCGCGCCCGCCGGTGAGCTGTTCCGGGCATTCGGCTTCACGGCCGAGCGCGTCGTCGATGCCGTCAGATCTGTGCTGGGACGCTAGCTCATCCGGGATGGGGCCGCCACGCCGGCCAGACAGAGTCCGCCAACCGACTAGTTGTGGCGCGAGGCTTTGGCGCTGTCGGGGGTTTTGATCGAGCCCGGGTCCACGGCGAACAGCAGATCCGCCATGTCGTCCGCGTGCTCTTCCTCCTTCGCGAGGATCTTCTCCAGCAGCGTGCGCGAGGTCGGGTCCTTGTCGCCGAAGAACTGAATGATCTCGCGGTAGGTCTCGATGGCGATCCGCTCGGCCACCAGATCCTCGCGGATCATGTCCGCCAGCGAGGAGCCTTCCTTGTACTCGCTGTGCGATCTGGCGGTGAGCGTGGCCGGGTTCATCTCCGGTTTGCCGCCGAGTTGCTTGATGCGCTCACACAGCCAGTCGGCATGCTCCTGCTCCTCATCGGCGTGCTCCTTGAATTCTCCCTTGACGGCCTGTGAGTGGATGCCCGTCGCCATGAAGTAGTGGAAGCGATAGCGAGCTACGCACACCAGCTCGGTGGCGAGCGCCTCGTTGAGGATGCCGATGGCCTGATCGCGATCGAGCGCGTAGTCGGGAGTGACGGCGCCTTCCATGATCTGCTTGCGGGCGCGTTCACGAATTTCTTTGAGCTGCGTCAGGTGACTCACGGGCGACTCCTTTACGTCGGTGGTACGCGTCATCCACTGGTCCGCAGCAAAATGCGCGCCCGAGCCGCTCATCCGATGGCACGGCGCTCGCGCAGGTGGTACAAACCGTCCATGACTGCGAGCTTGAACGAGGACGAAGCTACTGGCCGCGCGGATGCGATCGCGAGGCTCGCGGAGGTGGGCTATGCGCGACTGGCACCGGCCGCGTTGGCCGCCACGGCGTGTGTCGATCTGGCGAGCCTGGATGCGCTGCGGGATTCCTGGGCCGCGCTCCCTCCGGATACCTATCTCCGCGACGGCGGCCGCTATCGCTCGCGGCGGCACAGCTGCTTCATCCAGTCATTCGCGCCGGCAGGACTGGACCCCGTTGCGCATCGGCCTCACTGGCAGCCCACGACCTACAACGCCCTGCATGGCGGGATCGAGCGCTGGTTCGAGCCGGTGGAGAGTCGGGTGGTCGGTGCGCAAGTGTGGCGTGGCCTGCTGCAAGGGCTCGGCTTGCTGTTCGCGCAGCTCTCTGCCGTGCAGCGCTGGTACATCGAGGCCCATCAGTTTCGTATTGATACCGCCAACGGGATCGGTCGGCCGACTCCGGAGGGCGCGCATCGCGACGGTGTGGATTTCGTCGCGGTGATCCTCGTCGACCGCCACAACGTGAGGGGCGGGGAAACGCACGTGTTCGATGCGAACGGGCCTGCCGGCATCCGCTTCACGATGCAGCAGCCGTGGACCGCTCTGCTCATGAACGACGCGCGCGTGATTCACGAGACCACACCGATCCAGGCGGAAGGTCGGCCCGCATTTCGCGATACACTCGTGCTCACCTACCGCGCTCATGGCTTTCAGGCGAAAGACCCGGCCGTATCCGGCTGACGGATTGCGCACGCCAGGCTACTGGTGTTGGCGAAAAGTGACAGGGGTCCTCGGGTGCGAGTTTTTTCGCGCACAATCGCGATGTTATAACCCACGTGACATAACAGCGACGGCGATCTGCGACGCTGTGGCACGTTGACTCCCGTGCCCCCGTGCATCAACCTGATCGCGCATCCAAGCGGCGCTTCCCCCACCGCCGTTAGCGGCTCCACTGCACACGCAACGCAAGCGAGCACACCCCATGTCAACGACGAGTCTTCTGGGAATCACTCCCTGGCCCGCTCTGTCGGCGATTCTCTGGCTGATCTTCCTGGTCGTGGCGCTGTATCTAGCGCGTCGCACCGCGCATCAGGCGATTGCTTCCGTGTCCGCGGCCCTCGCGAATGGATTGCGGCTCGCATCGCATTCTGTCGCCCACGCGGAAGAGCGTCTGCGCGGCCGCAATCGCGAAGTGTTGCTCGCGCAAGGTCGCGAGGCGAAGGAGCGAGTGGTGGAGCGCGAATTTGTGCGCGTGGGAGACGCCGTCCGTCGGGATCTCGCCAACTATCCGGGCCTGCATCGCGCCCTGAGCGAAGCGATCGTGCGGATCGAGGAGGATCACCAGAAGGCGGTGGACGTGCCACCGGAGGCGCCGGGCTGGGCGCAGGCCGTCGAGGCGGTCGCCAACATCGAAGCACGCAGCGCGGGCACGCAGATTCTGACAGATATCCACGAATCGATGGTGAAGGCACAGTCGGAAGCCATGGAGGGCTATCGCACGGCCAGCGCGGAGCGCCACGCGCTGCTGCGCCGGATGATGCCCGACTGGCGCCTGATCCAGGAAACGCTCGAGCACGTCAGCAAAAGCGTGGGCAGCGTGGTAGAGCGCTCCCAGGTCATCGACCGCCACATGCAGGACTACGAGCAGATCGTGCGCGGCGAGGACCGGGCGGTCGCAGTGTTGTCCTCATCGTCGTTGGTGTACTTCTTCGTCTCGGCGTTGGTGCTGGCCGTTGCGACCGCCGGGGCGGCGATCAACTTCACGCTGATCGCCCGGCCCATGGCCGAGATGGTGGGCGGTACCAGCGTCATCGGCTCCTTTCGCACCGCGGATATTGCGGCGCTGGTCATCATCATGGTGGAGATCTCGATGGGTCTCTTCCTCATGGAGTCACTGCGCATCACGCGATTGTTTCCTGTCATCGGCGCGCTGCCGGACAAGATGCGTGTGCGCATGATCGGGATCACGTTCGTGATTCTGCTCCTCATGGCGAGCGTGGAGGCGGGTCTGGCCTACATGCGCGAGGTGCTGTTGCAGGACGAGCTGGCGACCAGCGCGCTGCTGCGCGGCGACGACGGCAGCGCGGCAATCAACACCCATCAGTGGATTACGACCGCTGCGCAGATGGGGATGGGCTTCATCCTGCCGTTCGCTCTGGTGTTCGTGGCGATTCCGCTGGAGACCTTCGTCCATTCGCTGCGAACGGTGGTGGGTCTGACCGGCATCGGCGTGCTGCGCGCACTGTCCTTGATCCTGCGGGTGAGTGGCAATGGCACACGGCAACTCGGCGTGCTTGCCGAGCGCGTCTACGATCTTCCGCTGTTCGTGCCGCTGTGGATCGAGATGAGGCTCGCGGTTTCGGCGGCTTCTTCACAGCCACAGCAGCCGGTGCCGACGGGCGAAGAGGAGCCGGCGCCCTGGCAGGAGGCGCGGTCATGAAAGGCAAAATACTCGCGGTGGTTTTTGCCGCGGCGCTCAGCGCCTGCGCGCCAACGGCTCCCCGCAACACGGGCATCTATCTGCTGGTCGACACCTCAGGCTCTTACGACAGGCAAGTGACCAAGACCGAGCAGATCATCCTGTTCGCGCTATCGCGGTTGCAGTCCGAGGATTCACTCGCGGTCGCGCGCATCGATACGGGTAGCTTCAGCGAGCGAAACATCATCGCCAAGGCGACCTTCGACGATCGCCCGAGCATCGCGAACAAGCAGAAGCGTGCCTTCGCCAGCCATATCGAGAAATTCATCGATACCACCAGTCCCGCGCCCTACACCGACATCACCGGGGGACTGCTGCAGGCGATCGAGTTTCTCAACGAGAAACATCCGGCGCGCAAGGAGATCCTGATCTTCTCCGACATGAAGGAGGATCTGGCCAAGGGGTACGTGCGCGATCTTCCCTTGAAGCTGCAGGGCTTCGAGGTCGTGGCGCTGAATGTCACCAAGCTGCGCTCGGACAACTTCGATCCGCGCGAGTATCTCGGCCGACTCGATCAGTGGCGCTCCAGAGTGGAGAAGGGCGGCGGCCAGTGGCGGGTGATCAACGACCTGGACCACCTGGACGGGCTGCTGTAGCGCTCCGGCCCGGCCGGTCGCGGCATTCGCGGCACAGCCCGCCAGCCAGCACCGGCGGCCCAGGATGCCGGCGGCACCCTACATGGGCTGCTTGAGCACGCTGACCACCTGCGGCTCCATGTTCTCCTTCAATCCGAGGATGGAGTACTGGCGTCCGAGGCCCGATTCCTTGGCGCCGCCGAACGGAACCGTCGCGGAGGTGGCCCGATGTTGATTCACCCACGCCGTACCGACCTCCAGCCGCGCTGCAATGGCTGCGGCTCGCGCCGGGTCGTGACTCCACACTGAGCCGGCGAGCCCGAAGCGGGTGTCGTTGGCGAGCCGGACCGCCTCATCCACGTCGCTGAATTTCAACACCGGAACGACCGGTCCAAACTGCTCCTCGCGCACCAGCCGGCTGTTCTCCGCGATGTCGGTCACGATCGTGGGCGGAATGAAGTACCCCGGCCGCTGCGGGAGCTCCCCACCGGCAACGATGCGCGCGCCGGCGCGCCTGGTGTCCTCCAGAATCCCGACGACCTTCTCGTACTGCATGCGGTTCTGGATCGGTCCGTACTGCGTCTGTGGATCGAGCCCATCGCCGACCCGTGCCTTGCGCGCTTCCTCCGCAAGTGCGGCACACAAAGCATCGTAGATGCGCTCATGTGCGTAGATGCGCTTGATCGCCATGCACACCTGGCCGCTGTTGACGCAGGCGGCGAAGAACAGCTTCGGGGCCACGGTCTTCGGGTCCACGTCATCCAGCACGATCGCAGCGTCGTTCCCGCCCAACTCGAGGGTGACGCGCTTGAGCGTGCCCGCCGCGCTCGCCATGACCTTCTTCCCGGTCGCCACCGAGCCGGTGAAGGAGATCTTGTCGATGCCCGGATGCTCCGTCATCCACTGGCCCAGCTCGTCGCCTCCCGCCAGCACGTTCAACACGCCAGGCGGGAACACGTCGCGCAGCAGCTCTCCCAGCCGCAGTGTGCACAGCGGTGTGTAGGGCGAGGGCTTCAGGACCACCGTGTTGCCGGTATACAAGGCCGCTGTCAGCGGCCCGGCGGCCAGGTTGATCGGGGCATTCCACGGCGTGATGATTCCGACGACTCCCAGGGGGCGGTAGCGCAGCTCGATGTGCCGCTCGGCGTTCTCCACCAGCGTCTCTACGGGAATCGCGATCGCAGCCATGCCCTCCGATTGCGTCGCGGCGCGGCCGATCTCATCCCGCGCCTGTCCGATGGGCTTGCCTTGCTCGCGCGTGAGCAGCTCGGCCAGGGAGTCCTGGTGCGTGCGCAGAACGGTGGCCATCTGCTTGATCGCCGCGGCACGCTCCTGGAACGAAGCGGCCCTCCAGGACTCGGATGCCCGGCGAGCCGCGGCGACGGCCCTGTCGAGCTCCGTGCGTCCGGCTGCCGGGCAGCGCGCGAAAACGGCTCCGGTGGCCGGATTGATGACCTCCAGAGCGGCCGCAGAGGTGCCCAGCTGCCCGTCGATCAACAGCGAGAAGTCTGTCCGCACACTGGCCGGTGAAGGGAGGGATTCGGCGCTCATGGAGTCTCCTGTTGCTGTCGGGCGCTAATCGCCCGCGGCGGCTGCACGCACGTTGTGTGCGCTCCTGCCGGCCGTTACGATAACAAACCTTGCCCGCGGCGGGAGTCCCGCTGCAGGCGCCCATCTCGTTGAAATTCTCGTTGAAAACCGCATGGCGACTATTCCTACCTGCAAGGCTCCCGATCCCGATACACGGCCGCCGAAGTTCCGCCCGCCGCCGGGCGCGTGCGACGCGCACTGCCACATATTCGGTCCCGGTGACCGTTATCCGTACGCGCCCGACCGGACCTACACGCCACCGGATGCTCCGCTGTCGCGTTTCAAGGAGCTACAGCAGATCCTGGGGCTCGAGCGCGCGGTGCTGGTCAACGCGAGCTGCCATGGAGTCGACAATACCGTGATCGTGGATGCGATCGCGCAGAGCGGCGGCCGTTATCGCGGCGTCGCCAACGCCGATGACTCCTTCACGGAGCGCGACTTCGCCAAGCTGCACGAGGCGGGCTTTCGCGGCGTGCGCTTCAATTTCGTGAAGCACCTCGGCGGCGTACCTGACATGGACGAGTTTCATCGGGTCATTGCACGGATCAAGCCCCTCGGCTGGCACGTCGATCTGCACTTCGACGCCGTGGACCTGGTGGAGTTCGGCCCGCTGCTGCGCTCGCTCCCGGTGCCCTTCATCATCGATCACATGGGCCGCGTGCCGACCAAGGGCGGGTTGCAGCAGGAGCCGTTCAAGCTTCTGCTGGAGCTCGCGCGCACCCACCCGGGTTGCTGGATGAAGATCTCGGGCGCGGAGCGGATTTCCAGCGCCGGGCCGCCGTTCACGGACGCGGTGCCGTTTGCACAGGCGTTGATTGCTGCAGCGCCCGAGCGGATTCTGTGGGGCACGGACTGGCCGCATCCGAACATCGCCAGGCACATGCCCAACGATGGGGATCTGGTGGACCTGGTGCCGCTGTACGCCCCCGATCCGGCCATCCAGCGTAAAATCCTGGTCGACAATCCACATCGTCTGTATCAATTCGGCGCCTGAGAGGCGCACGGGGATCCTTCAAATGTCCAACGACGACCCGCTCCGGCGCGAGCCCACGGAGGGCTTCGATGACGTTCCGGGCACGACCCTGTTCGATGCGCAACGCGCGCGCCAGGGCTATCACGTCAATCAGTTCTGCATGTCCCTGATGAAGGCCGAGAACCGCGACGAATTCCGGGCCAACGAGGACAAGTACCTGCGCAAGTGGCCGATGACGGACGAGCAGCGCCAGGCCATCCTGGATCGCAACTGGGGCCGCATGATCGAGCTGGGCGGCAACATCTACTACCTCTCCAAGCTGTTCTCCACCGACGGCAAGTCCTTCCAGTTCGTCGCGGCGACCATGACCGGTCTCACTCAGGAGCAGTATGCGCAGATGATGTTGAACGGCGGGCGGCCGATCGACGGCAATCGCAGCAAGTCGGAGTGGGCAAAGAAAGCAGGGGCGGGCAAATAAGTGGCGAAGATCGTAGCAAGCGTCAACGTGTCGCACGTGCCGGCCATCGGGGCCGCCTGGGATAACAAGAAATCCCAGGAGCCGTACTGGAAGCCCGTTTTCGACGGTTTCGACTTCTCCAAGAAGTGGCTCGCGCAGCTCAAGCCCGACGTCATCATTCTGGTCTACAACGACCACGCATCGGCGTTCGATGCGACCATTATCCCGACCTTCGCGCTGGGGTGTGCGGCGCAGTTTCCGCCCGCGGATGAAGGCTGGGGCCCCCGGCCGGTGCCTACCGTGATCGGCTATCCGATCATGGCGAGCCACATCGCGCAGTCGCTCATCCTCGATGAGTTCGACATGACCCTCATCAACAAGATGGACGTGGATCACGGCCTCACCGTGCCGCTTACCCTGATGTTCGGCCAGCCCAAGGAGTGGCCCTGTCGGATCATTCCGCTGCCGGTCAACGTCATCCAGTTTCCGCCACCGACCGGCAACCGCTGCTTCAATCTGGGCAAGGCGATCAAGCGCGCCGTGGAGTCCTTCCCCGAGGATCTGCGCGTGGTCATCTTCGGCACCGGCGGTATGTCGCATCAGCTGCAGGGTCAACGGGCCGGGCTGATCAACAAGGAGTGGGACAAGCGCTTTTTGGACAGCCTGTGCGCCGATGCCGAGGTGGCGCGGCGGATTCCCTTCATCGAGTACGTACGCGAGGCCGGTTCCGAGGGCATCGAGATGGTCATGTGGCTCATCTCGCGCGGTGCGCTGGAGAAGGACGTGCGCGAGGTGTACCGCTTTTATCACGTGCCGGCCTCCAACACCGCGCTCGGCCATCTGATTCTGGAGAACAAGAGCTTCAAGTCATGAGCATCAAACTCGTCGTAGCCGGCCAGGGCGCCTTCGGCATCAAGCACCTGGAGGCCTTGCAGAAGATTCCGGACGTGGAAGTCGTGTCCCTCGCCGGTGGCAACATCGACAGCACGCGCGAAGTGGCGCAGCGCTTCAAGATCCCGCATTTCTCCTCGGACCTGGGAGAGTGCCTGGCACAGCCGCTCGTGCAGGCGGCGATTCTGGCCACGCCGACGCAGATGCACGCCAGGCAGGGCATCCAGTGCATGCGTGCCGGCAAGCACGTGCAGATCGAGATTCCCATCTCGGATAGCCTGAAGGACGCCGAAGAGCTGGCGAAGGTGCAGAAGGAGACCGGCCTCATCGCCATGGGTGGCCACACGCGCCGCTTCAACCCGAGCCATCAGTGGATCCACAAGCGCATCGTGGCCGGCGAGCTGAAGGTGCTGCAGATGGACGTGCAGACCTACTTCTTCCGCCGCACCAACATGAATGCGGCTGGCAAGCCGCGCAGCTGGACGGATCATCTGCTGTGGCATCACGCCTGCCACACTGTCGATCTGTTCGCGTACCAGACCGGTGAGGTCGCCTCGCAGGCCTTTGCGCTGCAGGGGCCCTATCACCCGCAGCTGAAGATCGCCATGGACATGAGCGTCGGTCTGAAGACCGCCTCGGGCGCGATCTGCACGCTGTCGCTGTCATTCAACAACGACGGCCCGCTCGGCACGTTCTTCCGCTACATCTGCGACAACGGCACGTACATCGCGCGCTACGACGAGCTGGTCGACGGCAACAACAAGCCGATCGACGTCAGCAAGGTGGATGTGTCGATGAACGGCATCGAGCTGCAGGACCGCGAGTTCCTCGCGGCCATCAAGGAAAAGCGCGAGCCGAACGCCAGCGTTCAGCAGGTGTTGCCGGCCATGCGCACGCTCGATCGGCTGGAGAAGGCCGCGCTCAGCACCTGAGGGCGGGGCCCGCGCCCTGCCGGCCCGCCGGGGTATGCGCAGTCGCGGCCCGCGCCGCGCGGCCTAGCGGTCGATCGCTTGCATCATTGCCGCGCCGTGGCGATCCCCCTGAGCCGGGATCGCCGCGACCTGCGCTCGCAGCTCCTGCTGCTCGGCGAGGGTCAATCGCACATCGAGCGCTCCCACGTTCTCGCGAAGGTGCGCGCGGGTCTTCATTCCGGGAATAGTCGTGACACCATCGCCCTGCGCGAGCACCCAGGCCAACGCGATCTGCGCGGGCGTGCAGCCTTTGCGCTGCGCGAAATCCCGAATCACATCCGCGATGCGGGCATTGTGTGCGATGTTCGCATCCTGATAGCGGGGCAGCGGCCGGCGGTGATCCCTCTCGGGAAGATCGGCGAGTGTGCGAAAGTTGCCGGCGAGGAATCCGCGGCCCAGGGGACTGTAGGCGATGAAGCTCACTCCCAGCTCGCGGCACGCTGCAAGCATCCCGTCCTCGGGCTCGCGCGCCCATAGCGAATACTCGGTCTGCACGGCGGAAACCGGGTGGACCGCGCAAGCACGGCGCAGCGTCTGGACGCTGCACTCGGACAGGCCGATGAAACGAATCCTGCCTTGCTTCACCAGGTCGGCGAGCGCTCCCACGGACTCTTCGATGGCGACCGTGGGGTCGATGCGGTGCAGGTAGAACAGGTCGATGCAGTCGAATCCCAGACGCTGCAGGCTCGAGTCGACCGAGGCGCGGATGGACTGCGGGCGATTGTCGATCTTGAGCGCGCCCGCGGCGTCGCGCGTGATGCCGTATTTGCTGGCGATGAGGACGTCCTTGCGGCGCTCACGGACGACCGAGCCGACGAAGCGCTCGTTGTCGCCCAGCTGATAGGAGGCAGCCGTATCCAGGTGGGTCACGCCCCGATCGAGGGCCTCGAGCAGGGTGGCGCGGCCCTCCCGGTCATCGCGTGTGCCGTACCAGCCCACCAGGCCCATACACCCGAAACCGACGGCGGAAATGGGCGTAGTGCTGCGGCCCAGGGGCCGTGTCTGCATCGTGCTCATAGTCGAAGGGAGTACCGCCAAACGGAGTGCCGCCCAAGGGACTGTCGCCCGATGTTATCATGCGGCGCCGCGTCCACCTCGAGCTGCAAACCCATGATCATCGACTGTCACGGTCACTACACCACGGCACCCGCTGAGCTGACGAAGTTTCGCGACGGCCAGGTTGCCGCGCTGCAGAGCTCCGGCGCCGGAGCGCTCGCCAAGCCGCAGATTTCCGACGACCAGATCCGCGAGAGTCTCGAGAAAGCGCAACTGAAACTGCAGCGCGAGCGCGGTACCGATCTGACGATTTTCTCCCCACGCGCCTCCGCGATGGCGCATCACATCGGCACCGAGGCCACGAGTCTCGAATGGAGCCGGGTGTGCAACGATCTGATCCAGCGGGTGTGCGGGTTGTACCCCGAGAACTTCGTCGGGGTGTGCCAGTTGCCGCAGTCTCCGGGCGTGCCGCCGGCCAACAGCGCCGCCGAGCTCGAGCGCTGTGTGAAGGATCTGGGCTTCATCGGCTGCAACCTCAATCCCGACCCCTCCGGGGGCCTGTGGAACTCACCGCCGCTCACCGACAGGCATTGGTATCCGCTGTACGAGAAGATGGTCGAGCTGGACGTTCCGGCCATGGTGCACGTCAGCTCTTCCTGCAATCCGAACTTCCACGCCACCGGTGCGCACTACATCAATGCCGACACCACGGCGTTCATGCAGTTCCTGACCTCGGACCTGTTCAAGGACTTCCCGACGTTGCGTTTCATCATTCCTCACGGCGGCGGGGCAGTGCCCTTCCACTGGGGTAGGTACCGGGGTCTGGCACAGGATATGAAGCGGCCGCCGCTCGAGGAACTGCTCCTCAAGAACGTGTTCTTCGATACCTGCGTGTATCACCTTCCAGGCATCGAGCTGTTGCTCAAGGTAGTGCCGGTCGACAACATCCTGTTCGGTTCCGAGATGGTCGGCGCGGTGCGAGGTATCGATCCGCGCACGGGCCATTATTACGACGACACGAAGCGCTATCTCGATGCGTTGCCACTGAGTGCTGCGGATCGGGCAAAGGTCTTCGAAGGCAACGCGCGTCGCGTCTATCCGCGCCTTGGCGCACGGCTTTCGGCCGCCGCGAAGTAATGCGTCGCGCGGCGGCTCGATGACAGCATCGGCCACCACCGTCGCCGTTCCGAGGCGTTCGCGCCTCGTGACTCAACTCTGGTTCCAGGTACTGCTCGCGACGCTGGCGGGCATCCTCCTGGGATGGGCGAACCCTGCGCTCGCGGTGAAGATGAAGCCGTTCGGAGATGCCTTCATCAACCTGGTCAGGATGATGATCGGGCCGATCATCTTCTGCAGCGTCGTTCACGGCGTGGCAGGGATGAACGACATGCAGCGGGTGGGTCGCGTCGCGCTGAAAGCGCTCGGGTATTTCCTCGCGATCACCATCGTGGCGCTCGTCATCGCGCTGCTGGTGGTGAACCTCTGGCGGCCCGGCGCCGGGATGAACATCGACGCGAGCGCCATCGACACCCGTGAGATCAGCGGTTACACGGCACAGGCCCGTGAACAGAGCGTCTCGCAGTTCCTGCTGAACATCATTCCCAATACCTTCGTCGGTGCGTTTGCTCAGCCGAACGTGCTGCAGGTGGTGCTCGTCTCGCTGCTGTTTGCGTTTGCGCTGAGCATGGCGGGGGAGCGCGGCCGCCCGGTGCTCACGATCATCGAAGGGTTGTCCGGCATTTTTTTCCGCATCGTGGGCTTCATCATGTGGACGGCGCCGCTGGGCGCGTTCGGCTCGATCGCCTTCACCGTCGGGAGGTTCGGCACGGGCTCTCTCTGGTCGCTCGCGCAGCTGATACTCGAGTTCTACTTTGTGTCGCTGGTGTTCGTGTTCCTCGTGCTGGGGGCCGTGGCCCGTTGGGCTGGCGTGAGCCTGTGGCGGCTGTTGCGCTTCATTCGCGATGAGTTGCTGGTCGTGGCGGCCACCACTTCGACCGAGACGGTGTTGCCACGGATCATGCAACGCCTGCGCGAGCTCGGATGCGACGAGTCCGTGGTCGGCCTCGTCATCCCGACGGGCTATTCGTTCAACCTCGACGGCACGTGCCTATACCTCGCCACTGTCGTCGTGTTCCTCGCGCAGGCGACCAACACCCCATTGGATCTTACGCACCAACTCACGCTGCTTGCGGTGCTGTTGGTGGCGTCCAAAGGTGCCGCGGGGGTCGCAGGAGCGGCGTTCGTTGTGCTGGCGGGCACATTGGGCTCACTGGGCTCAGTGCCCGTGGCGAGCATCGCCCTGGTGCTGGGAATTCATCGCTTGATGGCCGAGGCGCTGACGTTCGTGAACCTGGTGGGCAATTCGGTGGCCACGATCGTCGTGTCGAAGTGGGAAGGGGCGCTCGACTCGGAGGCACTGCAGGCCCGCGTCGGGTTGCCGAAAAGGACCAAGACGACGGGCTCGCTCGGATCGGCAGATTGAGGCGGCCGGCGGGTTGTGGCGGCCCCGGTGGTCCAGGCCAGTCCCGGCTAGCTCGTCGATGCTCGGTTCCCGGAGGGGGCAGTTTACGTTCACGCTGCGCACGGGCGAGACGTCCGAAATCGAGGGATTCCCTCAAAAGCGGACGCGGAAAATATTTTTCGGACGTCCGTTCGCAGGTCCTTCTCATCGACGCCCGGGGCTAGACGATGAAGCGCATCAGCAGCGCGGTCGCGTCGTCTGCGCGGTCGCGTCAGTTCCCCGCCCAGATCGCGCGAGAAACGAACGCCTCGCCCGACATCAGCTTGCGAGTCGTCCGCAGCAGCGCCGCACGCTCGACTCGCACGCCGTCCTTACCGTCGGAGCCCACGTCCATCTCGACAGTGAAGAATCCCGTGGGGTGCTCAACGTCCAGTCGCCGCGACTTACCAGAACCGCCTTCGATCCGCGCGATGCCCTCGGTTACTGATCCAGGGACGACGCACGCGGTGGCTACGCTAACCGCGCCAAACACGCCGATGGCCTTGTGCACCACATGGGGAATGAAGTTGCGCGTACACACGGCCCCTCCCTTCGCGGGAGGAGCGACGAGACACATCTTCGGGACGGTCTTCTTGGTCACATCCCCGAGATTCATCAGCCGTCCTGCGGCGAGCCGGATCGCTTCCACGCGCGCCTTGAGCGCCGTGTCCTTCTCCAGATCGGCGGGCGATTCGTAGCCCGTCTTCCCCAGATCGGACGCGCGCATGAGAACGACCGGCATGCCGTTGTCGATCAGCGTGGTTTCGACGCCTTCGATGACATCGCGAGCATGTCCGGTAGGCAGCAATGCGCCACAGCTCGAGCCGGCGATGTCCAAAAAGTCCAGGAGTACAGGTGCAGCAGTGCCAGGCACGCCATCGATGGCCGCATCGCCGTCGTACTGCACGGCGCCGCCGGGCGTCTGGATATCGGCGACGGCAATGCTGGCCGTGTTCACCATGTGAATGCGCACCTTGGTGCGCTCGCCGGTGATGGGCACCAGGCCGTTTTCGATGGCGAACGGGCCGATCCCCGCCAGCATGTTGCCGCAGTTCTGCGAACCATCCACGCGAGGCTCGTTCACCACGACCTGCAGGAAGAGATAATCGACGTCCGCGTCCGCACGGCTGGAGCGGCTGACGATTGCTACCTTGCTGGTGAGACTGTCGGCACCGCCGAGCCCATCGATCTGGCGTACGTCCGGCGAACCCATGATTGCCAGCAATACGCGGTCGCGCACTGCGGTATCCGCGGGGAGGCGGTCGGCGAGAAAGAACGGGCCCTTGGAGGTTCCACCCCGCATCAGCGTGCAGGGAATGGCGGTTTGCAGCGATTTTGGCACGGGCCGGCTACTTGTACTCGAGCCCAAGCGCGGCCAGCTTCTCGCGCATCTTGTACAGATCCAGCCCCAGCTCGCCTGAGGCGAGCCGCTTGCGCTTCTCCTCTTCGTTGGCGGTGCGCTGCTTGGCCGCTTCCGCGACCTTGACGGCGTCCGCGCGCTTCACCGAAACGACGCCATCGTCGTCCGCGACGATCACGTCCCCGGGCTCAATATGCTGTCCCGCGCACAGGATCGGAACGTTCACTGCACCGAGGCTCGCCTTCACGGTGCCTTGCGCCCACACGCACTTGCTCCACACAGGGAACTTCATCTCCGTGAGCGTCGCGATGTCGCGCACACCGGCATCGATGATCAGGCCCTTGACACCATGTGCGCGTAGCGAGGTGGCGAGCAGATCTCCGAAATAGCCGTCGGAGCAGGGCGAGCTCGGAGCAACCACGAGCACGTCGCCGGGGCGACAAACCTCGACAGCGACGTGGATCATCCAGTTGTCGCCCGGCGGCACGAGCACAGTGACGGCCGGCCCTGACATGACAGCGCCGGAGTAGATGGGGCGCATGTATGGGGCGAGCAGACCGGTGCGTCCCTGGGCTTCGTGAACGGTGGCGACACCGTAAGTGCCGAGCGCTGCGACAGCGTTCGGGTCCGGGCGCGCGATCTCGCGCATGACGACGTGCTTGTTAATGACGGTTCTCCTCTGTGGCGATTATAGCCCGCTACCAGCGGGCGCCAAGGCAGGCTCGTGCGGCTAACGAACGCCGCGTGGCATTGCCCGCGACGCCGCCGCACGGTGGTGATAGCGTCATCCATCCACGCCCAGATTGGAGAGGACCATGCGAGAGGTAGCAGGCATGACGGCGTTCATTACAGGCGGAGGGAGTGGCGTCGGCTTTGGCATGGCAAAAGCGTTCTGCGGAGCGGGGATGAATGTCGTGATCGCCGATGTCCGTCAGGATCATCTCGATCAGGCCATGGGCAGCCTCAAGGGCATGAAAGTGCATGCCCTGCGGCTGGATGTCACGGATCGTGGCGCAATGGCGCGCGCCGCGGACGAGACTGAGAAGGTGTTCGGGAAGGTGCACATCGTGTGCAACAACGCCGGCGTCAACCTGTTCAACGACATCGGCGAGGCGAGCTACGATGACTGGGATTGGATTCTCGGAGTGAATCTCGGCGGCGTGGTGAACGGAGTGCGGACATTCGTGCCGAGGATCAAGGCGCACGGGGAAGGCGGCCATGTCGTGAACACTGCCTCGATGGCGGCGTTCATCGCGAGCGGTCGCGCGGGCATCTACTGCACCGCGAAGTTTGCAGTACGCGGCATGTCTGAAGCGCTGCGCGCCAGCCTGCTGCCGCACCGCATCGGCGTGTCGGTGTTGTGTCCGGGGCTGGTGAAGAGCTCCATCTACGAGAGCGAGCAGATCCGCCCGGCGCACCTGTCGGCGCAGGCAACACGCACCGATCCGGAGTTCCTCGCCCGGTTGGCGCAGGTGCACGAGGTTGGAATGGACCCGCAGGAGGTCGGGCAGAAAGTGCTGCGCGCCATCCGGCGCAACGACTTCTATATTTTCAGTCACCCGGAGTTCAAGGAGGAGTTGCGGGGGATCTTCGATGAAGCCCTGCAGGCGCTCCCGGATGAGCCGGCTCCTGCGCAACGCCTCGCATTCGAGGAAGGGCGCCGAGCCGCCGCCGCGGAGGCCCGCAAGGCGTGGCCCAAGCTCTAAAGGAGAAGCCTCATGAGCCAGTCGCACGAGCACAAGACCTGGTCCGCGGTCGATGAGTATTTTTCCGCTGCGCTGCTTGCGCCCGACCCGATACTCGAAGCCGCGCTGCGCGACAGTGAAAAAGCCGGACTGCCTCCCGTGCAAGTCTCGCCTCTGCAGGGCCGGCTGCTGCAGACGCTGGCAACCGTCCGCGGCGCGCAGCGGATTCTGGAGATCGGCACACTCGGGGGTTACAGCACGATCTGCCTTGCCCGGGCGCTTCCGCCGGAGGGCCGGCTCGTCACACTGGAGATCAGCGCGGTGCACGCCGCGGTAGCCGTCACTAATCTCGCACGCGCAGGTTTCAGCGCAAACGTCGAAGTTCGAGTGGGCCAGGCACTGCACAGCCTGGAGATGCTCGAACGAGAGAAGGCAGGGCCTTTCGATGTGATTTTCATCGACGCCGACAAACCCAACAATCCGGTGTACCTCGAGGCATCCCTGCGGCTCGCGCGGCCCGGGACGTTGATCATTGCTGACAATGTCGTCCGCGCCGGCGCCGTTGCCCACGCCGGGAGCAACAATCCGAGCGTCGTCGGTATTCGCCGGTTCTGCGAGATGGTCGGCAAGCACCCGCGCCTGTCGGCAACTGCCGTGCAGACAGTCGGCAGCAAGGGATACGACGGCTTCCTGCTGGCGCTCGTGCAACCCTAGTGAAGGCTGGGGAGCAGGAATCCCGCGAGCGATTGAATGGCCGGCATGCGCACCGCCTGCGCCGCGGACTCGATGTCCTGGGCGAGCAAGCGATCCTGTGCGGCAAACGGCACGAGCGTGCGCAGAGCCGCATGCGCCTGACGAAGTGCTGCTGAGGTCAGCAAGGGCAGGCGAAAGTCGATTCCCTGGCAGGCCGCGAGCAGCTCTATGGCGATCACGTTCAGGAGGTTCGGCGTCATGGCGAGCAGGCGCCTTGCGCCGTGGGTGGCCATGCTGACGTGGTCCTCCTGATTGGCCGACGTGGGAATGCTGTCGACGCTTGCCGGGTGGCACAGCAGTCGATTCTCCGCGACCAGGGCGGCAGCGGTGACCTGCGCGATCATGAAGCCGGAGTTGACGCCGCTGTCGAGCGCGAGAAACGCCGGGAGGCCGCTCATTTTCGGATCGACCAGCAGCGCGATGCGGCGTTCGGCGATCGAGCCGATTTCTGCGCAGGCCAGCGCAAGGATGTCCGCCGCGAAGGCGACCGGCTCGGCGTGAAAATTCCCGCCGGAGAGCACTTCGCCCGTGGCTGCGAAGATGAGCGGGTTGTCGGTCACGGCATTGGCTTCGAGCAGCAAAGTGGCTGCCGCCTGTGAGATCAGGTCGAGACAGGCGCCCATCACCTGCGGCTGGCAGCGCAGCGAATAGGGGTCCTGCACGCGCTCGCAAGTGCGATGGGACTCGCGGATCTGGCTACCCTGCAGCAGCGCCCGATACACTTCCGCTACGCGCCTCTGCCCAGCGTGGCCGCGCAGCTCGTGAATGCGGGGATCGAAGGGAACATCGCTTCCCTGCAGCGCATCCAGCGACATCGATCCCGTGACGACCGCTGCGGCGAACAGCTCTTCCAGCTCGAACAGGGCCGCGAGGGCGAGCGCCGTGGAGACCTGGGTGCCGTTGATCAGGGCGAGGCCTTCCTTGGGGCCCAGCTCCAGGGCTTTCATCCCCTCCTGCGCCAACACTTCCTCTGCCGGGCGAATCTCTCCATGGCGGCGAATCGATCCGAGTCCCAGCACCGACAGCGACAGATGCGCCAGCGGCGCGAGGTCGCCCGATGCACCGACCGAGCCCTGGGACGGCACGCAGGGGTGCAGGCCTGCGTTGATCAGGCCGGCGAGGAACTGCACCAGCGCGCCGCTGACACCGGAGAACCCTCGCAGGAGGCTCGCCAGCTTGAGCACCATGACGAGCCGCACGACCCCGTCCTCGAGCAGCGGTCCGGTGCCCGCGCTATGCGAGAGCAGGATGTTCCTTTGCAGCAGCGCGCGCTGCGAACTGGGAATGCGCGTCTGTGCCAGCAGGCCGAACCCGGTATTGATGCCGTAGGCGGGCGCATCGCCCGCCGCCAGGCGCTCGGTAGCCGCATGCGAGTCGAGCACGGCGCGCAGCGCCTGCTCACCTATCACGACCTGCGCCGGGTCGGTGTAGACCCGGCGCAGCTGGGCCAACGTCAGGGGAGCCTCTCCGAGCTGCAGAGGACTCACTGCACCACCCGCCCGGCGTGCACCACCGTGCGTCGCGGATTGAACCCGACCCAGTACCCCAGCTCGTCGATGGACTGCACGTTCCAGATCACAAAGTCTGCGGCACGCCCAACGGCCAACTCCCCGCGCAACGCCTGCATACCCAGCGCATGGGCCGCGTGACGCGTGACCCCGGCCAGCGCTTCCTCGGTGGTCAAGCCGAACAGCCGGGTGGCCATGCTCATGGCAAGCAGGAGGGAAGTGCCGGGCGAGGAGCCGGGGTTGCAGTCCGTGGCTATGGCCATGCCGACTCCGGCTTCCCGCAAAGCCTCCACCGGCGGTTTGCCCGAATCGGCGAGGCAGTAGAAGGCAATCGGGAGCAGCACGGCAGTGCTTCCCGCCGTCGCCAGGGCGCGTGCGTCCTCGGCGGTCGCGTGCTCCAGGTGATCGCATGACAGGGCGCCTCGCTGAGCCGCCATACGCGTTGCCCCGGTCCGGCTGAGCTGCTCGGCATGTATCTTTACCGGCAACCCCAATCGTTGCGCCGCCTCGAATAGCCTTTGCGACTGTTCGAGAGTGAAGCCGACGCTCTCACAGAACACATCCACGGCATCGACGAGCTGCTGCGCGTGCAGCTCGGGAAGCCAACGGGTGGCGATCGCATCGATGTAGGCATCCGGGCGGCCTTGGAATTCCGGCGGTACCGCATGAGCCGCCAGCAGAGTCGTCTGCACCGTTACGGGAAATTCGCGCTCCAGCGCACGCGCGACCCGCAGCATCTTGCCCTCGTCCGCCAGCGTGAGCCCATAGCCGGACTTGATCTCCACCGTCGTCACGCCTTCCGACAACAATGCTTTCAGCCTGGGGGCGCTCGCATCGAGCAACTGCTGCTCCGATGCCGCTCTGACCGCGCGCATCGTCGCAAGAATCCCGCCGCCGTTGCGTGCGATCTGCGAATACGAGGCGCCGCGCAGCCGCTGCGCGTACTCGCCGGAGCGCGTACCTGCAAAAACGAGGTGGGTGTGGCAATCGATGAGTCCCGGAGTCACCCAGGCGCCCCCGAGGTCGTGCACCTCCAGTTGCGGATCCCGCTTCAGCGCCTCCGGCAGCGTGGACTCCGCGCCGACCCACTCTATGTGGCCGGCGCGGGTGACGAGCGCACCCTGCTCGATGACGCTCATGGCCGCATCACAGGTCGCCAGGTGCGCCCGGCGCCACAGTGTTGGCTGCGACATGCAATCAGCTCCGCACGACTAACTCAGAAACGGCAGCTTCAGGCCGTGCTCCCGCGCGCACTGCACTGCGCTGTCGTATCCGGCGTCGGCGTGCCGCATGACGCCGCTCGCGGGGTCATTCCACAACACTCGTTCGATCCGGCGTGCCGCTGCGGGTGTCCCGTCGCATACGATCACCACTCCTGCGTGCTGCGAATACCCCATGCCGACGCCCCCGCCGTGGTGGATCGAGACCCAGCTTGCTCCACTGGCGGTGTTGAGGAGCGCGTTGAGCAGCGGCCAGTCGGCCACCGCATCCGAGCCGTCGCGCATCGCCTCGGTCTCACGATTGGGACTGGCGACGGAGCCGGAATCCAGGTGGTCGCGTCCGATGACGACCGGAGCCCTGAGCTCACCGCGAGCCACCATCTCGTTGAAGGCCAGGCCCAGGCGGTGCCGGTCCCCGAGGCCCACCCAGCAGATGCGTGCCGGCAGTCCCTGGAAGTGGATGCGCTCGCGCGCCATGTCCAGCCAATGATGCAGATGCCGATCCTCCGGCAGGAGCTCACGCACTTTGGCGTCGGTCCTGTAGATGTCCTCGGGATCGCCCGACAGCGCGGCCCAGCGGAAAGGACCGACGCCGCGGCAGAACAACGGCCGGATGTAAGCAGGAACGAAGCCAGGGAAAGCAAAGGCGTCCTTGACGCCGGCGTCGAAGGCCCCCTGCCTCAGGTTGTTGCCGTAGTCGAATACGGGAATTCCCCGTCGCTGGAACTCCAGCATCGCCTGCACGTGCTGGGCCATCGAAGCGCGCGCTTCCCGAGCCACCAGGGCCGGATCGCTCGCCCGCGTGCGATCCCACTGCTCGAGGCTCCACCCGCGGGGCAGGTAGCCGTTGACCGGATCGTGTGCCGAGGTCTGGTCGGTCACCGCATCCGGCCGGATGCCTCTGCGCAGCAGCTCCGGAAGGACCTCACATGCGTTCCCGAGCAACGCCACCGAAATCGGCCGCTGCGGGTTCTTCAGCAGGCCGAGCGCCTCATCCAGCGAGCGCGCCTGGGCATCCAGATAGCCTGTCTGAAGGCGCTTGACGATGCGTTCCGGCCGGCACTCGATGGCCAGCATCGAAGCGCCGGCCATGGTGGCGGCCAGCGGCTGCGCTCCGCCCATCCCGCCGAGGCCGGCTGTGAGAATCCAGCGCCCGGCGAGATTGCCGCCGAAGTGTTGGCGCCCCATCTCGATGAAGGTCTCGTATGTACCTTGCACGATCCCCTGGCTGCCGATGTAGATCCACGATCCGGCCGTCATCTGGCCGAACATCATCAGCCCCTTGCGGTCGAGCTCGTTGAAATGGTCCCAGTCCGCCCAGCGCGCCACCAGGTTGGAGTTGGCGAGCAGCACCCGGGGCGCATCCGCGTGGGTCCTGAACACCCCGACGGCCTTGCCGGACTGCACGAGCAGGGTTTCCTCGTCCCCGAGCTGCTCGAGGGCGGCGACGATCTGGCGGAAACACGTCCAGTTGCGCGCGGCCTTGCCGATTCCACCGTAGACGACCAGGTCCTGAGGCCGCTCGCCAACCTCCGGATCGAGGTTGTTCATCAGCATGCGCAGCGCCGCTTCCGCCTGCCAGTTGCGGCAGGTCAGCTGCGGGCCGCGCGGCGCTCGCAGCGGACCGGCAGGTTGGTGCGGATGCGGTGCGGCCTCGGACATGTTTGCTCCTAGAAGCTGCCTGCAAGCTCGTAGCGCGAGCCGGGGTGATACAGGTCCGCGACCGTCACGATGCGCTCCTCACTCCAGGTGCGGCGCCGAATGAGCAAGCAGGCGTCGCCTTCGTCCAGGCGGAGCATCCGCCGGATGCGGCTGTCCGGAAGCAGCGCGCGCACGACGTGCTCGGCGCGCTGCAGGGGCGCGGACTGCATCAGGAACTGGTGCGGGGTGACCTGGGTGAAGTCGTTGCGCAGATAGCCGGGAACCACCGTCGGATTGACGTACCGATCCTCTACCTGCAGCGGCACGCCGTCCTCCAGATGCACCAGCAGGGAGTGGTCCAGCCGCGCCCCGGGGCTGACTCCGCAGCGATCGGCGAGCTCGCGGGAAGCACTGATCGAGCCCTGGCTGATGACCTTGGCCGTGTGCTGGTGGCCACGGCCGCGGATCTCATCGGAGATGTTGCGCACCTGCAGCGGGTGCGCATGCACGCGCTGCTCTGCTACAAAAGTGCCGACCCCGGCGACCCTGACCAGCACGCCGTCGGTGGCCAGCTCCCGCAGGGCGCGGTTGGCGGTCATCCGGGAGACGTCCAGGTCGCGAACCAGCTGGTTCTCGGAGGGCACCCGCTGGCCGGGCTGCAGGACCCCGGCAGTGATCTGCTGGAGCACGAACTGCTTGACCTGCAGGTAACGAGCCACCACGGGGCCTCTCCTGGTGCGGGCGACGCGGGTACGATCCTGGCACTGCGGCGGTAGCTTGTCTATACAGGTCCGGGCAAGCTTTAGCGGGTTCGGACCTATTTTTCGGGTTTCACTGCCTGCCGGGTTTGGGTAGAATGCGCGCCCCCGCGGGCCTCGGCCGGGGGGAACGGGCGGCTGACGAGCAGACGATGTGTGAGTGAGCCTGTCCCGAGAGCTTGACTTCCAAAGCCCCCCGAGGGGCTTTTCGTTTTTCTGGATGGGCCTTGTGGCCCATTTTTGTTTGGCCCGCCTGTTTGCCTTGAGCGGATGTGCTCGATGACGGTCTTGCGTGAGCGGCTCATCGTCCTCATTGAGCCCCTGCTCGAGCGGCTGGGATATGAGCTCGTGGAGCTCGAATATTCCGCGGGACGCGCGCACGGAGCGCTGCGGCTGTTCATCGACAAGGCCGAGGGCGTGGGGGTGGGCGACTGCGAGCGGGTGAGCCGCGAGGTGTCGGCACTGCTGGATGTCGAGGATCCGATCCCGAGCGCCTACAGCCTCGAGGTGTCCTCGCCCGGTTTCGATCGTGTGCTGCGGACGCGGGCCCATTTCGAGCGCTTTGCAGGCGCACGCGTGTTCGTCGAGTTGAAAGTCCCGCGCTCCGGGCGGCGTCGCTACACCGGCACACTGCTGTCGGTGGACGAGACCGGAATTGCGGTCGAGGTGGACAAGGAGCGGGTCGAGATCCCGTTTGTGGAGATCGGTAAGGCGCGGTTGGCAGGTTGATGGCGAGGGTAGCTAAGTGAACAAGGAAATCCTGATGGTCGTCGATGCCGTCTCCAACGAGAAGGGCGTCGACAAAGAGGTCATCTTCGGGGCTCTCGAGGCCGCGCTCGCTTCTGCTACCCGCAAGAAACACGGCGAGGAGTGGGATGTGCGCGTGGCCATCGACCGCAAGAGCGGCGACTACGACACGTTTCGGCGCTGGAAGGTATTCGCGGATGACTCCAAGGAGCTGGAGGTCCCCGAGCGCGAGCTGCGCATGGATGATGCACGCGAGATCGATGCCAACGTGGAGATCGGCGGAACCGTCGAGCAGCCGATGGAATCGGTCGCCTTCGGGCGTATCGCCGCCCAGCAGGCCAAGCAGGTCATCGTGCAGAAAGTGCGCGAGGCCGAGCGGCAACGGGTCGTCGATGAATTCCGCGGTCGGGTGGGTACGCTGGTGAGCGGAGTCGTCAAGCGCGTCGATCGTAATGGCCTGTACGTCGATCTCGGGGGCAATGCGGAAGGTTTCGTGCAGCGCACCGATATGATCCCGCGCGAGCAGGCCAAGCCGCAGGACCGTATCAAGGCGTTCCTGAAGGAGGTCAAGGAGGTCAACGAGCAGGTGCGCGGTCCGCTGCTGTTCCTGACGCGCACGGCCCCGGAGTTCCTCATCGAGCTGTTCAAGCTGGAAGTGCCCGAGGTCGGGCAGGGTCTCATCCAGATTCTGGGCGCAGCGCGCGATCCGGGCGTGCGCGCCAAGATCGCCGTGCGCAGCAACGACCCCCGCATCGATCCCGTCGGGGCGTGCGTGGGCATGCGCGGTTCGCGCGTGCAGGCGGTCTCGAACGAGATCGCAGGCGAGCGCGTGGACATCATCCCCTTCGACGACAACCCGGCGCAGTTCGTGATCAACGCGATGTCCCCGGCGGAGGTCATGTCGATCGTGGTGGACGAGGACTCCCACAGCATGGATATCGCGGTTGCCGAGGAGAAGCTCTCCCAGGCGATCGGCCGCGGCGGCCAGAACATCCGCCTCGCCAGCCAGCTCACCGGCTGGGACCTGAATGTCATGACGGAGTCGGATGCCGAGGCGAAGAGCGAGACCGAGGCCAAGGAGCTGGTGCAGAACTTCATGAAGCAGCTGGACGTGGATGAGGATGTCGCCACGATCCTGGCGCAGGAAGGCTTCTCGACCATCGAGGAGATCGCCTACGTGCCGCAGGCGGAGATCGCGGCCATCGAGGAGTTCGATGAGGACATCGTCAAGGAGCTGCGCAACCGCGCGCGCGATGTGCTGCTGACGCAGGCGATTGCGAGCGAGGAGAGCCTGGATCAATCGATGCCGGCAGAGGATCTGCTGCTGCTCGAGGGGATGAAGCCCGATCTGGCGCTGGCGCTGGCACGCCGCGGGGTGCGTACGCGTGAGGATCTCGCCGAGCAGTCGGTCGACGATCTGGCGGACATCGCCGGATTGGCCGCCGAGGAGGCCGGCAAGCTGATCATGACGGCACGCGCACACTGGTTCGAGGCAGGACGCTGAGCGGGTTTGGGGGTTTGCCTATGGCAGAAGTAACCGTTTCCCAATTTGCCGAGGTGCTGAAGGTACCCGTGGACCGGCTGCTGGTGCAGCTGGACCAGGCCGGCATCAAGGTCTCCGGCCCGGACGATCGCATCAGCGACGATGCGAAGCTCGAGTTGTTGACGCATCTGCGCCGCAGTCACGGCAGCGGCGACGATGGCGATGCCGCGCCCCGCAAGATCACCCTCAGGCGCAAGACGCAGAGCGAGCTGAAGCTCGCGAGCGCGCAGGGCAGGGCCCGCACGGTGAACGTGGAAGTGCGCCGCCAACGTACTTACATCAAACGTGATGTGCTCGAGGAGCAGGCTCGCCAGCAGCAGGACGAGATCGATCAGAAGCGCCGCGAGGCCGAAGAGGCCGTGCAGCGCGAGACCGAGCGTGTCGAGGCCGAGCGCCGCGAGCGCGAGCGTCTGGAAGCTGAGAATCGGCGTCGTGTCGAAGAGGAGCAGGCACGCAAGAAAGCACAGGAGGACGCTCGCCGCGCGTCGGAGCAACGCGCGCGTGAAGAGGCCGAGGCACGCGAGCGAGAGCGCGAGGAGCAGACCCGACGTGCGGCCGAAGCGAAGGCAGAACGTGCGGCCGCCGCCGCTGCCGCTACAGCACCGCTTGCCCCTGTCCCTGCCCCTGCGCCTGCTCCGGCGGCTCCCGCACGAGAGCGGCCGCAGGCCGCGGCCCCGGCCCCGGCCCCGGCCCCGGCGGAGCGTCCGCCCGAGCGCGCGCCGGAACGTCAGGCACCCGCAACGGCGCAGGACGACAAGTCCACCCGCTACGGCCGGCAGGAGCTGCACGTCGCGGGCGACGTCAGCTCGCGCTACAAGAAAAAGCGGCGGACGAAATCGCGACTGGTCTCCTCCGCGGCAGAGGGCAAGCACGGCTTTGAGATGCCGACGGCGCCGGTGGTGCGCGAAGTCGGAATCGGCGAGACGGCCACCGTCGCCGAGCTGGCCCAGAAGATGGCCGTGAAGGCGAACGAGGTCATCAAGGTCCTCATGAACATGGGAGTGATGGCGACCATCAACCAGCCGATCGATCAGGACACGGCGGTGCTGGTCGTCGAGGAGCTGGGTCACACACCGAAGGTTCTCAGGGAGAACCAGATCGAGCAGGACCTGCAGGGCACGGCGGAGGCGGGTGAGGCCGCCGGGGATCCAAGGCCTCCGGTCGTCACGGTCATGGGCCATGTCGACCACGGCAAGACCTCGTTGCTCGATTACATTCGCCGTACCAAGGTGGCCGCGGGAGAAGCGGGCGGCATTACTCAGCACATCGGCGCCTACCACGTAGAGACGCCGGGCGGAGTCATTACATTCCTCGACACGCCGGGCCACGCCGCCTTCACGGCGATGCGTGCGCGCGGTGCGAAGGCTACGGACGTCGTCGTATTGGTGGTTGCCGCGGATGACGGCGTGATGCCGCAAACCGTGGAGGCTATTCAGCACGCGCGTGCGGCATCGGTGCCGATCGTCGTCGCGGTCAACAAGATCGACAAGAACGATTCCGATCCGGATCGGGTTCGTACCGAGCTGTCCAAACAGGAAGTCATCCCCGAGGAGTGGGGCGGCCAGAACATCTTCGTGAACGTGTCGGCGCGCACCGGCGAGGGCATCGACAAGCTCCTGGAGGCGATTCTGCTGCAGGCCGAGGTGATGGAGCTGCGCGCTCCGCGCGACGGACTGGCGTCGGGTATCGTCATCGAGTCGAGCGTCGAGAAGGGGCGTGGCGCGGTTGCGACGGTGCTGGTGAAGAAGGGCACGCTGCACATGGGCGACCCGATCATCGCCGGCTCCGAATTCGGGCGCGTGCGCGCGATGTTCGACGAGTCCGGCAAGGCTGTGCAGGAGGCTCCCCCGTCGATGCCCGTGGTGGTGCTGGGTCTGTCCAGCCCGCCCAATGCGGGCGATGACCTGCTCGCTCTGGAGAGCGAGCGCAAGGCCCGCGAGGTCGCTCTTTATCGGCAGAGCAAGTCGCGCGACACCAAGCTGGCCCGCCAGTCCACGCGTGCCGAGGACGTGTTCTCGCAACTGGGCGAGGCCAAGGCCGGCATAGTGAACGTGCTCATCAAGGCGGACGTGCAGGGCAGCGCCGAGGCGCTGCGCGAGGCCCTGACGAAACTCTCGACCGACGAAGTACAGGTGAAGCTGTTCGGCACCGGGCTCGGAGCCATCACCGTGTCGGACGTGCAGCTCGCCGCCGCCTCGAAGGCTCTCATCATCGGCTTCAACGTGCGAGCGGACTCCGGTGCGCGCGATGCCTTGAAGGACACCGGCGTCGAGGTCCGGTACTACAGCATCATTTACGAAGCCATCGACGATGTGAAGCAGATGATGTCCGGCATGCTGCAGCCGGAGATCAAGGAGTCCATCGTGGGCGTCGCCCAGGTGCGCGACGTGTTCCGCTCGAGCAAGTTCGGCGTCGTCGCCGGATGTCTGGTGACGGAAGGGGCGGTGCGCCGCAACAACCCGATCCGCGTGCTCCGCGACAGCGTGGTGATCTTCGAGGGCGCTCTCGAGTCGCTGCGACGCTTCAAGGATGACGTCAACGAAGTGCGTGCCGGCACCGAGTGCGGCATCGGCGTGAAGAACTACCAGGACGTGCGGGTCGGCGACCAGATCGAGTGCTTCTCTCGGGTGGAAGTGGCGCGTACCCTTCAGTAGATGACCGACGCGAGGCGACGCAGGGTTGAATCCGAGATTCAACGGGTGCTCGCGGACGTTATCGTCCGCGACGTCAAGGACCCGCGCGTCGGCAATGTGACCATCACGGCCGTGAGCCTCGCAGCCGACATGGGATCTGCGCGCGTGTTCTTCACCCCATTCGCCTCCACTCACCCGGCTGAAGAGGTGCGTGTCGGCCTGACCCGAGCCGGGGGCTTTTTGCGGGGAGAAGTGGGACGGCGCCTGCAACTGCGGCACGCCCCGAAGCTCGAGTTCGTCATCGATACCAACCCGGAGCGGGCCGCGCAGCTCACGGACCTCATCAACCGCGCCGTCAAAGGCGATCGTGAGCGACAGGAGTGACGCGTGAGCCCACAGCTTTGTGGAGTCCTCCTGCTCGACAAGCCTGTCGGTCTGTCCTCTAACCGGGCGCTGCAGCGGGTTCGCCGGCTGCTCCGCGCGGACAAGGCAGGGCACGTGGGCAGCCTGGACCCCTTGGCCACCGGCATGTTGCCGATCTGCCTGGGCGAGGCGACGAAAGTGGCCGGTGAGATCCTCTCCGGGCGCAAACGCTACCGCTTCACCGTACAGCTCGGTGCGCGTACGGCGACCGGCGACGCGGAAGGGGAGGTCGTCGAGACGGCGGCTATCCCTGCGCTGGATCGCGCGCTGCTCGAGGAGCGGCTACAGGGTTTTGTGGGCCAGCAGGACCAGGTGCCGCCGATGTATTCGGCGATCAAGCGCGCCGGCCAGCCGCTCTACAAGCTGGCTCGCGCGGGTCTGGAAGTGGAGCGGGAACCCCGGCGCATCGAGATTTTCGAGCTCGCGCTGGTGGCCCTCGCAGCCGACGCCCTGGAGCTCGAGGCGCTGTGTTCCAAGGGCACCTATATCCGCACGCTGGCAGAGGACATCGCCCGGACCCTGGGCACGTGCGGCCATGTCACCGCGCTGCGGCGCCTGTATGTCGAGCCGTTCCAGGACGAGCCCATGCAGACGCTGGACACAGTGGCCCAGGCGGTGACGCCCGAGCTGGTCGGAGCGTTGCGGATCCTGCCGGCGGACTGGGCGCTGGCGCACTTGCCAACGGTATCGCTGGAGGCCGGTGCCGCTGCCCGGATCCTGCACGGTCAGACGGTGGAGGGCGGCATCGTGGCGGGTACGGTCCGGCTCTACGACAGCGCGGGCCGATTCCTGGGGATCGGCGCGGCCGACGGCCGGGGTGCGGTGCGGCCGCGGCGGCTGTTCGTCTACTGAAGCGGGGTTCCTCTCACTGAAGGCGCGGATCGAGCTTCTTCAGCGCCGCTCCCGTATCGATCTCGCCGGTGCTCTGGATATCGCGCTGCGTGTACGAGCTGCCGGGCCGATCGAGGCACTTGTGCTGCGGATCCTGGATGCGCGTACCGGTGTCCCTGATGCATTGCGCGTCATTGACCGCCAGCGCCTTGCCAGCGGCAGGGTGCGTCGCGCACCCGCCCAAGCCGGCGGCCAAGGCTGCTGCCAGGCCGGCTCCGATGAAGGTCGATTTCAGCATGTCGCATCTCCCTCGAGGCTTGCGATGATCTTACCGCTTTTGACCGGGTGTCCCGCCGGGGGGTTCCACCGCCGGAACGCATCGCTGCCAGCTTGTAGGCAAGGCTCGCGGGCGGGTACAATTGGCGGCTTAGCAAATGGCATGCATCCAAGCATTCAGGACATTGGCGCAATGGCTTTAACCAGTGAGAAGAAGGGCGGAATCCTCGCGCAGTTCCGTCGCGGCCCCGCGGATACCGGCTCCCCCGAAGTGCAGGTCGCTCTGCTCTCGGAGCGCATCAACGGACTCGGTGGACACTTCGCCGCACACAAGCGCGATCACTCTTCGCGGCGCGGGCTGGTCAAGCTCGTCAATCAACGCCGCAAGCTCCTCGATTATCTCAAATCGACCCAACCGCAGAAGTACCAGCAGCTCGTTGAGCAGCTGGGGCTTCGCCGCTGACACGAAGGGCCGCGTACCGCATACGCGGCCCTTGTGTTTTGACCGCCGGATTTTTTCGGTTTCCCATTTTCGAGGATTGAAGCGTGAGCGCTCTGAGCAAGTCATTTCCTTACGGCCCGCATACCGTCACCATCGAGACCGGCGAGGTCGCCCGCCAGGCGGAAGGATCGGTGCGAGTCTCCATGGGGGACACCGTCGTGCTGGTCACGGCCTGTGTCGCACAGAAGGCGGTCGCCGGGCGCGACTTCTTCCCTCTGACCGTCAACTACGTCGAGAAAACCTATGCCGCGGGCCGCATCCCGGGCGGGTTCTTCAAGCGTGAGGGTCGTCCGACCGAGAAGGAGACGCTGACTTCGCGCCTGATCGACCGGCCGATCCGTCCGCTGTTCCCGGACGGCTTCTTCAACGACGTACAGGTCGTTGCGACCGTGCTGTCGATGGACCCGGAGATCGATGCCGACATCCCCTCGCTGCTCGGCGCCTCCGCCGCGCTGGCGCTCTCGGGACTGCCGTTCAACGGGCCCATCGGTGCCGCACGCGTGGGCTGGAAGAACGGCAAGTACCTCTTGAACCCCCCGGCCAAGGAGCTGGCCGAGTCGGATCTGCACCTGGTCGTCGCCGGCACCCAGCAGGCGGTTCTGATGGTGGAGTCCGAGGCGAAAGGCCTGTCGGAGGAGGTGATGCTGGGGTCTGTCGTGTTTGGACACGAGCAGATGCAGGTCGCCATCCGCGCCATCAAGGAGCTCGTCGCCGAGGCGGGCAAGCCGCGCTGGAGCTGGACGCCGCCGGTAGACAGCCCCGATCTCACCAGCGCCGTGGCGTTGCACGCGCAGGCAGCGCTCTCCCAGGCGTATTCCATGACCGAGAAGCAGCAGCGTCACGCGCGCATCTCGGAGATCAAGGCGCAGACGACGGCGACTCTCGCCTCCGGCGAGGCTTCCAAGTACACAGCCGATCAGGTCGACACGGCGCTCTTCAAGCTGGAAAGCAACATCGTGCGCCAGCGGATTCTCAACGGCGAGCCGCGCATCGACGGTCGCGATGCCCGCACCGTGCGTCCAATCACCGTGAAGGTCGGAGTGCTGCCGCGCACCCATGGATCTGCCCTGTTCACCCGCGGCGAGACCCAGGCGCTGGTCGTGACGACACTCGGCACCTCGCGCGATTCCCAGATCATCGATGCACTCGAGGGCGAGCGCCGCGAGCCTTTCATGCTGCATTACAACTTCCCGCCGTTCTCGGTGGGTGAGACCGGAATGATGGGGTCGCCGAAGCGCCGCGAGATCGGCCACGGCAACCTGGCACGACGCGGCGTCAAGGCCATCATGCCGGACATGCAGAGCTTCCCGTATGTGATTCGCGTCGTCTCCGAGATCCTCGAATCCAACGGCTCCAGCTCCATGGCGAGCGTCTGCGGCACCTCGCTGTCGCTGATGGACGCGGGGGTGCCCATCAAGGCGCCCGTGGCTGGCGTGGCGATGGGGCTGGTGCTCGAGGGGAGCCGCTTCAAGGTGCTGACCGACATCCTCGGGGATGAGGATCACCTGGGCGACATGGATTTCAAGGTGGCCGGCACGAAAGACGGCGTCACGGCGCTGCAGATGGACATCAAGGTCGAGGGCGTCACGCCGGAGATCATGCGGATCGCGCTGGATCAGGCGCGCGAGGGCCGGCTGCACATCCTGGGAGAGATGAACAAGGTGATCCGCGAGTCGCGCGCCACGATGTCCGAGTGGGCGCCGTCGATTCTCACCTTGAAGATCGACCCCGAGAAGATCCGCGATGTCATCGGCAAGGGCGGCGCGGTCATCCGCCAGATCACGGAAGAGACCGGTACCACGATCGATATCGAAAACGACGGCACGGTCAAGATCGCGTCCGTGAGCGGTGCCGCAGGTCGCGAGGCGCAGCGGCGCATCGAGCTGATTACCGCCGACGTCGAGGTTGGCCGCGTGTACGAGGGCAAAGTGGCGCGGCTGATGGACTTTGGCGCGTTCGTCACCATCCTCCCCGGACGTGACGGGCTCGTACACATCTCCCAGATCTCCAACGAGCGCGTCGAGCGAGTGAGCGACAAGCTCAAGGAGGGAGATGTGGTGCGCGTGAAGGTGCTCGAAGTCGACCGTCAGGGGCGCGTCCGCCTGTCCATGCGAGACGTCGACGCAGCATAAGCCGCCCCTATGCGGGCGCAATCGCGCCGCCGCATTATCTTTGGCTCTCACGCAACACAGGCACCGCGCGGATCGACCGCGCGGGCCCTTATCAGCTTCGTGTCAGGGAGCACGGAGTGAAGGTGGTGTGCGATCCATCTTCACTCCGCGTCCGCGTTTCCCCCGGCGTCGAACGCGAGAGTCACTCGCGCAAAGAGTGACTCACATCCTCGTCCTTGAGCTCCGACCTGCCGCGCGCAGCAGCATTCACCAGCGTGCGATAGATCTCATCCTGCACGGAGCGCCAGCGTTGGAAGTTCTTCAGCGCCAGAGTGTTCACCGCCTCCGCTGAGCCGGCATCGGCGCCGGCCTTGGCTGCGAGGCGCGTGTCGCGCTGCTGACTGACGAAGAGCTTCAACGACTGCTCGAGATAGCTTCCGACCATGCCCTGCAGCGCACCGCCGTAGGAGCGGATGATCTGCGCGAGAAAGTCACGCCCCAGCAGCGGCTCGGCCCCATGCTCCTGATCGGCGATGACCTGCAACAGGATCGCCCGTGTGATGTCCTCCTGTGTTTTCTTATCGATGACCACGAAGTCGATGCGATCGATGACCAGCTTCCGAATGTCGGCGAGTGTGATGTAACGGCTCTCGACCGTGTCATACAGTCGCCTGTTCGGATATTTTTTGATCGTCCGCAGCTCGCTCATCTCTCATGCCCTCAGTTGTTTTCAGCGGGACGTTCCAGTCCCAGGGCGTCAGGATCGGCGCGCACACAATAGACCATAGTCGCACCGAAACCCAAATCAGATCGCGCGACTACGTGTGAAAGGTCACATTGCGCAGGCCGTACAGCCGCTGCGGCTGCCAGGAGTCAGTTGCCCATGCAAGTAATTCCCGGGTGGAGGCGTGCGCGGCTTCCGCCGGTGGAGGATGTTGGAGGAGTTGCAATGCCGCAATCAGTTGTGGCGCCGGCGCCGCAGCGGCGATCGCGAGCGAATGCCTGGATTTTGCGAGTTTCCCGCGCTGGGGCTCGAGGATCAGCGGCAGATGGCTGTAGCGGGGAGTAGCGAACCCGAGGGCGCGTTGCAGGGCGATCTGCCACGCAGTGCTGTCCAGCAGATCGGCGCCTCGCACCACGTGCGTGATGCCCTGCTGCGCATCATCCACCACGACGGCGAGTTGATATGACAAGACGCCGTCACGGCGCCGCACGACCGGGTCGCCGAGCGCGCCCAGATCAAACTGACACGGGCCCTGCAGCGTGTCGGCGAACTGTACGCTGCCCTCCGGTACGCGGAAGCGGGTTGCCGTCGGTCCGGGGCGAGCCGGCCCGCTGCGGCAGGTTCCGGGGTAACCGGTGTCTCCTGTGTTGAGAACCTGACGCCGCGTGCAGCTGCACTCGAATGTCAGGTGGTTCGATTTGAGCGTTTCCAGGGCGGCCGCATAGCGCTCCGTCCGGCGGCTCTGATACTCGACCTCGCCATCCCATTGCAGGCCGAACAACTCGAGGGTGCGCAGGATCTCGGCGCTGCAGCCGGGCACCGCCCGCGCCGTGTCGAGATCTTCCATGCGCACCAGCCAACTGCCGTTGTTGCGGCGGGCGTCGAGGTAGCTTCCCAGGGCTGCGACCAGGGAGCCCAGGTGAAGAGCGCCTGTGGGGGAGGGTGCGAAGCGGCCGACATAGCCGCCGGCGCTCGGCAACGGCGAGCGCCCGGCCGATTGCTCAGCCGGCACTCCGCGGATCAACGATAGCGGTCGTCGCGATCGCCGTACTGCCGCTCACGGCGCTCGCGGCGCTCCTGCGCCTCGATGCTCAGTGTGGCGACCGGGCGCGCCTCCAGGCGCTTGATCCCGATCTCCTCACCCGTCTCGAGGCAGTACCCGTAGGAGCCGTCGTCGATTCGCTTGAGGGCTTCGTCGATCTTGCGGATCAGCTTGCGTTCACGGTCGCGCGTGCGCAGCTCGAGGCTGAATTCCTCTTCCTGCGTCGCTCGATCGTTGGGATCCGGGAAGTTCGCTGCCTCATCCTTCATGTGCGAGACGGTGCGGTCGACTTCGACCATCAGATCGCGCTTCCAGCTGTTGAGGATGTTGCGGAAGTGCTCCAGCTGCTCCTTGCTCATGTACAGCTCGCCGCGCTTGGCGATGTACGGCTGTACGTTGCGTGGGCCCGCTAGAAGGCTTCCGGGTTCGGCAGTGTCGCTGTCGTCGTTGTCGCCCGCCGCGTGCGGCTGAGTCGCGCGCGGCGGGACCAGAATCTGGCTTGGAACGCTCGGAGTCTCCGTCTCCGGGAGAGCGGCCTCCGGCGCCGGCTTTGCCGCCTTGCGCATCTCGATCGTTTCTTCCGTAGCAATAGGGTTGGGACGTGGGGGTACCGCCTTCTTGGGCGCGGCCACGGCGCTCTTGCGCACGTGTACCGGTGCTGCCGCCTTGACTCGTTCGGCAGGCTTGCGGACCGCCGCGGTCTTGCGTACCGCTGGCCGGCTTGCCGCCTTCTTACCCTTCGCGGCTTTCGGCGCGGGTTTCTTGGCCGGCATCAGTTGCTCCTCGTCAAAGCGGGTGCCTCGTGAAGGACGCGGGATTATACCGGCCGACCCCGGCGTGTACAGTGCTGTTCCAGGGGGGGGCGCCAACCGGGGGCGCGGCCGTCCGGAGCGCTCACGGGGGGCTGAGGCGGTCCTTCAGGACGGTCGCCGTGAGGCTGCGGCTGCGGGCCGCCCGGACCCCGAATCCCGCTCCGATCCCAACAGCGACGGTGTGTTACGAGGAACTTCGCAGGAACCCTCTCAAGGAGATGGGGCCGCGCGCCGGTCGATGTTACGGCAGGGCGACCTGGGGCGCCGGAGTCCATCCCGGCTGTCGCCGCTCGACGACGACCGTGGTGTAGATCCCGCCGCGCACGTTGAACCGGGCGCTCAGTCGCAGGAAGCGCGGTCGGATCGTCCCCGCAATGTGCTCGGCGATCTCGTTGGTGACGGCCTCGTGGAAGGCGCCGCGATCGCGGAACGACCAGATGTACAGCTTCAGCGCCTTCAACTCCACGCACAGGCGATCGGGGACGTATTCCAGCTCGAGCGTCGCGAAGTCCGGTTGGCCGGTCTTCGGGCACAGGCAGGTGAACTCCGGGATCTGGATCCGGATGGTGTAGTCGCGCTCGTTCGGGTTGGAGAAAGTTTCCAGCGGGGTCTGTGGCAAGGTGGGCATTAATCTATACTCAGTCGTGAGCAAGTATACCTGAGGGGGCGCCTTCCGAAATGCGGCTGACCAAGATCAAGCTCGCCGGCTTCAAGTCCTTCGTCGATCCCACCCAAGTCTCCTTTCCCAGCAACCTCACCGGTGTCGTCGGTCCCAACGGCTGCGGCAAATCGAACGTCATCGACGCCGTACGGTGGGTGATGGGTGAGTTGTCGGCGAAGCACCTGCGCGGGGACAACATGGCGGACGTCGTGTTCAACGGCTCGGCCGCCCGCAAGCCGGTGGGCACGGCCTCCGTCGAGCTGGTGTTCGACAACAGCGACGGCAAGATCGGCGGTGCGTACGCCAGCTACAACGAGATTGCCCTCAAGCGCCAGGTGTCGCGGGACGGCTCTTCCGCCTACTTCATCAACGCGGCCCGCTGCCGGCGCAAGGACATCACCAACCTGTTTCTGGGCACGGGGCTCGGCTCGCGCAGCTACGCGATCATCGAGCAGGGGATGATCTCGCGTGTCATCGAGGCCAAGACCGAGGATATGCGCGCCTTTGTCGAGGAGGCCGCCGGCATTTCCCGCTACAAGGAGCGACGCAAGGAGACCGAGAGCCGCGTCAGCGAGACACGCGAGAACCTCGAGCGCCTGCAGGACGTGCGCGATGAGATCGAGAAGCAGATCCGTCACTTGCAGCGGCAGGCCGCGACCGCACGCCGCTATCAGGCGCTGAAGGAGACCGAACGGCGCCTGACGGCCGAGTTGCTGGCCCTGCGCATGCGCGATCTGGACAGCGGTGTGGAAGTTCACGACAGCGCGATGCGCCAGCGCGAAATGACTATGCAGGCTGCGCTGGCGGATCAGCGGGCCGCCGAGGCTGCCATCGAGAAGCAGCGGGCCTTCCAGGGCGAGCAGAGCGATCGCGTGGCGGCCGTGCAAGGCAGGTACTACGAGGTCGGTGCCGATATCTCGCGGATGGAACAGACCATCCAACACACGCGCGAGTTGCGTGAGCGGCAACGAGCAGACTTAGCGCAAGCGGTGGGTACGCTCAACGACCTTGCGACCCATATCGATCGCGACGAGCGCGAGACCGCGAATCTGCGGAGCGAGATCGCACGGCTGCAACCGGAGCTTGCCCAGGTACAGGCGGCTGAGGGAGCCGCCGCTGAAGCCCTTGCCGCGGCCGAGCAGGAGCTGCAGGACTGGCAGCAACGCTGGGAGGAGTTCAACCGCGCACTCGGATCGGCCGATCAGACGACCCAGGTCGAGCGAGCGCGCATCGAGCAACTCGAGAACCAGCTGCGGCGGATCATGGCGCAGACCGACCGCCTCGCGCTGGAGCGCGATTCGCTCGCGGCCAACGAGTTCAACGAGCAGTTGGCCTCCCTGGGAGACCAGGAGTCCCAGGCGCGCGCGGCCAGCGAAGAGCTGTCGGAGACGCTCGCCGCCGCCCTCGAGCGCGTCCAGTCGCTGCGGTCCGAGCAGCTGATCGTCGAGAAAGCGCTGGAGACGGCGAGGGCGGAGCGTGAGCGCACCCGTGCCGAGCTCACCTCTCTGGAGGCGCTGCAGAAAGCGGCGCTCACGCACGAAGCCGGACGTGCGACGGAGTGGCTGGAAGGCGCCGGGCTTGGGTCTCGCCCGCGCGTCACCGAGACCCTCGACGTCGATTCGGGCTGGGAGCGCGCCGTCGAAACCGCCCTCGGCGACTATCTCGAAGCGGTCTGCGTGGAGCGGATCGACGGTCTGACCGATACCCTTGCCGGGTTGGCCAAGGGACGCGTCATGTTGATCGAGTCGGCGGCGGCGGCGAATGCGCCGGCCGCGGAAACACTGGCTGCGAAGGTCGAGGGGCCGGCGGCGGTCATTGCGCAGCTCTCTTGCATACTCACGGCCGAGTCGCTGTCCGAAGCCTTGCAGGGCCGCGGCTCGCTGCAGCCTGGAGAGTCGATCATCACTCGCAACGGTGAGTGGGTGGGCCGTGACTGGCTGCGGGTCAACCGCGGTTCCGACCCGCACGCAGGTGTCATCGAGCGCGAGCACCGTCTGAAGTCGCTACGCTCGGCAGTCACGATGGCGGAGGAGCGCACCAGCGAGGTCGAGGCTCACCTGGCTGCGGTCCGGCAGTCCCTCGGGCTGTCGGAAGCGGAAAGGGACCAGGCTCAGTCGGGTATCCACAGCGCCCATCGGCGACATGCCGATGTGATGAGCCAGCTCGAGGGAGCCCGTGCGCGCTTGCAGGAATCGACTGCGCGGCGCGAGCGACTCGACGATGAAGCTGCGGATGTCGCGCAAGAGCGCGGCGTCACTCAGGAGGCGCTCGCACGCGCTCGTGCGGAGCTCGATCGCGGCCTGCTGCTGCTGGGCGAGTTGGATTCGCGGCGCCACGAGTTGGAAGCAGAGCGCGAGGATCGGCGGGAGGCGGTGGCCTCAGCCCGTGCCCGCGCGCAAGCCGCTCAGGTCGGGGCGCGGGACCTGCTGATTCGCATCGAGTCTCGCCGCTCGACCGAGGCTTCGATGACCATCGGCATCAATCGGATGACCGAGCAGAGGACACAGCTCACCCGCCGCCGGGACGAGCTGGAGCAGGAGCTGGCCGGTGGGGATGAGCCCATCGTGCAGCTCGAGGCGCGGTTGCATGACGCGCTCGCCCGCCGACTGGATATCGAGTCGGAGCTGTCGGTCGCCCGCCGGGAGCTGGAGGATGCGGATGCGGAGTTGCGCACGCTCGATGAGAAGCGGCTCTCCGCGGAACAGCTCGTGACCCAGGCGCGGGAAGCCATGGAAGCGGCAAGGCTGGCGGCCCAGGAGACACGCGTGCGGCGCGAGGCGCTCGCGGAGCAGTTCGCCGAGACGCGCTTCGAGCTGGCCGAAGTGCAGGGCAATCTCACACCCGAGGCAAGCGTCCCGGATTGGGAGGGCTCCCTCGGCCAGGCGCGCGCGGACCTGGAAAAGCTGGGGCAGGTCAATCTCGCGGCGATCGATGAGCTCAAGGAGCAGACCGAGCGCAAGGAGTATCTGGATCGGCAGTTCGCGGACCTCACCTCCGCGCTCGACACCCTCGATCAGGCCATGCGCCGCATCGACAAGGAGACCCGAACGCGCTTCGAGGAGACCTTCGAGCGCATCAATGCCGGCATGAAGGAGAAGTTTCCGCGCTTGTTCGGCGGCGGCCACGCCTATCTGGAGCTGATCGGGGAGGACATTCTGCAGGCGGGCGTGGCGGTCATGGCACGGCCGCCGGGGAAGAAGAACAGCACGATTCATCAGCTTTCCGGCGGCGAGAAGGCGCTCACCGCGGTGGCGCTGGTGTTCTCGATCTTCGATCTGAACCCCGCGCCCTTCTGCCTCCTCGATGAGGTCGATGCGCCGCTTGATGAGCACAATGTCGGGCGTTTCTGCGATATCGTCCGTGAGATGTCTACGCGTGTGCAGTTCATTTTCATCACTCACAACAAGACCACCATGGAGCTCGCCTCTCAGTTGCTGGGTGTGACCATGAACGAGCCGGGCGTGTCACGGCTGGTCGCAGTCGATGTCGACGAGGCCCTGCGCCTCGCGGCGGTTTGAAGCCGGAAGACATGTGATGCCTGAGCTGCGTTGGACGCTGCTGCTTCTGGGGGCGCTGTTCATCGCCGTGCTGGCGTGGTCCGAGCGACGGAAGGCTCGTCAGTCCACGCGGTCCGGCCCCGATTCCGGCATTCCCGAAGCGCCTGTCTCGCGGGGCCAGCGCGAGCCGACCATACGCGAGCCCACTCTGCGGGAGCCCCTGCTGACGCTTCCCGAATTGCGTGCGCGCGAACCCTCGCCGCCGCAGGATCTCCCGGTCGTGCACGTCGAGGACGAGACCCTGGTCGGCTTGCGGCTGGACGGGCGGCGGGTCGAGGCGGGGATCTCGCATCTGGAATCGGCTGAGATCGCGGACTCGCAGCCGAACAGCCTGGGCGCAACGTGGGACGCGAGCGCGGCTCCCGATCCGAGCGTACCGGACCTGCCCGTTCTCGAGGCCGCCGACACCTCGAGCGAGGAGTCCTTCAACACGGAAGTCTTCGGGGCAGGGGCTGAGACCGAGGAGGCGGCACCGTCTCCCGCAGGCGCGCCGTCTGCTGAGTTGGCTCCGTCTCCTGCAGTGGCTCCGTCACTTCAGTCAAGGGAGCCGCCGCCGTCGGGATCGGCGCCCGTCGTCGATTGGCCCCCGGAAGAGGATCGCCGGATCATTGCGCTGCGCATCGTGTCAGTCTCGCCCGAACGCTTCTCCGGCCGGGCGGTCCGTACGGCGCTGGTGGCGGAGGGCTTCGTTCACGGCAAGTTCTCGATCTTCCACAAGCCCGACGCTCAGCACCGGGCGGTGCTCAGCGCTGCGAGCCTGAGCAAGCCCGGGGTATTCGACCTGGAGACGATCGACAGCCAGCGCTTCAGCGGCCTGAACCTGTTCGCCGTGCTCGCGGGCAAGCAGCCGGCCCGCGAGCCCTTCGAGATGCTCCTCAGCTGCGCGCGCAATCTCAACGAGCGCCTGGAGGGCGGATTGCAGGATGACCGAGGCGGCCCGCTGACGCCCAGTCGCATCGCCGCTTTGCGGGAAAGCCTGGGGGCTGCGCCCGCGCCGCTCAGCTGATCCTCCGTCGGGCCATGAGACAGGACGCGGAAAGAAGAGTTGCCGAGCTGCGTGCGCAGATCACGCACCACGACAAGCTCTACTACGAGCAGGACGAGCCGGAGATTCCCGATGCCAGCTACGATCAGCTGATGATCGAGCTGCGCTCGCTCGAGGCGGAGTTTCCGGACCTGATCACGCCGGACTCCCCGACACAGCGTGTCTCCGGCGCCCCGGTGGCGGCCTTCCGGACCGTGACCCACAAAGTTCCCATGCTGTCGCTGGACAACGCGTTCAACGACGCGGACATCGTGGCCTTCGACCGCCGCATTCACGAGCGCCTCGGGGTCGCAGGCGATCTCGACTTCGTCGCGGAGCCGAAGCTCGACGGACTGGCGGTGACAGTGATTTACCGCAACGGACGCTATGAGCGTGCCGCCACGCGGGGCGATGGCGTCAAGGGCGAGGACGTGACCGCGAACGTGCGCACCATCCACTCCGTTCCGCGAGCCCTGAAGAAAGATGCGCCGCGAGTTCTGGAGGTGCGCGGGGAGGTGTTCATGCCGCTCGCGGGATTCGAGCGCATGAACCGGCTCGCCCGCGAGCGTGGGGAAAAAGTCTTCGTCAATCCGCGCAACTCGGCCGCCGGGAGCCTGCGCCAGATCGATCCGAAGGCGACAGCGGCTCGGCCCCTGGACATGTTCTTCTACGCCCTCGGCGTCGTCGAAGGGGGAACCGTTCCCGATACCCAGAGTGAGCTGCTCGAGGCCTTTAGCGCCTGGGGCCTGCCGGTCTGTCCCGATGCGCGCCAGGTGCGCGGTGTCGAGGGCATGCTTGGTTACTATCGCGACATGGGTGCCCGGCGAAGCTCGCTCGAGTACCAGATCGACGGCGTCGTCTACAAGCTCGATCGCCGCGCGGACCAGGAGCGGTTGGGCTTCGTGTCCCGCGCCCCAAGGTGGGCGATTGCGCACAAGTTTCCCGCGGAGGAGGCGACAGCCCTCGTTCGCGGCATCGAATTTCAGGTCGGACGCACTGGGACGCTGACGCCGGTAGCGCGCCTGGAGCCAGTGTTCGTCGGCGGGGTGACGGTCAGCAATGTCACTCTGCACAACATCGACGAGGTGCATCGTAAGGACGTGCGCGTGGGCGACACGGTGATCGTGCGTCGCGCGGGCGATGTCATTCCCGAGGTGGTGAGCGTCGTGCTCGCCAACCGGCCGGAGGAAATCAAAGACGACTCGCACCAGGTGCGGCTTCCGACGCATTGTCCCGTGTGCAATTCGGAGGTCGTGCGCGTCGAAGGAGAAGCGGCTGCCCGCTGTACTGGCGGGTTCACCTGCCGCGCCCAGCGGCAGGAGGCGCTGCGCCACTTCGCCGCTCGCCGGGCGATGGACATCGAGGGCCTCGGCGACAAGCTGGTCGAGCAGCTGGTCGAGACGAACTCTCTGCGCTCACCGGCCGATATCTACACCCTGACGCTGGAGCAGCTCACGGGACTGGAGCGGATGGGGGAGAAATCGGCGTCCAACCTGCTGCAATCCATCGAGCGCAGCAAGCAGACCACGCTCCCGCGGCTGCTCTTTGGGTTGGGAATCCCGGATGTCGGTGAGGCGACCGCGCTCGCCCTCGCGCAGCATTTCGGCAACCTGCCGAAGCTGATGGAAGCCAGCGCGGACGAGGTGCAGAAGGTTCAGGACATCGGCCCGGTGGTCGCCGCCGAAGTGGCCGCTTTCTTTGCCTCGGCCGACCACCGTGAGGTGGTCCGGCTGCTGCAGGAACGAGGGGTGCGCTGGCCCGACATCGAGCGGCAGACTCCGGAGGGCCAGCCGCTCGCCGGGCTCACCTTCGTCATCACAGGTACGCTGGAGAGCATGAGCCGGGAAGCCGCCCAGGAAGCACTGACTGCGCTGGGAGCCAAGGTGTCGGGGAGCATCTCGAAGAAGACCCGCTTCCTCGTGGCCGGCGCCGAGGCGGGCAGCAAGCTGCGCAAGGCAGGGGAGCTGGGAGTGCCGGTGCTGGACGAAAAGGCGTTTCTGAAGGTACTGGAAACGCGCTCGGTGCCGGAAGGGCCGACCGCCTGAAGGGGCCCGGGCGAAGCGGCTGCTCCGCCCGGGTCGGAACCTGCCTGGCGGGCCTTTAGCCCTTCTTGTCGTCAGGCTTCTTGTCGTCGGACTTCTCGTCCGGCTTCTTGGTCGTGTCGGTGGCGGCGGCGGTCTTGTCGATCTTCGCGTTCCGCATCAGCTCATCGGTATAAGCCCTGAATTTCTTTGCACTTAGTGACTGCTCGAGTCGCTGTTTGACGCTGTCGAACGGTGGGGCAGCCACGTCGCGGGTATCCACCAGCTCGATCACGTGCCAGCCGTACTGCGTCTGGACGGGCTTGTGGGTGTATTCACCGGGCTTCAGCGCGGTCACCGCGTCGGCGAATGATTTGTCCATCCGGTCCGGCGTAAACCAGCCGAGGTCCCCGCCATTGTCCTTGGAAGGATCCATGGACTCCTTCTTCGCGACGTCCTCGAATTTCGCGCCCTTCTCCAGGCTCTGGATGACCTTCTGCGCATACGGCTCGGTCGCCACCAGGATGTGCTTGGCGTGGTATTCGGTCTTCGGCAGTGCGTCGACCTGCGTCTCGTACTCCGCGCGCAGCTCCTGCTCGGTCGGCTTCTTGTCCTTCAGGAAGTTGGTCGCGACCACCTGCTCCAGGACATTCATGCGCGTCAGCTGCAGCAGAGCACCGGTGTCCTTGCTCTTGTCGAGCCCCTGTTTCATCGCCTCCTGCGTGACCAGCTCGCCGCGCACCAGATTGTCGAGTGCCGTGCCACGCTGCTGATCCGTGAGGTCGCTCGCGGGTCTGCCCGCGATCTGCTTGACGTAGGAGTCAAAGAAATCCTGGGTAATCGGCGTGCCGTTGACCGTCGCCAGGGTGGGGGAGCTGTCGGTGTAGGCCGGTCCGCCCGCTGCGGCACTCCCGCCCGTCTTGGGCTGGCAGGCCGCCAGAGCCAGTAGCGCGGCGGTGAGAAGGACTGTGCGAAGGTATTTCATGCTGAATACTCAGTAGGTTATGTCTAGTAATTAAGATATTTCTTCAGGTGAATGTGCGCGGATGCTCAAGGCGTGCACGCCTCGGCCCATCAATGGAGCGACTGCGGCGTAGACCAGCCGGTGGCGCTCGAGTTGCGGACGACCTGTAAATGCGCCCGAAACCAGCTCGATGGTGAAGTGACCTCCCTCGCGTGCGCCCGCATGCCCCACGTGCTGTGCGCTGTCGTCGACGATCTCCAGCGACAGGGGTGACAGCTCCTTCTCGAGCGCGGAGCGTAGCTGCTCCCGCATGTCCGTCATGTCGGGGCCTCGCTCGAGGGTTCGGTGGCGACGCCCTGCCGGGTCAGCCACAGGGCCTGGCCGGCGGCGAATACGAACGTCAGGGTGGTCAGGCCGATGACCTTGAAATGCACCCACGTCCGCTCGCTGGCATTGAAGGCGACGAGCAGGTTGAGCACCCCCAGCAGCACATCGAACACCACCCACGCGGCGTTCGCGCGATGCCAGGCCCGTTGCGGCACGTCCGTTGCGGGGAGGGCGGCACCCATCAGGCGTTGCGCGAGAGTCTGCTTGCCCACCCAGTGGCTTGCGAGAAACGCGCCCGCCGCCACCCAGTAGAACACCGTAGGCTTCCACTGAATGAAACGCTCATTGTGCAGAATCAGCGTCGCCGCTCCGAAGATGAACACGAGCACCGCGCTCAGGGCATGCATCGAGGGAATCCGCCGCTCGCGCACCAGATCGACCGCCAGCAGCAGTACCATCGCGGCCATGAGCACCGCGGTGGCGACATAAATGCTGCCGGCGAGGTAGTACGCGGCAAAGAATGCCGCTACCGGCGCAATCTCGAGCAGAGCCTGCATGGGTGTTGCCAGCTGGCAAAAATGGCCGCGTATCATACGCCAAAAAAGCGCTGGTGCCGTCCTGTCTACCCGTCGTCCTGTAACTGAGTATTTCGCCCTTCACCCCGTCAACCCCCAGTGGCGGGCAATCCGCCGTGCTGCCGAGATCGTGCGGGAAGGCGGCGTGATCGCCTATCCCACCGACTCCTGCTATGCCCTTGGGTGCCACATCAACGATAAGAATGCGCTCGAGCGCATGCGGCGCATTCGGCGGGCCGACCGACACCATCATTTCACTCTGGTCTGCGCCAGCCTCAACGAAGTAGGGCGCTATGCACGGCTCGATACGTGGCAGTTCAGGATGCTGAAGGACTGTGTGCCCGGCCCATACACGTTCATTCTGCAGGCGACGCGTGAGACGCCGCGTCGCTTGCAGCACGAGCGCCGCCGTACGATTGGGGTGCGCATACCCGATCACCCGGTGCCACTCATGCTGCTGGAGGAGCTGGGCGAGCCGCTCCTCAGCTCGACTCTGCTTCTCCCGGACGACCCTGAGCCGCTCACGGACGGCAGTGAGATCCAGGCGCGCCTGGAGCACGAGATCGACGCGGTGCTGGATGGCGGAAATTGCGGCGTCGAGCCGACCACGGTGGTGGACTTGACAGCCGTCCCAGCGGTGGTCGTCAGAGAGGGCAAGGGCGATCTCGGGCCTCTGACGGGACGGCGCGCGCTATAATTCGCCCTATAATTCGCCTAGTCTTCTACGAAGGTTTCCTCAGCCAACCGTGCCGAGTCATTTCACGCCCCGTGCGCGACGCCTCCCGGTGTCGCCTGATTCACCCAACGCCATTTCCTGGCTCCGCGCCCTCCTTTCGGGGGCCGCGTGAGCGCCACTGCCCCTGCGCGGCGCGTGCTCTCGGGCATGCGCCCTACGGGCCGCTTGCACCTGGGCAACTACCACGGGGCGTTGCGCAACTGGGTCGATCTCCAGTACCAGTACGAGTGCTTCTTCTTCGTGGCCGACTGGCACATGCTCACCACCGGGTACGAGGACACCTCCAGGCTCCAGGAGTACATCAAGGATGTGATCATCGACTGGCTCGCGGCCGGCTTGAATCCTGGAGTGGCCACGCTCTTTATCCAGTCGCATGTCCCCGAGCACGCCGAGCTGCATCTGCTGCTGTCCATGATCACGCCCCTGGGCTGGCTGGAACGCGTCCCGAGCTACAAGGACCAGCAGGAGGCGCTCAAGGAGAAGGATCTCGCCACCTACGGCTTCCTCGGGTATCCGCTGTTGCAAAGCGCCGACATTCTCATCTACCGCGCGGCTTACGTACCGGTCGGGGAGGATCAGGTTGCGCACGTGGAGCTGACACGCGAGGCCGCTCGCCGATTCAATCATCTGTACGGACGGGAGCCGGATTTCGAGGCGCGGGCCGAGCGTGCCGTGAAGAGCCTCGGCGGCCGCAACAGCACCACGTACAAGCAGCTGCGCCGCAAGTTCCAGGAAACCGGCGATACGCAGGCGCTCGAACGCGCTCGCGTGCTCGTCACCAGCAACACGCGCATCACCGTCGCGGACCGGGAGCGTTTGCTCGGCTTCCTGGAGGGCGGCGGTGTCACGATCCTGCCCGAGCCGCAGGTGCTGCTCACCGCCACACCCCGCGTGCCGGGACTCGATGGGCGTAAGATGTCCAAGTCGTACGGCAACACCATCGGCATGCGGGAGGAGCCGGAGGTCGTGGCGCAGAAGTTGCGCGCGATGGTGACCGATCCGGCGCGCGTGCGGCGCACGGATCCCGGCGATCCGGAGAAGTGTCCAGTGTGGGATCTGCACAAGATCTACTCGGACGAGCCCACGAAGCAGTGGGTGCAGGAGGGATGCCGCTCGGCAGGCATCGGCTGCCTCGATTGCAAGCAGCCGGTCATCGCGAAAATCGTCGAGGAGATCACGGCCATGCGCAAGCGCGCGCAGGAATTCGAGGAAAACCCGGAGCTGGTGCGCGGCATCGTAACCGAGGGCTCGGAGAAGGCGCGCGAGGCGGCACGTCAGACACTGGACGAAGTGCGTCGCGCGATGCATCTTCGCGCCGACTGAATCGCGATACCTCGTGAAGCCGGAGCTGAAAATCGTCGTGTCGAATGCCCCGCAGGAGCCGGCCGCGGCGCAGCATGCGCCCGAACAGGTCGAAATGCCGTTCGCCGTGGTCAATGGCGAGCCGGTCACGCAACTGCCGCGGGACCTGTATATCCCGCCGCAGGCGCTGGAGGTGTTTCTCGAGGCCTTCGAGGGGCCCCTCGATCTGCTGCTCTATCTGATCCGGCGGCAGAACCTGGATATCCTCGACATCCCCCTGGCGGAAATCACCCGCCAGTACATGAAGTACATCGAGCTGATGCAGGACCTGCAGCTCGAGCTGGCCGGCGAGTACATGGTGATGGCGGCGACGCTGGCCGAGATCAAATCCCGGATGTTGCTGCCCCGGCCGGCGGCGCAGGGCGACGGCTCGGATGAGGATCCGAGGGCGGAGCTGGTGCGCAGGCTGCAGGAATACGAGCGCTTCAAGCGCGCCGCCGAGAGCATCGACACTCTGCCGCGCCTGGAGCGCGATGTCTGGGCGGCTTCCGCCGAGCTGAAGGACCGCAAAGTAGTGCGCCTGCTTCCGCAGGTCACGCTGCAGGAGATGTTGCTCGCCTTCAAGGAAGTCGTGGTGCGCTCGGAGATGTTCGCGCATCACCACATTCAACGTGAGCGCCTGTCCGTGCGCGAGCGCATGGGCGACATCCTGAGCAGCCTGGAGCAGTCGAGCTTCGTAGAGTTCGTCCATCTGTTCCGTCCCGAGGAAGGGCGGATGGGCATCACCGTGACGTTCGTGGCGATCCTGGAGCTGGTGCGCGAAGGCATGATCGACATCGTGCAGGCAGAGCCCTTCGCCCCGCTGCATGTGCGTGCCGCGACGCCGAATCGCCACCTGCGGGTCGTGACGACGGCAGAGGGCGAGGAAGCCGTTCAGGCAGCCGCGGCCGAAGAGTCCGTTTTCGCCGCCGACGTCGCCGCGTCCGGCGAGCCCGCTTTCGCCGACGAGTCGACGTCGGACGAGGAGCGCGCCGTCGCCGAGGGCGCCGCCACGGCGGGCGAGCCTGTCAGCGCCGCCGGCGAGGCCGACGGCGTCGTTGATGAAGCCCATGCCGATGCGGTCGACCCCGATGCGGTCGACCCCGATGAGGCCGACCCCGATGAGGCCGACCCTGATGACGCTGACCCTGGCGCCCTGCCGGAGCCGCCCGATGAGGCCCCCACTCATGAATGAGTCATACGTCCGCAACGTCATCGAAGCCGCGCTGCTGGCTGCGGGCAAGTCGCTGCAGGCCGCGGAGCTGGCGCAGTTGTTCGACGACAGCGGTCGGCCGGGCACGGAGGAGATCCGCGCCGCGCTCGCGACGCTGGAGCAGGAGTACGCCGATCGCGGCATCGAGATCAAGGAGACCGCCGCCGGTTTCCGCATCCAGGTGCGGCGCGCGCTGGCGAACGAGATCTCGCGCCTCTGGCCGGAACGCCCCGCGAAGTACTCGCGCGCGCTCCTGGAGACCCTTGCGCTGATTGCCTACCGGCAGCCGATCACGCGTGCCGAGATCGAAGCGGTGCGCGGCGTTGCCGTGAACCCCAACATCATCAAAACCCTGCTCGAGCGTAACTGGGTGCGAGTGGTCGGCCACCGCGACGTCCCAGGACGCCCCGAGCTGCTGGGCACGACGCGGGAGTTCCTCGAGTACTTCGGTCTGCGCAGCTTGGATGAGCTCCCGCCGCTGGCCCAGTTGAAGTCGCTGGGCGAGATGAACATGCAGCTCGAGCTGCCTGGCGCACCGGTAAGCGGTGAAGGAGCGACCGCGGCTGCGGACGCGCTGGTTCCGGAGGCAGGTGCAGGATCTGCGGACGAGCCGGTGCTCGATGAGTCGGCGAGCGCAGCGAACCACTCGGACGCCGACGAAGCTGGCGAGGACGACGAGCTGTCGGCGGACGGAAGTGGATCGCGGGAGCTGGTTGCCGCTGCGCCCAGCTCCGACGACTGAACCGATGCGCGCCCGGAAACGGGGAGGGGCCGGCCGTCGTCACAAGCCATCCGAGACCTCGCACCCAGCAGAGCCCGAACGCCTGCAGAAGCTGTTGGCGCGCGCCGGCCTGGCCTCACGCCGCGAGGCTGAAGAGTGGATCAGGGCCGGGCGGATCACCGTCAACGGCGAGCTTGCGACCCTAGGAGTGCGAGCCGGACCTGCCGATGACATCCGCCTCGATGGGCGCGTCGTGCGTCAGCGCGCCAGCTCCGGCACCGACGCTGTGTTCATCTGTCATCGGTCACCGGGTGAGAATCTTCGCCAACCTGTTACGACCGAGACAGAGGGCGAGTCGTCCGCGCATTCGAGCGCACGCCGGGCGTTGACGGATAGATTGCCTCGCAGAGCAGGGCGGCGCTTCATCGCCGTGAGCCCGATGCCACGCATCGATGGCGGACTCGAGCTGGTCAGCTCCGACGGCGAGCTGGCTGCGAAGCTGCAGCGCAGTGTCAGGCGCTTGTCCAGCGAGTTCAGCGTGCGGATCAAGGGCGAGTTGAACGAGGAGCAGATCGACCGCATTCTCGCGGGCGCGCTGGATCGAGGCGAGGCGCTGGCGGTCGACAGGTGCGAGCCCGCGGGAGGCGAGGCCGCAAACCGCTGGTATGCGCTGGAGGTACGCGGCGCGAGCGGCAAGGACGTACGCCAGCTGTTCGAGCGTCAGGGAGCTTTGGTCAGCCGCGTGCTGCGCACCAAGCTCGGCCCGCTCACCCTGGAGCGAGCGCTGGGACGCGGACGATTCCGGCCGGTTACGCCGCAGGAGCTGGGCGCGTTGCTCGCAACGCCCTCGTAGTCACTGACAGTCGAAGGCTCCGCCGGTCACTCCGCGGCTCCCCGGACCCAACAAGGCGATGTACGGTCCCGTCAGGCTCTCCGGCAACGGCAGGGTATTCGCATCCTCGGCCGGGTACGCCTGGCGGCGCATCAGTGTGCGCGCGCGGCCGGGGTTCAGAGTGTTGACGCGAACCGGCGTCGATCCCTCCATCTCCGCGGCGAGCACCTGGGAGAGCCCTTCGATCGCGAACTTCGAGACGGCGTAGGCGCCCCAATAGGCGCGGCCGCGGCGGCCGACGGAGCTGGCTGTGAAGATGACGGAAGCGTCCTGAGAGCGCTTCAACGCGGGAACCAGGACGTGTGTCAGGGCAAACGCCGCGGTGACGTTGATGTGCATGACGCGATACCAGGTCGGCACATCGAAATGCTCGATCGGGGCGAGGGCCCCCAGAATGCCGGCGTTGTGCAGCAGCCCATCCAGCCGGCCGTAACGCTCGAGCACCGCATTGGCAATCTGGTCATAGTCCGCGGCGAGCGCCTTCTCCAGGTCCAACAGCGCGATGATCGGCTCGGGCGCGCCCGAGGCTTCGATTTCTGCGTGCACGGCTTCCAGCTTGCGGCGGTTGCGGCCGATGAGAATCAACTGCGCACCATGCGCGGCGCACGCGATCGCAACCGCACGGCCCATGCCGCCGCTCGCGCCGGTGATGGCGATGACGCGGCCGGCGAGCTCGGTCGGACTGGCCGTGTAAGTGCGGGGATCGAAGGTCAAAGGGTCATCCTCTATGGGAGTCCGAAGGGAAGCTGAGCCTGCCCGTTGTCGCGAGTCGTGCCGTGCGCCATGCATGCCACGCGTCTGCCAGAGCCTCGAAGGCCTGCGGTCGCTGCGGCCCCGGCAGCGCTCGCGCGATCTGCTGCGAACGGCGCCACGTCATGTTAGCCCACACCAGCAGCCCCCGAAGGGCGGGTTGTGCCGCAGGCGCCACATTTGCGATCGAATCGGTGAGGACGGAACGCAGCTGTGCATGGCGCTCGCTCAAAAGACGCGCGAGCTGCGGCGAATGCGGCCGCGCGAGCAGGCTTGCCGGCGTCACTGCTGCCCGCTGCATCTCATCCAGTGGCAGACGCAATCGGCCTGCCCGGGCATCGCTCTCGAGGTGGGCTAGCAGCTGTAGTTCGCACATCGCTGCGCCGATGGCCAGCCAGGGGTCCTTGGCCTGGGGCGCCGCGTGAGCGGCCGCGGGCAGCACCATTGCCGCCGCCCATCGTTCACAAAAAGCCCGCAACTCGCGCCGCGTCTCGAAGGTCGCCGCGGCGAGGTCCCACACCGCGATGTCCACGAAGCCGGCCAGCCCGACAAGGGCATCCCCGGGCGTGTTGGAGAATTCCTGCGCCAGCGCTCGCGTCAACGGATGACTCGGGGTGCCCCTGGCCACGCGCGCACACTCCTCGCGCCACCATTGCAGGCGCGCGTGAGCGACCGTGTGATCCAGTCCGGCCTGAAGACTCGCCGCGATCTCACTCTCCACGGCGAACAACGCCTCCAGAACGCGGCGCTCGGCCGGAGGCGAATAAAGCGAGGCGAGGTGACGGCCGACATCCAGCGGACCCTGGGAGCGGTCCGGTGTGTCACCCATTCCCTTCACCCTCGAGGCTCTTGACCGGTTTGCGCGTCACCTTGTCGATCGGCTCGAGCTGCGGAAGCGGGTCGTCTGCCGTGACGCCCAGCTCCGAGAACCGCCGCGCCTGCGACAGCACCTGCCGTTCGAGCGATCCGACGGCCGCACTGTAGGCGTCCACGGCGCCGTCGATCCGTTGGCCCAGCCTCAGGAGGTGCCCGGTGAAGCTATTGAGTCGCCGATGCAGCTCCTGGCCGAGCTCGCGGATCAGGACTGCGTTTTCCGCCACCGCGGACTGCCGCCAGCCGTGCGCCACCACTTTCAGCAGCGCCATCAGCGTCGAGGGTGTGGCAATGATCACGCTCTGCTTGAGGGCGTTGTCCAGAAGCTCCGGGCGCTCCGCCAGCGCGGTGCCGAGGAACTGATCTCCGGGCAGGAACAGCACACAGAATTCGGGACTGTTGGCGAACTGCATCCAATAGGCTTTGGAGGCGAGCTGACGGACGCGTGTCTCGACCTGTTGTGCATGCTTGCGCAACGCGACCGTGCGTCCCTCCTCGGTGTCGGCATCGAGCGCCTCCAGAAACGCATCCAGCGGCGTCTTCACGTCGACCACGATCGAGCGCGAGTCGGGCATGTGGACGATGAGGTCCGGTCGAATGGCGCCTTCCTCGCCTGCGACGTGCAGCTGCTCGGTGAAATCGCAGTGCTCGGACATCCCTGCCAGCTCGACGAGGCGGCGCAGCGTGAGCTCGCCCCACCGACCGCGCACCTCAGGCCGGCGCAGGGCGGTGACCAGGTTGCGAGTCTCGCGCTGCAGCTGAGTCTGGCCGCTGGCCAGTTGCTCGATCTGCGTGCGCAGCGCGGAATAGGCGTCGCGGCGCTCGCGCTCGAGCGCCTGCGCCTGGCTCTCGGTTCGCTCGATGGCCTGGCGCAGCGGCAACACCAGTTGCGCGATGGAGGTCTCCCGCTCCTTCAGCTCGCTGCTGGCAATGGCTTGGTCGCGCCCGAGAGACTCGCGAGCAAGCTGCAGGAAGCGCTCGCTGTTGACGCGCATCGTCTCGCTTGCCATCTGCTGGAAAGCGCCTCGGAGCCGCTCCTCGGATTGCTCCAGTGTGGCCAGCCGCGCTGCCTCCTCTCGCGCGGACGCTTCCAGGCGCACGCGCGCTCCTTCCAGCTCGAGGCGTACCGCCTCGACGCGCCGGGAAGTGCGAATATAGGCCCAGGCGTAGCCGAGCAGGCCTCCGACCAGGAGGGCTGCAACGATGGGAACGATGACTATGGCGCCGCCCAACGTCAGGTGCGCGACAGATGCGCGAGGTAGTTGACCGACGGGTCGCGGCTCAGGGCAACCGTCCGGTCGATGGGGTTCAGCTCGATGCCTGCGATTTCACGCAGCGTCAGTCCAGCCGCCCGCGCCCATTGGGCCAGCTCCGAGGGCCGGATCAACCGCTCATACTCGTGGGTGCCGCGCGGGATCAGTCTCAACAGATACTCTCCGCCGACAATGGCCAGCAGGAAGGATTTCAGATTGCGATTCAAGGTGGACAGGAATACGTGCCCGGCGGGACGCACGAGTTGTGCCAGCGTCGCGGTCATCTGTCGCGGGTCGGGCACGTGCTCCAGCATCTCCATCGATGTGACGATATCGAAGCTGCCCGCCGCCCTCTCCAGCAGCGATTCCGCCGGGGCGACTCGGTAGTCGATCTCGAGCGCTTGTCCGGTTGCGTGCAGCTGGGCGACCTCGATCATGCCCGGTGCCAAGTCGATTCCGGTGACTCTGGCGCCGGCCCGCGCCAATGCCTCGCACAACAACCCCCCGCCGCAGCCGACGTCCAGCACGCGAGCTCCCGCGAGCGGCGCGCGGTCCGCCACGAATCTTGCACGCACCGGATTCAACAGGTGCAGCGGACGGAACTCGCCCTGCGGGTCCCAGAACCGGCCAGCCAGGGCATCGAACTTGCCGATCTCTGCGCCGTCGGCGTTGGCCGCGGGCGCGTCAGCTCCGAGCGCATTGGCAGCAGGCGCCTCTGCCCCGGACGCCTCAGTCGCGGCGGCACCGGTGGAGGGCAGCGTCCCCGGCGGCGCCCCTGACGCGCCACCGGTCGTCGATTGCGCCGTTTTCATGCGAGTACCTCCGGGCGAATGCGCTCGGCCCAGCGTCTGCCGAGCGCGCGCATCTCGTGATCGTCGAACGCGAGCAGCCGGCCGTTGCTCACGGCGCTACGGCCGGAGGTCCACACGTCGCTCACCTGCGAGCGGGTCGCTCCGAACACGATGGCCTCGGCGGGCTGCATCGGCAGATGAAATTCCAGGCTACCCAGATCCAGGCAGACCAGATCCGCTGCCTTGCCGGGCTCGATCGAGCCGATCGCTGCGCTCATGCCGAGCGCGGTGGCTCCTCCGAGAGTGGCCATGCGCAGCGCGCCTGCCGCGGAAAGTCCAGGCGCTGCGCTGTCTCCCCGCGCGCCCAGCAACGCCGCGGTGCGCGCTTCGGCCAGGATGTCCAGAGCCCCACCCTCGATCGGACTGTCCGTCCCCAGGGCGACGGTGATCGTGCTTGCCTGCAGGCGAGTCACGGGACTGTGGCTTCCGGCCTGCCTGAGATCCGATTGAGGACAGGCGATCACACACACGCCCGTGCGCGTCACCAGCTCCAGGTCCGAGTCATCGAGCTGCGTCAGGTGCAGCGCCCCGAAGCCGGGCCGCAGCAGACCCAGCGCCTGCAGGCGCTGCAACGGGCGGCGTCCGTCCCAGGCAAGACTATCCTGCAGGCGCGCAGCAGATTCCTGAACCGGCATGGTTACGCGTGCATCGAGCTCGTCGGCGACACGACGGACCCGGGTGAGCGTGCCGTCGCTGATGGCCGCCGGCGTCGGCAATGCGAAATACAGGCTCACCAGAGGATCGGACCTGTATACGTCCCAGAGTTGCTCGGCCTTCGCCAGATGCGCGACCGAGCTTTCCGCCCAGGCATTGGGCTCATCGCTCACGGGCAAGCCGATAGCTGCGCGCACGTGCGCGGAAGCCGCGGTGCGTGCAGTTTCCTCCGGGAACAGGTCCGCGTCGGCAAAGCAGGTGATGCCGGCTTTCAGCATCTCCGCGACCGCGAGCTGCGTTGCATCCTTGATGAGATCCGGGCTCGCCAGGCGCTGCGCCGCCGCCGCCGCGGCGGCCCGCGGCAGACCGCGAAACAAGGCGGCGGCGAGACGTGTGTGGGCGTTGACGAAGCCGGGCAGGAGCGCATGGTCGGGCCGCGCGAGGTGCTCGCGAGCCGTAAATCTGGCTGCGAGCTCCTCAGCAGGCCCGATCGCCGCGATGCGTCCGTCGGCCACGGCGACCGCATGATCGGCGAGCGCCGTGTTGACTGGCAGCATCGGCAACACCCAGCGGGGCTCGATCAGAAGGTCAGCGGATTCTTTTGGCGGCATGCCCGAAATACTGGCCCGATACGGGAAATTACGCATTCACGCAGCAACAGCCCGCAGTATATCCGGCGCGGCCCTTCGGACGCGCCTGTGTGCTAAAATTCCGCCTTTACATTGGCAAGCGCTGGCCCAGCTACTGGCCCCTACGGAATGTCCGAAATCGCACGCGAAGTACTGTCGGTCAACCTCGAAGACGAGATGCGGCAGTCGTACCTCGACTACGCAATGAGCGTCATTGTCGGGCGCGCTCTGCCCGATGTCCGTGACGGACTGAAACCGGTGCACCGGCGCGTGCTCCACGCCATGCGCGAGCTGGGCAATGAGTGGAACAGGCCCTACAAGAAGTCCGCGCGCGTCGTCGGCGATGTCATCGGCAAGTACCACCCGCACGGCGACACGGCGGTATACGACACGATAGTGCGCATGGCGCAGCCGTTCTCCATGCGCTACCTGCTGGTGGATGGGCAGGGGAATTTTGGCTCGGTGGACGGGGATGCGCCGGCGGCCATGCGCTACACGGAGGTGCGCATGTCGCGCCTCGCGCACGAGCTGCTCGCAGACATCGACAAGGAAACCGTCGATTTCGTCCCGAACTACGACGAGTCCGAGTCAGAGCCCTCGGTGCTGCCGACGCGCATTCCGAACCTGCTGGTCAACGGCCAGACCGGTATCGCGGTCGGCATGGCGACGAACATACCGCCGCACAATCTCACCGAGATCATCAACGCCTGCCTGGCACTGCTGGAGGATCCCTCGCTGCCGCTGGCGGCGCTCATGCAGCATGTCCCGGGCCCGGATTTCCCGACCGGCGGCATCATCAACGGCGCGCAGGAGATCGCCACTGCGTATCGCACCGGCCGCGGCCGGTTGTCGGTGCGGGCCCGTGTGCAGATCGAGGACGTCGGCAAAGGCGACCGCCAGGCCATCGTGGTCACCGAGCTGCCCTATCAGGTCAACAAGGCGCGCCTCATCGAGCGCATCGCGCAGCTGGTGCGCGAGAAGCTGATCGAAGGCATCGCCAGCGACGGCCTGCGGGATGAGTCCGACAAGGACGGCATGCGCATCGTCATCGAGCTCAAGCGCGGTGAGGTGACGGAGATCGTGCTGAACAACCTCTATGCGCAGACGCCCATGGAGTCGGTGTTCGGCATGAACATGGTGGCGCTGCAGGACGGGCAGCCGAAGCTGATGTCGCTGAAGGAGATGCTGGAGGCCTTCATCCGGCATCGGCGCGAGATCGTCACTCGGCGCACGATCTTCGATCTGGCCAAAGCTCGCGAACGGGCCCACATCCTCGAAGGCCTCGCAGTTGCGCTGGCTAACATCGACGAGGTGATCGCGGTCATCAAGGCGGCGCCGTCGCCGGCGGATGCGCGCACGGCGTTGCTCGCACGGCCCTGGTCGCCCGGCCTCGTAACGGAGCTGCTGGCGCGTGCCGGGGCCATCTCGACCCGACCCAACGGCCTGGCCCCCGAGAGCGGCCTGAACGGCGGCGGCTATCGACTTTCCGAGGCGCAAGCCCAGGCGATTCTCGACATGCGCCTGCAACGGCTGACCGGCCTCGAGCAGGACAAGATCATCGCCGAGTACCGGGAGCTGCTGGAGAGCATCCGCGATCTCGACGATATCCTCGCGCGGCCCGAGCGCCTGACGCAGGTCGTGCGCGATGAGCTGATCAAGGTGCGGGAGGAGTACGGAGACGCGCGCCGCACTGAGATCAATCGCGATCACCTGGATCTCACTACCGAAGATCTGATCGAGCCGCAGGACGTGGTAGTGACGCTCTCGCATACCGGGTACGCGAAGTCCCAGCCGCTCACCGAATACCAGACGCAGCGCCGTGGCGGGCGCGGCAAGGCGGCGACGGCGGTCAAGGACGAGGACTTCGTCGAGAAGCTGTTCGTAGCCCACACCCACGACACGGTGTTGTGCTTCTCCAATCGCGGCAAGGTCTACTGGCTGAAGGTCTATCAGCTCCCGCAGGCCGGCCGCAATTCGCGCGGCAAGCCCATGGTCAACCTCCTGCCGCTGGAGGAGGGCGAGAAGATCAACGCGTTGCTCCCGGTCAAACAGTACGACGAGCAGCACTTCGTGTTCATGGCGACCAGCCAGGGCACGGTGAAGAAGACTCCGCTCGCGGCGTTCTCGCGGCCGCGCACCAGCGGCATCATCGCGGTGGATCTGGCCGACAACGACCGTTTGGTCGGTGTCGCGCTCACCGACGCAGAGCGCGAGGTCATCCTCGTGTCCAGCGGCGGCAAGGCGATTCGCTTCCCCGAGGCCGAGGTGCGGCCGATGGGACGCGAGGCGGCCGGCGTGCGCGGTATCAAGTTGGGGGAGGGCCAGGAGCTGATCGCCCTCATCGTCATCGGCGAGGGCCACATTCTCACCGCCTCGGCCTCCGGCTACGGCAAGTTGACGCCGCTGGCGGAGTTCCCGCAGCACGGCCGCGGTGGCCAGGGCGTCATCGCGCTGCAGACCTCGGATCGCAACGGCACGACTGTGGCGGCGCTTCAGGTCATGCCGGGACAGGAGATCATGTTGATCAGCTCCACGGGCACGCTGGTGCGCACGCCGGTGGATGAGATCTCGGTTCTCGGCCGCAACACGCAGGGTGTGCGCCTCATCCGCCTCGCGGAAGGGGAGCGCCTCGTCGGCATCGAGCGCATCGAGGGCCTGGAGAACGGCGAGCAGAACGGCGAGCAGAACGGCGAGAACGGCGGCGAATCCGGTGACGATGCCGGGACGGAGCATTGATCCTGCGCAGCCTTCGCTCCAAGCTCATCGCCAAAAGTTCTGACAGCGCTGCCATGCAGTTGCTAAAATTCGCAACTCCCTGAAGTCCTGAAGCGAAGGACACTCGTGCGCGTATTCAATTTCGCCGCGGGGCCGGCTACTTTGCCCCTGGAAGTTCTCGAGCAGGCCCGCAGCGAGCTGCTCAACTGGCACAACTCCGGCATGTCGGTGATGGAGATCAGTCACCGCAGCAAGGCCTTCGTCGCCGTCGCCCAGGAAGCCGAAGGGCTGCTGCGCGAGCTGCTCGGTGTGCCCTCGTACTACAAAGTGCTGTTCCTGCAGGGCGGCGCCACTGGCCAGTTTGCCGCCATTCCGCTGAATCTCGCCGCTCCGGACCAGCCCGTGGACTACATCAACACCGGCGCGTGGTCGAAGAAGGCGATCGTCGAGGCCCGGCGCTACTGCAAGGTCAACATCGCCGCCGACGAGGCGGGCTCAAATTACAACACCGTGCCGGAGCAGCGCGCCCTGCGCCTGACCCCGGGAGCGGCGTACGTGCACTACACGCCCAACGAGACGATCGGCGGCGTCGAGTTTCCCTACATTCCCGACACCGGCAACGTGCCGCTGGTGGCCGACATGTCCTCCACGCTGCTGTCGCGGCCGATCGACGTGTCGAAGTTCGCGCTCATCTATGCGGGGGCGCAGAAGAACATCGGTCCTGCCGGACTGTGCCTGGTCATCGTGCGCGAGGATCTGCTCGGCAAGGCGCGCCCAGGTACGCCCTCCGTGTGGGATTACAAGGCGATGGCCACCGACGGCTCGATGCTGAACACTCCGCCGACGTTTGCGTGGTACATCGCGGGCCTGGTGTTCAAGTGGCTGAAGAAGCACGGCGGCTTGAGCGCGCAGGCCGAGCGCAACCGCGCCAAGGCCGAAGCGCTGTACCGGGTGATCGATGAGTCCGGCTTCTATCGCAATCCGGTCGAGAAGAGCTGCCGCTCGTGGATGAACGTACCCTTCACTCTCGCCAAGCCCGAGCACGACAAGACGTTTCTCACCGCGGGGGGCTCCAAGGGCCTCACCAACCTGGAAGGCCACCGCTCCGTCGGAGGGATGCGGGCGAGCCTGTACAACGCGATGACGCTCGAGGGTGTCCATGCGTTGACGGACTTCATGCAGGACTTCCAGCTGCGTCATGCCTGAAGGGAGCACCATGCGGCATCGAATTCTCACCCTCAACAACATCAGCGCACGCGGCCTCGAGCGCTTGCCCCGCGAGCGTTACGAGATCTCCTCCACCCTGGAGCAGCCGGACGCGATCCTGCTGCGCTCGGCCGATATGCACGGGATGGCCATTCCCGACTCGGTGCGGGCCGTGGGGCGCGCGGGCGCCGGCGTGAACAACATTCCGGTGGCGGAGCTGACCCGCCGCGGTATCCCGGTGTTCAACGCACCGGGCGCCAACGCCAACGCGGTCAAAGAGCTGGTGCTCGCCGGGTTGCTGCTCGCCGCGCGCAACATCTGCAGCGCCTGGGCGTTCTCGCGCTCCCTGTCGGGAGACGATCACGCCATCGATGAGGCCGTGGAAAAGGGCAAGAAGAAATTCGTCGGCTTCGAGCTCCCCGGCCGCACCCTCGGGGTGGTGGGCCTGGGCGCAGTCGGCGTCGAGGTGGCCAACGCGGCGCTGGCGCTGGGGATGAAAGTCCTGGGCTACGACCCGCAGATCACGGTGCAGCGCGCCTGGCAACTCTCCTCGAGCGTCGAGCAGGCGCTGTCCCTCGATGACCTGTTCGCGCGCGCGGATGCGATCACCGTGCACGTGCCGCTCAACGAGCATACGAAGATGCTGGTCAACGAGGCGCGCCTGAAGCTCATGAAGAAGGGGGGCGCCATCCTCAATTTCGCCCGCGCCCCCATCGTCGACGAGCAGGCGGTCCTGGCGGCGCTGGACTCCGGACGGCTGCATTCCTACGTGTGCGACTTTCCCAACAATGCCCTCAAGGACCATCCCAAGGTGGTGACCCTGCCGCACCTGGGAGCCTCGACGGGGGAGGCGGAGGAGAACTGCGCCGTCATGGTCGCCGACCAGTTGCGCGATTTCCTCGAGAACGGCAACGTCAAGAACAGCGTGAACTACCCGGAAGCCGTGCTGCCGCGCGCCGCCAACACCATGCGCCTGGCGGTGGCCAACAGCAACGTCCCGAACATGGTCGGACAGATCTCGACCTGCCTGGCGAGCGCCAGGATCAACATCGCGGACCTGCTGAACAAGTCCCGGGGCGAGTACGCCTACACGATCATCGACGCGGACGGCACCATCGGCGATGATCTGCTGAAGAAGGTCCGCGCCATCGAGGGTGTCCTGTCGGCCCGCCTGATCTGATCCTCCTCCTGAAGTTAGAGACAACCGCTCCCGCATGCCCCGCAACCCACGCCCGCCGCCGCCCGCCTCGAAGCGCCTGGCACTGCGCCGGGCCAGGGGTCGTCCGGATGCTGCACCGGCCCTGGACCTGGGGCAGGTCCGGCGTCGCATCGATTCGGTCGATGAGAAGATCCACACGCTGCTGAACGACCGCGCGCGCCTGGCGCAGCTGGTGGGGATCTCCAAGTCCCGGGACGGGCGCACCGTGGATTTCTACAAACCCGAGCGGGAGGCGCAGGTGCTGCGCATGGCCCGGGAGCGCAATTGCGGTCCGCTGCGGGATGAGGAAGTCCTGCGGCTGTTCCGCGAGATCATGTCGGCGTGCCTGGCTCAACAGGAGCCGCTGAAGGTGGCCTTCCTGGGCCCCGAGGGCACTTTCACCCAAGCGGCCGTGCTGACGCATTTCGGCCACTCGGTACGCTCGCTCCCGCTGGCGTCCATCGATGAGGTGTTCCACGAGGTCGAGGCGGGCAATGCCGACTTCGGCGTGGTGCCGATCGAGAACTCGACGGAAGGCACGGTCAATCACACTCTGGACCGCTTCCTGACCTCGCCGCTGAAGATCTGCGGCGAGGTCGAGCTGCGCATCCATCATTTTCTGATGGGAGCAATGAGCTCCCTGGGGCGCATCCAGAGAGTCTGCTCGCATGCGCAGGCACTCGCTCAGTGCCGCGCGTGGCTGGATGATCACCTGCCGAACGTCGAGCAGGTGGCGGTGTCCAGCAATGCGGAGGGCGCACGGCGGGCGCGTGACGAGAAAGGCACCGCAGCGATCGCTGGCGACACGGCCGCCGAGGTCTATGGTCTGAAGGTGCTGGCGGCGCAGATCGAGGACCGCCCGGACAATGCGACCCGCTTCCTGGTGCTCGGGCGCAAGCTGTTCTCGGCGAGCGGCGAGGACCGGACCACCTTGCTGCTGTCTGTGGGCCACGCGGATGGCCCCGGCGCGCTGTACAAGCTGCTCGAGCCCCTGGCCAAGCATCGCATCAGCATGACCCGCATCGAGTCGCGGCCATCGCACCGGCGCAAGTGGGACTACGTGTTTTTCATCGACATCGAAGGGCACTGCGAGGAGCCGCACGTGGTGCGGGCGCTCGAGGCTCTGAAGAAACGCGCCTCGCTTTTCCGCGTGCTCGGCTCCTATCCTCGCGCAGTGGTCTAAGAAACACCGAAGGGCACTATGGCGGGCTATATCGTCGGACCGGGCGGCAGGGTCGAAGGCGAGATCACCGTCCCCGGCGACAAATCCATCTCCCACCGCGCTTTGATGCTCGGCGGGATCGCCGAAGGGGTCACCGACATCACCGGCTTTCTGGCCGGTGAGGATTGCCTGGCGACGCTGCGTGCGCTGCAGGCCATGGGTGTTGCGATCGAGCGCCCGGAGGACGAGCACGTCATCGTGCGGGGCGCCGGGCTCGAAGGGCTGCGCGGCTGTGCTGCGGCGCTGGACATGGGCAACGCCGGGACGGCCATGCGCCTGTTCATGGGCCTGCTGGCCCCGCAGCGCTTCGGCTCGACGCTCATCGGCGATGAATCGCTCATGCGACGGCCGATGGAGCGCGTGGCCGCTCCCCTGCGCCTCATGGGGGCGGACATTAAGACAAACGCGGGCCGGCCTCCGGTGGAGATCGCGGGGGGCCGTACGCTGCGCGCCATCGAATACACCCTGCCGGTCGCCAGCGCTCAGGTGAAGTCGGCCCTCCTGCTCGCGGGCCTGCAGGCGAGCGGGCGCACTCGGGTCACAGAGCCTGCGCCCTCGCGCGACCACACCGAGAGGATGCTCGGCGCCTTCGGCGTCGAGGTACTCAGGAGTGGAGCGGAGATCGCCCTCGAAGGAGGGCAGGAGCTGCGCGCGACTCACATCCCCGTGCCTGCCGATTTCTCCTCGGCGGCATTTTTCCTGGTCGCCGGCTGCCTGGCCGCCGAGCACGGGCTGCTGCTTCGCAACGTCGGAGTGAATCCGACACGCACGGGGCTGCTGGATCTGCTGCTGCAGATGGGTGCCGACATCCGGTTGCACCACGCCTCCGCGGCCGGCCGGGGCGCCGCCGCCGAGGCTACCGGAGAGCCGGTTGCCGACATCGAGGTCCGCAGGAGCCGCCTGAAAGGGATCAAGGTGCCCGAGGCGCTGGTGCCGTTGGCGATCGATGAGTTTCCAGTCTTTTTTGTCGCGGCGGCGTGTGCGGAAGGGGAGACCTTGGTACGGGGTGCGCTCGAGCTGCGGGTGAAGGAGACCGATCGGCTTGCGGCCATGGCGCAAGGCCTCACCGTGCTGGGAGTGCGCAACGAGCTCCTCGATGACGGCCTGTGGATCCGGGGTGACGGGGGCTTCGGCGGCGGCACCATCGACAGCCACGGCGACCACCGCATCGCCATGGCTTTTGCCATCGCGAGCCTGCGGGCTCAGCAGCCGATCGAGATCCTGGACGTGGCGAACGTGGCTACCTCCTTCCCCGGTTTCGTCCGTCTCGCCCAAAGCGTGGGCTTGCACATCGATACGCACTAGTTAATCTGGGCGAAAGTCGGCTGCGCCGCTTTCGCCGGAACTCGAGGCCGTGCCTCCGTTGGGCGGCCGGCAAAAAGCGTGGTTTTTGCCCGGCGAGGTAGTGGATGCCCAGCGCACCGATCGTCACCATCGATGGCCCGAGCGGCTCTGGCAAGGGCACCATCTCGCGCGCCATCGCGGAGCATGTGGCATGGCATCTGCTGGACAGCGGTGCCCTCTACCGCCTCGTCGCCCTGGCAGGCAGCCAGTCCGCCCTGGAACCGGGGGATGTCGCGGGGCACGCTGCCCTGGCTACCCGCATGGATGTGGTGTTCTCTGTGCGGTCAGATGGAAGCGAGCGGGTCACCCTGGGCGGCCAGGACGTTACCGCCGCGATCCGCGCCGAGACCGCGGGGCAGGGCGCTTCCCGTGTGGCGGCCTGGCCGGCCGTGCGTACGGCCCTGCTGGAGCGCCAGAGAGCCTTCGCCCAGCCCCCGGGACTGGTCGCGGACGGGCGGGACATGGGGACTGTTGTTTTTCCGCACGCACGGCTGAAAGTCTTCCTGACGGCCAGCGCCGCCGCGCGAGCCCAACGGCGCTATAAGCAGTTGAAAGACAAGGGGTCGGATGTTAGCCTTCCCGCCCTTTCGCGCGAGATAGCCGAGCGGGACCTGAGGGATACGACCCGTGCGGTCGCCCCACTGCAGCCGGCGTCCGACGCCGTGGTCATCGACTCCACCGATCTGACGATCGAGCAGGTGGTCGAGCAGGTTCTCGCGTTGGGCGCGCAGCGCGCTTTGTGGCCCGCGGGCCGATCGTTTTGAAGGGTGCGGCGGGTGCCGCCCCCCGGATGAGTCAAGAGGTCGGGACAGGCAGGATGCGTGTCCCGTTGTGACAGCAACCTGGATCGAGCAGTGGATGAGGGTCCAGTACATGCACGTGCCTCGCAGGCCGTGCGAGTGAAGGTATGACAGAAAGTTTCGCCCAGCTCTTCGAGCAAAGTCTCGCCAACCAGCGTATCCGACCCGGCATGATCCTGACCGGGCTCGTCGTAGACGTCACCCCCGACGTCGTCATCGTCAATGTCGGATTGAAGTCTGAAGCCGTCATCCCCCTCGATCAGTTCAAGAACGAGCGCGGGGAGGTGGAGGTCAAGTCCGGCGATTCGGTGGAGGTCGCGCTCGACTCGGTCGAGGACGGCACCGGCGAGACGCGCCTGTCGCGCGAGAAAGCCAAGCGCGCCCGCACCTGGACGCGGCTCGAGGACGCATTCAACAAGTCCGAGATCGTCACCGGCATCATCACCGGCCGGGTCAAGGGAGGCTTCACCGTCGAGATCGAGAACGTCCGCGCGTTCCTGCCGGGATCGCTCGTGGATGTGCGCCCGGTGCGCGACACCTCCTATCTCGAAGGCAAGCCCCTCGAGTTCAAGGTCATCAAGCTCGATCAGAAGCGCAATAACGTCGTCGTCTCGCGCCGCGCGGTCGTCGAGCAGGAGTTCTCCGCCGAGCGCAGCGCGCTGATGGAGAATCTGCAGGAAGGCGCTGTGGTGCGCGGCACGGTCAAGAACCTCACCGACTACGGTGCGTTCGTCGACCTGGGCGGCATCGATGGCCTGCTGCATATCACCGATATGGCATGGAAGCGCGTGAAGCATCCGTCGGAGGTCGTCAAAGTCGGCGACGAGATCGACGTGCGCATCCTGAAGTTCGATCGCGAGCGCTCGCGCGTCAGCCTGGGTCTGAAGCAGCTCGGCGCAGATCCGTGGGAGAACATCTCCCGGCGCTACCCGCCGCACACCCGCGTGTTCGGCAAGGTCACCAACATCGCCGACTACGGCGCGTTCGTGGAGATCGAGGACGGCGTCGAAGGTCTGGTGCACGTCTCGGAGATGGACTGGACGAACAAGAACGTCAATCCCGCCAAGGTCGTGCACACCGGGCAGGAAGTCGAGGTCATGGTGCTGGATGTCGATGAAGAGCGGCGCCGCATCTCCCTCGGCCTGAAGCAGTGCAAGGCCAATCCCTGGAAGGAATTCGCCGAGAACTACAACCGTGGCGACAAGGTCTCGGGGCAGATCAAGTCGATCACCGACTTCGGCATTTTCATCGGCCTGCCGGGCAACATCGACGGCCTGGTGCACCTGTCGGACATCTCCTGGGATCAGCCCGGCGAGGAGGCGGTGCGCAATTATCAGAAGGCCCAGCAGCTCGAGGCCATGGTGTTGTCGATCGATCCGGAGCGCGAGCGCATCAGCTTGGGCATCAAGCAGCTCGCCAAGGATCCTTTCTCTGCCTACATCGCCGAGAATCCCAAGGGCACGATCGTCAGAGGCCTCGTCAAGGAGGTCGATGCGCGCGGTGCCATCATCGATTTGGGCAACGGGATCGAAGGGCAGCTGCGTGCCTCCGAGCTCGGCCGCGATCGCGTCGAGGACGCGCGCGCAGTGCTGAAGGTCGGCGAGGAAGTCGAGGCGAAGTTCACCGGTGTCGACCGCAAGTCGCGCACCATCTCGCTGTCGATCAAGGCCAAGGAGATCCACGAAGAGGCAGAGGCCGTGCAGAGCTACCGCTCCGAGACGGCGCCTTCCGGGACCAGTCTGGGAGATCTGCTGAAAGAGCAAATCGGCGGTGATCGCGGCTGACCGGTCTGACGGGCACACGGTGCGGGACCTGCGTGGCAGGTCCCGCCTGCCCGCGCTGCGTGCGTCGGTCGATCTGCCGGGACGGCGCATTCACGGCTGCACGGCTGACCCCATGTCAGGGGTGAGCCCTCAGATGGGACGGGTGTGAGACATGGGAACGACCATGACGAAATCGGAGCTCATCGAGATCATCACGGCGAAGCAGAAGCATCTGCCGGCGAAGGACGTCGAGCTCGCGCTGAAGCAGATCCTGGAGATCATGAGCGACGCCCTGTCCCAGGGGGAGCGCATCGAGATTCGCGGTTTTGGCAGCTTCTCGCTGCACTTTCGACCGCCCCGCCAGGGACGCAATCCCAAGACCGGCGAGGCCGTCGCGCTCTCCGGCAAGTACGTTCCGCACTTCAAGCCCGGCAAGGACCTGCGTGAGCGGGTGAATGACGGACAGGACCGGCCCATCCGCGACTAGGGCGAGCTGTCCCTCAGCTCCGGGCGGCGCTATCTTGTAGCGCGTGTTCGAACTTCCCCCATTCCTACTGGCGTTGGCTTTCGTCCTGATCGGCGTTGCCGCGTGGTTTCTCGGCCGCCGCAATGGTGCCGCACGCACCGTGCGGCTCCCGCGGGACTATTACGTCGGCCTCGACCACCTCATCAACGACCGCTTCGAGCACGCCGCGGAGATCTTTGCCCGCATGGCCGAAGCGGACGGGGACGTCGCGGAGATCCAGTTCGCCCTGGGCAGCCTGTTCCGCCGGCGGGGCGAAGTGGATCGCGCCATCGCGATTCACACCCGGCTGCGGGACCATGGCGGCGCGGGATTGCGCGACAAGGCGGCCTTCGCTCTGGCGCTCGACTATCTGAGCGCGGGGTTGATGGATCGGGCCGAGCGTCTGCTGGAGGAGCTTGCGGCCTCGCGTGAGTACCGAGAGGTGGCGCTGGATCACCTGGTGCGGATCTACGAGAGCCAGGGCGATTGGGCAAACGCGCTCAAGGTGTTTCACGAGCTCCCGCTTCCGGTGCAGCGCGAGCGCCGTCGTGTGGCAGCGCACTATCTATGCGAGCTGGCAGAGCACGCGCTCGTACAGGGAGACACCGAGCGCGCGCGGACTCTCCTTCGACAGGCGCGCACGCACGATGAGGACCTGCCGCGGGCCGAGATTCTGACGGCGCGCATCACGGAGTTGGCGAACGACCCCGGCGGTGCGCTGTCTTTGTATCTGAAGGCTCTGGAGACTTCCCCCGGCCTGGCGCTCGAGATCATCCCCAGCATCCTCAAGCTTGCCGCAAAGGTGGGTGAGGGCGACGTGCTCGCCGATCTGGCCGATCGATTGAAACGCAACGGTCGCGTGTCGGCGAGGCAGCTCGCCTGGGTTCTGGCGACCGCACTACCCCCGCAACAGGTGCGCCGGCTGCCGGGCGTCGCCGGCGACCTCGGCACGGAAGTGGAGTCGGCCGCGGACGCCATTTCCCTGGGGACGCTGTTGACGCGCATCGGGGATGCCGGCGGGCGCTATCAGTGCGATGACTGCGGCATGCACAGCGTCGGCTGGTTCTGGCGCTGCCCGAAATGCCGCTCCTGGGACAGCATGCGGCCGTCGGTATTCAAATGGGCCGACCGGACCGACGGGTCCGCGCGAGCCCCGTAGAAGCCCGTGCCTGAACCGGCTGCGGCACGGCGCTTGCGGCCTTCTGTGACGTTCGTCACCTCCCGCGTGTGCGCGAACCTCCATGACCAACAACCGCTCGCGCGGTAGACTTCGCGGCGTGCCAGCCCACAGGAGAGTACCAGGATGAGTCAGAAGTCGGTGATTCGTACCGCCGTGTTTCCGGTGGCCGGGCGCGGGACGCGGTTCCTTCCCGCCACCAAGGCCAGCCCCAAGGAGATGCTCCCGGTGGTCGACAAGCCGCTCATCCAGTATGCCGTGGAGGAGGCCTTGGCCGCGGGGGCGCGGCGCCTGGTATTCATCACCGGCGCGTCCAAGCGTGCGATCGAGGATCATTTCGATTCCGACCAGGAACTCGAGCACATGCTCGAGGCGCAGGGCAAGAGCGATCTCCTCAACCAGTTGCGCAGCGTGCTGCCTTCCTATGCCTCCTGTATCTACATCCGGCAGCCGGCGCCGCTCGGACTGGGGCATGCCGTGTTGTGTGCGCAGCCGGCCGTTGGCTCCGAGCCGTTCTTCGTGCACCTGGCTGACGATCTGATTCGCAGCGAGGTGGCCTGCCTGCTGCAGATGGCGGAGGTCTACGAGGCGAAGAAGGCGAGCGTGCTGGGCGTGCAGGTCGTACCCAAACAGGACACGGAGAAGTACGGCATCGTGGCGGTGGAGGCGGACGGTTCGCGTGTGAGCCGGGTACGCAGCATCGTGGAGAAGCCCAAGCCCGCGGTGGCTCCTTCCAACCTTGCGGTCGTCGGCCGCTACGTGCTCACTCCCTCGATTTTCGATCACCTGGAGAGGGTGGGGCATGGCGCCGGCGGCGAGATTCAACTCACGGACGGCATCGCAGCACTGCTGCGCGAGGAGGCGGTCTACGCGCTTCGCTTCAGCGGCAAGCGCTACGACTGCGGGAACAAGCTCGGCTATCTGCAGGCAACGGTTGAGTACGCGCTGGGGCACCCCGCGCTGGGCAAGGACTTCCGCAAGTATCTGCGGACACTGAATTTGGACAACAGCGATTCCAGGACAGCCGGCAATGGACGCAAGGCGCGTGTCAGTGGCACTGCTGCGCGCAGTATCGCGCGGCGCAGTAACGGTGCGGCGCGGCGCCGATCCGTCTAGCGAGCGCCTCGGCCTCTGCGGCCTTGCCGCCGCCGCAAGGCAATCAGTCCGAGCAGGCTCAGGCGCGCGGTAGCCAGACGGTTACCAGCGCCCCGCCGTCAGGCTTGTTCGCAAGGCTCAAGCGTCCCCCATGCGCGTCCACGATCTCACGGCACACGGTGAGCCCAAGCCCGGTACCGGTCGCCTTGGTCGAATAAAACGGTAGCAACGCATCGCGCAGCACCGGCTCCGAAAGGCCGGTGCCGCGGTCGGCGACTTCGACAGCCGTACCGTCGGCATGCTCGCGCACGCTCACGGTGATCCCCTCGGGAGCCGAGCCCGACTCGGCGGCATTCTTCAACAGGTTGATCATCACCTGTTCCATCTGACTGGCGTCGAAGTGACCGGCGGTCTGCGGAACCTCCCCCACCACGTGAAAGGACACCGTGTCCTGCAGGCGAGCGATGAAGGATGCCCACGGCACGCTGGCCAGGCGCGGCCGCGGAAGCTTTGCGAACTGCGCGTAGCCCTCGATGAAGGAGGTGAGGTGGGCCGCACGTTCGCCGATGGTCGTGAACACACGCGCAAGCTGCACGGGGTCGGGTTGGCGGACCAGCAGTTGTCCGGAATGCGCCAGGGAGGAGATCGGGGCGAGTGAGTTGTTGAGCTCGTGTGCAATGACGCGGATCACTTTCTTCCAGACGACGACTTCCTGCGCGGCCAGCTCGCGCGTGAGCTGTTTCAGCAGGATCAGCCGGTGCGGTTGCGCATTGAGCAGGAAGTTGCGCTGGGAGAGATGGTAGACGTCGGGTTCGCCCGCCATGTCCAGCGTGAACAGCCGGTCGCCCTCGCTGCCGAGAGCCTCACGCAACGCGGCCGGGGCTGTGGCGATCAGCTCGGAGAAGTCCAGTCCTTCGAGCTTGCGGCCGCCATGCAGCAACTGGCGGGCCGCCAGGTTGCTGTACACCACCCGTCCGGCTGCGTTGGTCAACACGGTCACCAGCGGCGTCGTCTGGATGACGGTATCCAGGAGCAGCTCGCGGTGGAACAGATCCAGGCGCTCACGCCGCATGAGATCGCCCAGCGAGTTGTAGGCCACCACCAGCTCGCCGAGCTCATCGTCGGAGGTGTGCCCCACACTGACACTGAAGTCGCGGTCGCGCAGGCTCACGATCCCGTCGCGGACCGCGTGCAGGACGCGGGACCACGGCCGCGTGAGCGACCTCGCGAGCCACAGGGCCAGAAGGCCGGCGACCAGGATGGCGAGCGCGGCGCTTGCGAGGGGCGACAGCTGCCAATGCCCGGCAAGCGCGGCAACGGCCGCAGCGACGACGGCGACCAGCGTCAACGCCAACGCCACTCTCCCGGCGAGAGAGGTCCGCCGCATCACTCGTTCGGCTTGAGACCGAGTTTTTCCATGCGGCGATAGAGTGCCTGACGGGACATGCCCAGGTCACGCGCCGCATGCGCGACCACGCCCCGTGCCCGGCTGAGTGCCTGCTCGATGGCTGACCGGTCGAGCGAGGCCTCATCGGCGCCAGGCACGGCCGGGAGGTTCAAGGCGGCGACACCGATGGTGCGCTCCGTCGAGAGCAGGCAGGCTCGTCGGATCGCGTTCTGCAGCTCACGCACGTTGCCGGGCCAGGGATAGCGCGCCAGCGCGCGCTGCGCCTCGGATGTCAGCTCGTAGCCGGGCTCCAGGAAGAAACGTGCCAATGGCAGGACGTCGGTGCGGCGCTCGCCGAGGGGGGGTACCGCCAGCTCGATGACGTTCAGGCGGTAGAAGAGGTCCTCGCGGAAGTGGCCGTCCAGGATGGCCTGCCGGAGATTGGCGTTGGTGGCGGCGATGACGCGCACCCGGGTGCGGCGCGTCGTGTTGGAGCCGAGCCGCTCGAACTCGCCCGTCTGCAGGACGCGCAGCAGCTTCGCCTGGCCACTGCCGCTCAGGTTGCCCAGCTCATCCAGGAAGAGCGTCCCGCCGTTGGCCGCCTCGAACCGGCCGGTGCGCGCCCGCGCGCCCGTGAATGCCCCTGCCTCCGTCCCAAACAGCTCCGCCTCGATGAGCTCGTTCGGCAGCGCACCCAGGTTCACCTTCAGGTAGGGCCCGGTGCGCACGCTGGAATTGGCCTGCACGATGTCGGCCAGCACTTCCTTGCCGGCACCGTTGGGACCGGTGATCAGCACCGGCACGTCCGCGTGCGCTACCTGTGTAGCCATGGCAACGAGCGTGTGCATTGCATCGCTCTCGTACACGATGCCGCGCAGATCGAAGCTTTCGGCGAGCGCCTCGCGCGCGTCCTGCCTTTGATCCCGAAGCTCCTGCGCTTCCGCGCGCGCGCTCGTCAGGTCCAGAAGGTTGCGCACCGTGGTGAGCAGCCGCGCATCGTCCCACGGCTTGGCCACATAGTCCGCGGCGCCAGCCCTGACGAGCTCCACCGCCGTCTCCAGATGCGTCCAGGCCGTCAACAGAATGATCGGCAGATCCGGGAGCCGGGCGCGGATCTCTCTGAACAGTGCGATTCCTTCCTCGCCGCTGGTCGCCTCGCGGCGGAAGTTCATGTCCTGGATGACCAGGTCCACGTTCCCCTGCTCGAGCACCTGCAGCGCCTGTGTGGGAGAGGCCGCCGGCATGACCTGGGCACCATGCAGGGACAGCAGCACCTCGAAGGCGGTGCGCACCGCCTCGTTGTCGTCCACGACCAGAACGGTCCTGCGCGCCAGAGTTGTTTGCAGTGGGTCCTTGCCAGACATGGGCGCAGTCTACAGGGTTGTCAGCCGCTCAAACGGTACGGGTGGCCACGGAGGGTGATACACGCGCGGCCCGCCGTGCCGGCTGCCAGACGGCGAGCTGCCCGATGATCCACAGCCCGAGAATTCCGCCGACCAGGTAGTAAAGATCCAGGCGCGGCAGGCTGTAGTTCTGCGAGAGCCAATAGCCCACGGCCAGGGCAAGCGCGCAGCCGACCACGACGCCTGCAGTGGTGATGAGTCCGTTCTCGACCATGAAGTAGCGCATGATGTCGCCGCGGCGTGCGCCGACGGCGCGGCGCGTTCCAATCTGCTTGGTGCGCGTGCTGACGTTGAAGGTGGCCAGGCCGAAGATCCCCAGCGAGGTGATCGCCACCAGCAGCACCGTGACGGTGGCCAGGAAGATCGCCATGTTGCGATCGTTCAGATACACGATGCGCTTCATGCTCGTGAGGGTCTTCGCCGACCTCACGACCCGGTCGGGATTCGAGGCGGCCAGATGCTCCTCCACCGTGCGCATGATCGCGTCGCGTTGGCCGGGCTGCGTGCGCACCAGGTACACGAACCCGAAATAGCGTGGCAGGCGGGGAAAGATCGCCACCAGCTGCGGAGCTTCCGGGATCGTGGGCCAGGAACCGAGCATGTCCTCGATGACGCCGATGACCGTGGCCGGACGGCCGACCTTGTTATAGATGACCTTGCCGAGCGCGTTCTGCCCGGGAAACAGCGCCTGGGCGACCGCCCGGGTAATGATGACCTGGGGCACGAAGGCATCCGAGCGGTCCTGGGCATAGGGTGCGTTGATCTCCTCGGGGCGGAAATTGCGCCCCTGCAGCAGATGAGCCCCGAGGGTTTTCAATCCCTGCTCGTCCATCTCGAAGTAGTTGAGCGCGGTGTAGCCGGTAGTCTGGCCCGGCCGCGTCGTGACCTCCGTGGCGCTGCCGCCGCCGCTCAGCGGGGTGTGATCGATGGGGCTGGCCGCAACCACACCGCTCAGCGAGCGCAGATAGGCGAGGTCTTCCTTGACCGAGGAGTCGAAGTCGAAGTGGGCGCCGAATCCGGAAGTGTCGACCGCGAACAGGTTGTCGTCGTCGATCCCGGTGGGGCGCCCCACCATCTGGATCCGCTGCTCGACGATGAACACGGCGTTGGCAAGCACGGCCAGTGCGATGGCGATCTGCAGCGCGACCAGCACGGCACCGGTGCGGTTGCGCAGCAGGGCGGAGAAAATCGGGCGAACCTCCAGGCTCATGGGGCGATCCTCTTACTGACTCTTCAGGTAGACGGCCGGTGGCAGGCGACCGGCTCGCCAGGCCGGATACAGTCCGGCGGCCAGTGCGGCCAGGATGGCGAGCGCCAGCGTGGCGGCGATGCTCGTCACGTCGATGCGGATCAGTTGCGGCAGGCCGCTGGCTCCCCACATCGAGTCGCTGTCGTCGAACAACACGCGCAATGCCCACAGGCCGAGCGTGCTCAGCGCCAGGCCCAGCAACGCACCCGCCACCGCCAGGGCGCCCACTTCGACCAGATGCTGGGTGAAGATCTCCCGTTGGCTCGCCCCAAGGGCGCGGCGTACGCCGGCGATGGACGCGCCGTTCAGGAACTTTGCCAACAGCAGCCCCACGGTGTTGATCAGGCAGACGGCCAGGAAGGCGAAGGCGAGGCCGACGAGCACGCGGTCGTCGTTGCCGACCACATCGTTGGCAGCGAGCCAGCCGCTGACGTCGGTGAGGCGGTTGTTGCGCGGCCGCGGGAAGCGGCCCGCCTTGTGCTGCTCGGTCCAGTAGGAGTCGAGGAAGATCTGCATTCTCTGCACCGCCGCCGAGTCGGGCAGCTCGACCCACATCTGCAACCAAACGGTCTCGGAGTTGAGGAAGTCACGGTGCGATTTGATCTCCTCGGCCTTCCAGCCGTTGTTGTTGCCGGCGGAGACCAGCTGCAGCGCCGCGCCCCAGCCGAAGGGGATGTAGACATCTTCGGAGGCGTCGAACGCGCCGTTGTTGAGATCGTAGAACTTGGGCAGCGGATTCCAGTTGTTCAGCACGCCGACGATGCGGAACTCGCGATCGTTCCAGCGAATCGTGCGCCCGACGCTGTTGGCTCCGGCGAACAGCTTGTCGTTCTCCTTGCGGCTGATGACGATCTGCGGGCCGGGTGCGCTGTCGTCGGCGGCTTGCCAGCCGCCGCCGTACAGGAACGGCACGTCGAACATCGCGAAAAAATCGGCCGTGGTGAGCCGTGCCATGACCGGCTCGGGTTTTCTCTGGGCCGGAGCTCCTGAGAGAACCCCAAGGGCTTTGAACATGACGACACTGCGCTCGGGGATTTTGGAGGAGTGCAGGTACATCGCGTCCTTGTACGTCATCTGTGGTGGCGGCAGCGACGGATGCCGCGTATCGTAGGGTTTGGTCGGATCCCACGAGTCCATCGTCAACGCATACAGACGATCGTTCTTCCACCAGATCGGATTTCCCGACTTCGCGTGGTACACCGTCAGCACCATGACGCAGGCGGCAATTCCAAGCCCGATGGCGCACACCATCAGCGCGGTGAGGCCGGGCGCTCGACGGAATCCCTTCAGGGCCAGACGCAGATAGTAGGTCAGCATGGCGCGGGTCTCACAGTTGAACGGCGGACGTGCCTTGGCCGGCGCCGCGGGCAGCCTCTGAGGCGGTCTCTCGCGGCTCGTAGGCTTTGAACGAGGAGATCTGGCCATCGACGACGTGCACGTTGCGGTGCGCTCGCCGGGCGAGCTCGGGGTCGTGGGTGACCAGGACGATGGTGGTGCCCATCTCGTTGATCTGCTCCAGCAGATCCATGACCTGGCGCGCCATCAGCGAGTCCAGGTTGCCCGTGGGCTCATCGGCCAGCAGGAAGGCCGGGTCGCCGGCAATGGCGCGTGCGATGGCGACACGCTGCTGCTGGCCGCCGGACAGCTGCGAGGGCATGTGCTTCATGCGCGAGCGCAGTCCTACGAGATCCAGGGCGCTCTGGATGCGCTCGTTGCGGTCCGCAGGCTTCAGTCGCCGGTAGCGCAGCGGCACGTCGACGTTGTCGTAGACGTCGAGGTCGGGAATGAGATTGAAGCTCTGGAAGATGAAGCCGATCTTCTCGTTGCGCATGCGCGAGCGGGCGTTGTCGGAGAGACGGCTGACGTTCTCGCCGTCCAGCTCGTAGGTGCCCGAGTCAAACGTCTCCAGCAGACCTGCGACGTTCAGGAACGTCGTCTTGCCCGAGCCGGACGGACCGGTGACCGCGATGAACTCGCCCGCGGCGACTTCCAGCGAGAAGCTGCGCAGCGCGTGCGTCTCGATGAGGTCGGTACGGTAGATCTTGCTGATGTCGTGCATCTTGAGCATGGTTCAGATCCTTGGAAGGTTCAGTCAGCGGCCGATGGTGACGGCCGGTGTGTCGTTGAAATCGCGCATGTCGGAAATGACGACCGCGTCGCCCGGCTGCAGGCCGCGCAGGACTTCGATCTCCGAGACAGAAGCGGCGCCAAGCTGCACCGGAGTGCGCACGGCTCGATCGCCGCGCACCACGTAAACGGCGCGAGTGGTCTCATCGGCGAACGGCCCTCGCTCGAACTTCAGCACGTTGTCGCGCTCATCGAGAACGATCCGCACCGAGGCGCGCTCGTTCTGGCGCAGCCCGGGAGGCTGCGTGGTGAACTTCACGCGCCCGGTGACCTCGTTCTGTCGCACCTCCGGGGAGATGGCTGTCACCTTGCCTGATTGGGTACGCCCTCCGAGGGTAATCTCGGCCATCATCCCCGGCTTGATCGCGCCGGCGTAGGTTTCCGCGACGTGGAATTCGATCTCGAGCGCTCGCAAATCTACTACGGTGAGCAGAGGCGTGCTGGCGGCCACCTGCGTCTTGTCCGGCTGCGCGAGGTTCGCGACCATGCCATCCACCGGTGAGCGCACGCTCAGCTCATCCACGCGGTCCTTGAGGTTCTGTACGACCAAGGACTGGCGCTCGCGTTCCAGCGTGCGAGTTCGCAGATCCAGGGCGAGACTGTCGCGCTCCAACGCCGCTGTGTCTCTCGCGTGGACGAAGTTCAATTGCGCCGTCGCTACGTCGTCTTGAGCTCGTTTGTAATCGCGCTCACTGATGACCTTCTGATCCCACGCCCACTGGGCACGTTTGAGTTCACGCTGGGCAGCTTCGATCGAGACCTTCGTCAGGTCTGCCTGCTGCTGGCTGGTGAGGTTCTGGGCCCGGATCTCGATCTTCTGGCGCGCGAGGGCGGTGTCGAGACTCTCGAGCGTAGCCCGCTCACGCTGGTACTCGTTGGTCAGCTCGGGGCTGTCCAGAACGGCCAGCACCTGCCCCTTCGTGACGGTATCGCCCGCATGCACCGCATAGCTGATAGTCCCATGGGCGATCGCGAAAAGAGTGGGATTGACTGCCGCAATGACCGTCCCCTCGGCTGCCACGTCGCTCACAAAGTGACCGCGAGACACCGTCGCCGTTCTGAGCCGCTCACGAGGTATGGCGTGCCCGCTGTTCGACCAGGAGCGTGCGAGCCACACGAAGGCTCCGACGAGCGCGACGGCGGCCGCGACGCCTCCGTATACCCACAGCCGCCTCCGCCTTGCGGCAGCGGTGTTGGTAACGTGTGTGTCCTGTGCGTCCGTGCCCCGTACGGGTGCGTGGGCTACGGGATCGATGGTGCGTTTCAGCTCTGCCAATTTCATGTTGCGGTGTCCTCGCGCAAGCACAGTGCACGCTGCATGCCAGCGAGCCGAGGAGTGCGTAAGTGTTTGATCGGGCGTAGATTCGGGCGTGTCTCCGACCATCGTGCCCGGCGCCGGAGTGTCCGCGGCCGCGGTCGCCGGACACTTGAGCGGACACTCTTTGTGGGCGTGTGTCCGGTGGTGTGGCTTGCGAGCGCGGGTGCGTGTTCGCCGGTGCGCCGTGCGAGCGGGCGCTACGTTTTGGTGCGCTCGCGTGCAGCTCACGTCGCGCTGCCGTCTCGGCTTGCTATGACGAGGCGCATTCCCCAAGCTGCGGCCGCTCATCCTCAGGAGGACACGATGGCAACTCGTCGCACGCCCAGCACCAGCAAGACCGAAACGACGCCCGCAGAGAAAACCGCAGTGACGAGTCCCGCGAAGACGACGCCTGCGAGGAAGACGGCGAAGACTACTCCGCGTCGCGCCGAGGTATCGGAGGATATGCGGCGCGGCATGATCGCGCAGGCAGCTTACCTGCGCGCTGAGCGCCGTGGCTTCACCGGGGGCAATGAGATCGAGGACTGGCTCGCCGCCGAAGCGGAAGTCGACGCGTTGCTCAAGGCTGAGTCGCGCGGGACGCCCCAGTAGCTACTGGGCTGTTAGGGCTCTTGGCCCCCGTGGATCCAGTCGTGCCCTTGGCCCCGGCCGACGCCTTATCGGGCGGAGCCAGGCCGTTGGAGTAGAGCACTCGGCCGTCTGGACAGACGAACACGGCGTCGTACTGCGGCATCCGGTTGATGATCTCGAGGGCTTTCTCCGGGCCGAGCACGAAAGCGGTCTTGGACATGCCGTCGGTTTCCGTGGCGGTGGGGCCGAGGATCGTCGCGCTACGCACCTTGCTCGCCGAGTGCCCCGTGCGCGGGTCGATGATGTGGTGGTAGCGAACGCCGTTCTCGTCGAAGTAGCGCTCGTAGTCCCCGGAAGTCGACATTGCCGTGTCCACGAGCGGGATCCGCGTGACGACCTTGTTCTTGTCATCGGGGTTGCGGATGCCGACGACCCAGGGCCGGCCCATGTGGTCGCCGATGATGCGGGTGTCTCCGCCGGCGGTCACCACCGCATGCTTGATACCGAGCTTCTGCAGAATCCCGATCCCGTGGTCGACGGCGTAGCCTTTGCCGATGCCACCGACATCGATGCGCATCCCGGGATGCTCGAACCGCACGGTGTCGTTCGCGGGGTCGAAGAGCAGATTCTTGTAGTTGACACCCGGCAGAGCCGCCTTGATCTGCGCCTCCGTCGGGTGGATGTGCTCGGGGAAGTTGTACAGGTGGCCGACGCTGGCGTAGGTGATGTCGAACGCGCCGTCGGTGATCTCGGAGAAGTGAATCGAGAGCTTCAGCAGGTTGAACAGCTCGGGATCCACCTTGACCGGCCTCTCATAGGCATGCGCGTTGATCTGCGAGAGCTGGCTTTCGGGCTTGTAGTGGCTCATCAGATCGTCGATGCGCTGCATGTCGGCCATGACGGCCTCGATGGCCGCATCGCCCTTGGCCGCATCGTCCGCCCACACCTCCACATAGATGCGCGTGCCCATGATGGCTTCGGTCTTCTCACGCCATACCGCCCAGGCCGGTGGAGGCAGGAGAGCTAGACCCAGGACGAGCAGTGCCACGCAGTGACGCATCATTTGCCTTCCGTGATGAGCCGATCGATGTGCTTGAGCCTGCGGCCCCAGCCGCCGCTCATCGCATCGTACGCGTAATTGTTGTGTGTACCGAAGCCCCTCGTGCGCCACCCGGACGCGCGTGCCGCCGTCCACGGCGGTGAGCGTCCAGGTGTGATCGTGCGGCGGCATTCATGTCTCGGTCCTCTTCAGCAGCTGCGCAAGATTGTCGAAGCGCTCACGCCAGAAGGCTCCATAGAATTCGAGCCAGTCCACCAGCGGCGCGAGCCCACGCGGTTCCGCACGGTAGCGCACGTTGCGACCCTCGCGTCGCTCGGCCACCAGGCCTGCGGCCTTCAATGCTCGCAGGTGCTGAGAAACGGCTGGCTGGGACACGGTGCTACCCCGCACCAGCTCGCTGACGGTGATGTCGCCGGAGCGGGTGATCGCCTCGAAGACCGCGCGCCGGGTGGGATCGGCGAGCGTCTTCATGAGACGGGTGACGCGAAGCATCTCGGGCATGAAAAATATATAAGTGATTACTTATATGAAGTCAATGACCCGGCGCCGCCGCTCCCTACGTGGTCACGCGGAAGCTCGGACATTGACTCATCCGGGGTGGGTGCTCAGATTGCGGAATTCAGCGGATGTGTCGTAAGTCATGCCCGTATCGTTGACTCGCCGAAGCTTCCTGAGCACTTCCGTGCCGGCGGCGGTGTCCGCGATGTCGTTCCTGCCTCGAATCTCCCGCGCGGCAGATCCGATCGCCTCTACCCAGCTGGCCGATGGCCTGTGGTTGTTGCAGGGCGACGGCGGCAATGTTGTAGCGGCCGGCGGCGCCGACGGGGTACTCCTCATCGACAGCGGGCTTCCCGAGCGCGGCTCCGAGCTGGCGGGACGGGTCGCGGCCGTGTGCGGCACCCGCCGCGTCCAGGCGCTCTTCAGCACACACTGGCACTGGAATCACACCGGCGGCAACGAGGTGTTCGCCAAGGGCGGTGCCACGATCATCGCCCATGAGAACACCAAGCTCTGGCTCGGTACGCAGGTCATCTCGAAATGGCAGGACCGCACCTATCCACCCCGGCCCGCCCGCGCGCTGCCGACGAGGACGTTCTTCTACGGCACTCAGAAGATGACTTTCGGTCCGCACGAGATCGAGTACGGCTACCTGCCGCAGGCACACACTGACGGCGATATCTACGTGCGCTTCCCGAACGAGAACGTGCTGGTCGCGGGCGGCATCGTCAGCGGGGGCACGTATCCGATCGCCGATTACTGCACGGGCGGATGGCTGGGCGGCATGCTGTCGGCCCTGAAAAGGCTCATCGAGATGTCCGACGCCGGCACCCGCATCGTCGCGGGGCTCGGCCCGATGCGCTCCCGAGCGGACCTGCAGGCGCAGCTCGAGCTGTGCTTCACGGTTCTGTCGCGCATCGGCCAGAGCTACTACAAGGGCCAGACCTGGCAGGAGCTGCTGGCCTCGCGGCCGACCCGCGAGTTCGACGCGCAGTGGGGTGACCCGGGACTTTTTTTGAAGACCGCTTATGAGGGTGCGTGGCTGCACATCAATGAGATCCGGCGGGTCACCCGATAGCCATGCGGACGCTGTGTCTCATGGCACTGACGGGACTCGCGGCGTTGGCGTGCTGTGGCGCGCCTGGCGCCGATCGAAACACCGCAGCCGTTGCGCCTGAGCCGGGCGCCGTGGCGTCGGCTGCGGCGCGTGCCGCGGTGGCCGACACGGCGGCGGCCGTCGCGCCCGATGCGGGCGTGCGCGCCAATTGGCACCTGGTGGAGGTGTACTGCGAGAAGTGCCACAACGCCATCGATTGGGCCGGCGGCGTGGCCTTCGACACGATGTCGCCGGATTCGGTCCCCGCGGATGCTGCGATCTGGGAGAAAGCGATCCGCAAGCTCGGCGGCTCGATCATGCCCCCGCCGGGGAAGCCGCAACCCGACGCGGCCGCACGCCACGCCATGGTGCTCGCGCTGCAGGGTGATCTGGATAAAGCGGCGATCGCACACCCCAATCCCGGCGCGGTCGAGCTGCACCGCCTCAATCGGACCGAGTACGCCAACGCGGTCCAGGAGATGCTGGGCCTGCAGATCGACCCGGCGGCGTTGCTTCCCCGGGACGACAAGGCGGACGGCTTCGACAACGTCGCCGACGTGTTGAAGGTATCGCCGGCGTTTCTCGAGCAATACCTGTCAGCCGCGCGCCAGGTGAGCGTCGCGGCAATAGGCAATCCGCACGCGCGTACCACGAGCACCGTCTATCCCGGAGCAGCGGATGCCGGGGAGTACGTTCACAAGGAGGGCCTGCCGCTGGGCACGCGCGGCGGCATGCTCATCGAGCACGATTTCCCTGCCGACGGCGACTACGAGATCAGCATCGACGGCCTGGTCGGCGCCGGCTATGTCTGGGGAGTGATGGATGAGAACACGCTCATCATCACCCTCGACGACCGCAAAGTGTTCGAGCAGAAGCTCGGCGGAGACAAGGATCTCGCGGCGGTCGACGTTCAGCAGGCCGTCGGGGTGGGTGAGATCAACGGCCGGTTCCAGCACATCCGCCGTCACATCACCGCAGGCCCGCACCGGATCGGCATCACCTATCTGGAGAAGACCGCCGCCGAGTCCAACGAGATTCTGCATCTGTTCGTCCCCGTGGCGGGCATGTCCAACAACGTGAACGGCAACTCTCCCGGGCCGCGCATCCAGAATGTCGAGATCAAGGGGCCGCTGGTTGCGGAGGGCGTCAGCGAGACCCCCAGCCGCAAGCGCATCTTCGTGTGCTACCCGCACAGCGCGGCCGAAGAGCTTCCCTGCGCGCGCAGGATCTTTGCGCGCGTCGCCGAACAGGCATTCCGGCGACCGATCACGAGTGAGGATCTGGAGGGCGCGCTGTCCTTCTACGCCCGGGGCCGCAAGAGCGGCGGTTTCGATGCGGGCATCCAGAAGGGCCTGATGGCCATTCTGGTCAGCCCGAAGTTCCTCTACCGCGATCACGCCCCTGCGCCTGGGACGCCGCCCGGCACGCAGTTCCGGCTGGGCGATCAGGAGCTCGCCGCGCGCCTGTCCTTCTTCCTGTGGAGCGGGCCGCCCGATGAGCAGCTCATCCGCCTCGGCGCGAACGGGCAGCTGCATCGTCCGGAGGTTCTGGATGCGCAGGTTCACCGCCTGCTGGCGGACCCGCGTGCGCATTCGCTGACGACCAACTTCGCCTTCCAGTGGCTGAACGTGCACGGACTGCAGCTCGTGGAGCCGGATCCGAACTTGTTTCCGGACTACCTGCCGGACCTGATCAACGACTTCAGCCGCGAGCTGGAGTTGTTCGTCGCAAGCGTCTTCGAGCACGATCAACCGGTCACGGACCTGTTGGGTGCCGACTACACGTATGTGAACGAGCGTCTGGCGCTGCTCTACGGCATCAAGGGAGTGCGCGGCGGCGAATTCCAGCGCGTGACCCTGCAACACTCCTACCGCCGGGGTCTGTTGGGCAAGGGCGCTTTCCTGATGACGACTTCTTACGCCAACCGCACGACACCGGTGCTGCGCGGCGCCTACGTGCTGGAGAAGTTTCTCGGTACGCCTCCCGAAGCCCCGCCTCCCGGCGTGCCGCCGTTCCAGGAAACGCAGGAAGGCGGAAAGGCGCTCACCGTGCGCGAGCGCATGGAAGCGCACCGCAGCAACCCTTCCTGCAATGCCTGTCACGGCATCATCGACCCCATCGGCATGGCGCTGGAGAACTTCAACGCCATCGGGCAGTGGCGCGAGAAGGACATCGACGCGGGGGTTGCGGTCGATGCCTCCGGCAAGCTGATGGACGGCACACCGCTGCACGGCGTTGATGACCTGCGCAACGCTCTGCTGGCCCGCAAAGAGCAGTTCGTGCGCACGTTCACCGAGAATCTGCTGACGTTCGCGCTGGGACGGACACTGCAGTACTACGACATGCCGGGTGTGCGCGCCATCGTGCGCAACGCGGCCGGCCAGGATTACCGCCTGTCCTCGATCGTTCTGGGCATCGTCCACTCGGATGCCTTCCAGAAGGAGCGGGCTGCGGATGACGAGCGCCCCGGCGAGCAGAAGCTGGCATTGCGCCATTGAGGGGAAGAGCGATGTTCATTACCCGCAAGCACATCAAGCGCCGCACGGTCCTCAAAGGAATCGGCGCCTCCGTCGGATTGCCGCTGCTGGATGCGATGGTGCCGGCGGGGACGGCACTCGCCCAGACCGCGGCGGCCGCCAAGCCGCGTATGATTTTCGTTTACTTCCCGCACGGCGCGGTCATGGACAAGTGGACGCCGAGGAAGGAAGGCGCGGACTTCGACTTCCCCTACATCCTGGCGCCGCTGCAGCCGTTCCAGAAGCAGCTCACCATCATCAGCGGCCTGGAGAACAAGTCGGCGATTGCCGCCCCGGTGCACGCGATCACCCCGGGAACCTGGCTCAGCTGCGTGCCCCCGCGCATCAGCCACGACCCCTACGGCGGGGTCACGATCGATCAGCTGGCCGCCAAGGCCATCGGGCAGGACACGCCGCTGCCCTCGCTCGAGGTGGCCACCGAGGAGCAGGGCGGAGAGGGCTCCTGCGACCGCAACTACGGATGCAGCTACGGCAAGACGATTTCCTTCCGTACTCCCTCCACGCCGCTCCCGATGGAGCACAACCCGCGTAAGCTGTTTCAACAACTCTTCGGGCAGGGTGACACTGCGGAGGAGCGTGTGGAGCTCATCCAAGAGGACCAGAGTGTTCTGGATCTGGTGCGGCACGACGCCGCGGATCTCAGCAGATCTCTGGGGCCGCGTGACCGCGCGCTGCTGGATGACTATCTCGGCACGGTGCGCGAGATCGAGCGCCGCGTTCAGAAGATCGCCAGTCGCGATACCTCGAAGCTGCATCTTCCTGATGCGCCCTCCGGCATTCCGAACGCGTTCGACGAGCACATGCGCCTCATGCTCGACATGATGGCCCTCGCTCTGCAGGCGAATCTCACCCGTGTCATCACCTTCATGCAGGCGGCCGAGGTGAGCAATCAACCCTATCCCTTTATCGGTATCCAGGATGCGTTCCACCCCCTCTCGCACCATGGCAACAACGCGCTGAAGATGGACCGCCTCTCCAAGGTGCAGCGTTTCAACACCCAGATGTTCGCCGGTTTCGTGAAGCAGCTGCAGGCCATGCCCAACGGCGAGGGCTCGATGCTGGATCAGTCGCTCATCCTGTTCGGCAGCAACATGAGCAACAGCAACATGCACGATCATTTCCCGTTGCCGACGGCCGTGCTGGGAGGGGCCTGCGGCAAGCTCAAGGGCAACCGGCACGTGCGCTACCCCGATCACACGCCGATTGCCAACCTGCACGTGGCGCTGCTCAACAGGGTGGGCGTTCCTACGGCCTCTGTCGGCGACAGTACGGGCGAGCTCACGGAGATCTGACATAGTGCGCTGGCGTACCGCTCTGGCGATGGCTTCGCTCTTTCACGCGGCCTTCTGCGCCGCAGGGCCGCTGGTGGAAGCGGCTCGTGCCGGCAATCACGCCGCGGCGGCGGAGCTGTTACAGCAACACGCAGACGCGAACGATCGCATGGTGGATGGCACGACGGCGCTGCACTGGGCGGTCCACCACGGCGATGCCGATCTCGTGCGGCGCCTGATCAAGGCGGGTGCGGACGTCAAGGCGACCAACGACTACGGTGCGACTCCGATGTCCGAGGCCGCCGAGCGCGCTGATGCGCAGATCCTGGCGATGCTGCTCGAGGCTGGCGCGGACGTCGAGTCGCCCAACGCAATGGGCCAGACGGCTCTGATGACCGTGGCACGCACCAATCGTGTCGACGCCGCGAAGTTGCTGCTGGCGCATCACGCGGACGTGAACGCAAGAGAGCAGTGGCGTGGGCAGACTGCCCTCATGTGGGCGGCCGCACAGAGCCAGCCGGAAATGGTGACCTTGCTCCTCGAGCACGGAGCCAACCCCGACGCGAGGTCGGCCATTCGGGCGTGGGAGCGCAGAGTCACGGCCGAGCCGCGTCCGCAGAATCGCCCCCTCGGGGGCCTGACGCCGCTGCTGCTCGCGGCGCGCGAGGGGTGCGCTGCCTGCGCGCAGGCGCTCGTGAAGGGAAAGGCGGGCATCAACCTTGCCGATCCCGACAACATCACTCCGCTGTTGATGGCCATATTGAATGGTCGCTTCGATGCGGCCGCGGCTCTCATCGAGGCGGGCGCCGACCCGAACAGGTGGGATACCTGGGGCCGCGCGCCGCTGTACTCCGCGGTCGATTACAACACGACACCGCGCGGCGGCCGGCCCGACCGTCCCTCCTCGGACCGCACGACTGCGCTGGAAGTGGAAGAGAGGCTGCTGACAGCCGGCGCCAATCCGAACATGCAGCTGAAGCTGTTCCCTCCGTATCGCTCGCTCGGCCAGGATCGCGGTGGTGACGGTATGCTGAGCGTGGGCACGACGCCGCTCATTCGCGCTGCCAAGGCGGGCGATGCCGCCTCCATCCGACTGCTGCTGGCCCATGGCGCCCTGCCTGACCTGCCCAACGAGCTGGGAATTACCCCTCTGATGGCGGCCTCGGGGGTGGGCTCGACCACCATCGATACGCGGGGACGCTTCCGCAACGAGCAGGAGTGCATCGAGGCCGCGAAGCTGTTGCTCGCAGCCGGGGCTGATATCAACGCGCAGCGGGACAACGGCCAGAGTTCGCTGCACGGCGCGGCGCTGTGGGGGTGGAACGCGTTCGTGCAGTTCCTTGCCGACAAGGGCGCCAACCTGCAAGCTGGCGACCGTGACGGCATCAAGGCGCTCGACATCGCGCTCGGCAAGGTTGGAGTGACGGGGCGTGTCGGAATCGCGGCGCCCGAGCCGCACAAAGAGACGGCCGCGCTGCTGCAGAAGCTGATGGCGGCCGACAACTAGAGTTTTTTGATGGACTTTTTGCGGGGGAATCAAGCGTGAACCTGTTGCGGGACCTGTGTGCTTTTGCCTGCGTCGTGGCGTTCTCGTCCGCCGCGTTGGCCGATACTCCCACCTCCGTCGACGCCAAGCGGTTGACGAACGCCAACGCCGAGCCGGGTCAATGGATGCTCGAGGGCAGAACCTACGACGAGCAGCGATTCAGCCCGCTCAAGCAGATCAACACCGACACCGTCTCCAAGCTGGGCCTCGCCTGGTACGCGGACTTCGATTCCAACCGCGGCCAGGAGGCGACTCCGCTGGTGATCGACGGTGTCATCTATCTCTCCACCGCCTGGAGCAAGGTCAAAGCCTACGACGCGCGCACCGGCCGCCAGTTATGGGCCTACGACCCGAAAGTGCCCGGCGAGTTTGCCGGCCGCGGTTGCTGCGATGTGGTCAATCGTGGACTCGCAGCCTGGAACGGCAAGATCTATGTCGCTACGTATGACGGTTGGCTCACGGCGCTGGACGCCAAGACGGGCACGCCTGTCTGGCACGTGTTGACCCTGGATCACAACAAACCGGTCACCAGTACCGGAGCTCCGCTGGCCTTCAACGGCAAGATCGTGATCGGCAATGCGGGCGGCGAGTTCGGCGTCCGCGGCTACATCACCGCCTACGACGCGCAGACGGGCAAGCAGATCTGGCGCTTCTACACGGTACCCGGCAATCCGGCGGAGGGTTTCGAGCAGCCGGTGCTGAAGCAGGCGGCGGCGACCTGGAGCGGGGACTGGTGGACCGCCGGCGGTGGGGGCACCGTGTGGGATGGCATCCTCTACGATCCGAAGCTCAACCTGCTGTACTTCGGTACCGGGAATGGCTCGCCATGGAACCGCAAATATCGCGGCTCCGGCGGCGGTGACAATCTGTTCATCGCTTCGATCATCGCCGTCGACGCGGACACGGGTGTACACGTCTGGCACTACCAGGAGGCCCCTGGAGAGGAGTTCGACTACGACGCCACCTCTCCCTTGATGATCGCCGATCTGAAGATCGCCGGCCGTTCGCGCCACGTGCTGTTGCAAGCGTCGAAGGACGGATTCTTCTACGTGTGGGATGCCAGGAGCGGCAAGCTCATCTCCGCCAAGCCCTTCGTGACGGTGACGTGGGCCAAGGGGGTCGATCCCAAGAGCGGACGGCCGATTCTCAATCCTGCGGCGTTCTACGACGTGACGGGCAAGCCGGCGCTGCTGCAGCCGGGCGGGCAGGGCGCGCATTCATGGCATCCCTTCTCCTTCAACCCGCAGACGGGCCTGGTGTACTTCTCCGGGATCGAGACCGGCGGGGTCATGACCAGCGCCAAGAGCTACACCTATCAGCCGATGGGCGCGAACACCGGGATCGGTTTCGCCTCGCCCGACGTGCTCACTCCGGAGCAGCGCGCCAAGCTGCCCCGCGGTGGCGAGTCGACGCTGGTGGCCTGGGACCCGGTGCGGAACCAGCAGGTCTGGCGCACCGGCGTGCTGGGCAACATCGGCGCCGGCACGCTCTCGACCGCAGGCGGACTGGTCTTCCAGGGCACGACCAAGGGCCGGCTGGTGGCGTATCGCGCGACCGATGGCCAGGAGTTGTGGTCGATGGAGGCTCAGACGGGCGTCGTCGCCGCACCTTCCACCTTCGAGCTGGACGGCCAGCAGTACCTCGCGGAGGAAGTCGGCTACGGGCTGGCCCGCTACGGCACGAGCAACCAGTCGCGCCTGTTGGTTTTGAGGCTCGGCGGCTCCGTGAAGCTGCCTCCCGCGCCGCCTCCGCCGCCGGCGCCGGTGCTGAATCCGCCCCCATCCACCGCGTCGAAGGACCTCATCGAGGCGGGGCACCAGCAGTTCGACAGCCACTGCGCCATGTGTCACGAGACACAGTATGCCAACCGTGCCTTGTTCCCCGACCTGCGCTACTCGCCCGCGCTGAACAGCGCCCAGGCGTTTGACGCGATCGTGATCCAGGGCGCGCTGCAGAGCTCCGGCATGGCTTCATTCAAGGATCGCATCACCGAGCCGCAGGCGCAGTCGATCCGCGCTTATGTGATCGAGCGTGCCAACGAGTTGAAGAACGCGCCGCCCGCGGCGGGGGCAGGGCCGCCCAGGTAGCGGCCGCGAGGGTCTCGCCGGTGGGCACCCGGCTCGCTCGCGGCGGGGCTGCGGACCTGTAGCCATCCCAGCGCCGCGCGCTCGCCGCGGGGCTGCGCGCTTGTGGTCACGCCGCGCGCTCATCGCCGGCTGGGGGCGCCTGTGGCCCCACGCGTTCACCCCGGACTGGGTTGAAAGACGAACTCGTAGGCTTCTGCGTTGCTGGTATCGCCGCGCACCCAGGAAGCGCGCTCCCGGTCCACGGTCAGGAACCAGGTCTGTCGCCGCCGCACGCTGCCGTTGCCGCTGAAGGCCCGGCAGTCGAGGACTGCAGCACATCCACCGTGCTCGGGATCACGCACTGATTCATAACGAATGATTCGAATCTCGGCAGTGCGCCCGCTGCGCGCGAGTGCTTGGCAGCCGCTGTAGTCATCCTTGCTGCACCAAAGGCGCTTGTCGCGCACGAAAGGCTTGGTTCGCAGATCGATAGTGGGTCCCTGAGCTCTCGCCTGGAACACTGTGTGCGCGACGCCATCGAGTCGTTTGAGCCCGCTGCTGTCTGTGACGAATCGCCAACGCCAGTAACCCAGCTCGGCGCAACAGGTGCGCGTTGCCTCCGACCCGTACCACACTCCCGGATCTGCGAAGGCGCGAAAGCGCGAGCCGTGGTGCAAGGGTGGATAACGGAACGGTGTGTAGAGCAGATAGTCGTGGCCCACTGCGCCCGACGGGATGGGCGGTTTGGAGCGCTCGAGTATTGCTTCCAGCGTCTCCTGTTCCGTGAGGCTGTCGACCAGTGCTCGCGTGGCGACGACATGCTGTGCTTCCACAGCACGCCACACGTCGAGCCTTCCAGGCACGGCCTCAGATGCGACCGCGTGTGGCGTCCAGGTACTGGAGGACATGGACCAATCCTTCCGCGCTCAAGATCCGTTGAGCGGGCTCGCCGCCGAGCGCGGCGTTATCCGAGTGCAGCCAATCGCGCATCGCCTGGGCTTTGCCGCCTGTAATTGCCGAAAGCGAACGGTACAGACGCACGAAGGCCGCGGCGAGCTCCCAGGCCTTGCCATCTTCGGGCAACAACCAGGTGCCGGCTGCAAGTCGCGATGCCGTCGCCGTGCTCAACCCCAGGAGCCTGGCCAGTTGCGCCTGGCGCAAGCCCAGCTGATCGGCCGCGCGCACCGTCGCCTTCGACAGGACTGCGGCGGCACTTTCGGCGCGTGTGGCGGGTATGGGCATGAGGTAATCTCGTTTCAACAGAAACTATACGCCAATAAAATTTCTAATGCAAATCAGTGGTCCGCTGCAACCAGTCGGGGCAACCCGACCTGTTGCGCGACGACCGGCTTGGGCAGTTTGCTGCGGCAAGGCGGACCGGGAATGAATATTTGCGCTCGGGTGTCCGTAGGGTTGCCCGAGGTGCGCATACTCTTCATATAGAGGGAATCGTGAGCGCTGCATGAACCCTATGCCGCGGTACGAGGTCATCTGCGAGAGCACGCCGGCCGAGCAGGCACTGGCCCTGCGCCTGGTGACGGAGACCGACCTGCTGCGCCTGAAAGCCATTGCCCGGCTGCATGCCCGGCTCTTGCCTCCCGACATCGGCTGGAGCGATCTGCTGCAGGAGGCCTTTGCCCGCGTGCTCGATGGGTCCAGACGCCAGCCGCCGGGTCTGCCGGTATTGCCGTTCCTCGCCGGTGTGATGCGCAGCCTCAAAACGGAATACTGGCGGCGGGCTCGCAGAGAGGCCCTGAACCTTCCCAAGCTGCGCACTGAGCTCGAGGTGGCCGACAGCGGCGGCGCAGGCCCAGTGGATCCACGCGCCGAAGTCGAGCGCGGCCTGCAAGCGATGCAAGAGCTGGCGGCGATCTATCACCTGTTCGTCGACGACAACCGGGCACGCCAGATCATCGCGGGCCTGGCGGAGGAGCGAACGCCAGAGGAGATCTGCGAGAGCTGCAGTATGTCAAAGACGGACTACGATTCGACCCGGCGGCGGATGCGGCGAGCGCTGCTCCGCGAGGGCCTGAGGATGCAGCAGAAATGAAAATCCGGCGCCCCGAGGTTTCTCTGGAGTACGTTTTGGCCACGCTGGAGCGCGAGCTGATCGACGCCACTGACGAAGAAGTTCTGTCGGCGGCGGCCGAGCTCCGAATGAATCCCTCGATGAAGGGCTCGGCGGCCTTCATAGGGGTCAAATCCCCGCTCATCCGCGCTCTGGCGACCGACGTCGCCCGCGCCGCGGAGATAGAGCCGGAGCCGAGCCTCAACCGTCGGGAGCGTAGTGGCCCCAGAGACTCTTGAGCGCCCAGGTCAGAAACACGCTGCGGTCGCCCCACTGGGACTCGAACGCCCTCGCCGGCTGCGTGGCAACGGCTTCGTCGGCCGGACCATGAGGTCGTATATCCCACACTGCGAGCCGCGGCCGGCCGTGCCTATAATGAGTCTAACGTTCCTAACGACCGCCTCGGGTGTATGCGTTATCAGCAAAACAAGCAAGAGAGCGCCGAGATTCTACGGACGGCGCTCGCTTTCATGGCCAAGCAGGAGGCGGCCTTCCATCCCCCCAGCTACGCGCTCTGGTACGAGCACGTCGCCGGAATCAATCCGGATTTGACGAAAACCCTGGATGAGCGGCTCACCGCAGGCACGCCCCTGACGGATGCCGACGTCTGGCGCATGCACGCGCAGTACATCCTCACCCGGGACGCCGATGCGTTCGAGCGCATCCGCGAGCGCCTGCGCTACCTGCTGGAGGAGACCTCGCACGCCACGCAGAGCGCTGGAGCGCACGCGACGCATTTCGGACAGGCGTTGGAGGGGCACACCGCGCGGCTGCGGCAGCAGACGATCGGCCTGGAGATGATCCGGGAGGTCGTCAGTGAGCTGCTGGCGGATACTCAGCACATGTGCACGGTGACCTCCGAGCTGTCCGAGCAGCTCAAGCGCAGCGTGCAGGAGGTCCAGACCCTGACGCAGCGACTCGAGCAGGCCCAGACCGAGGCGCTGCTCGATCCGCTGACCGGCCTGAACAACCGGCGCGGGCTCGAGCGGGCGATCCAGGAAACCGGCGGCATTCAGGCCGGCTGCGCGCTGTTGCTGGCCGACATCGACAACTTCAAGACCATCAACGACACGCATGGGCACCTGCTGGGCGACAAGGTGCTACGCGCGGTTGCGCAAGTGATCAAAGCGTGCATCAAGGGCCAGGACATCGCCGCGCGAATGGGCGGGGAGGAGTTCGCGATTCTGCTCCCTGAGACTTCGGTGCAGGGCGCCGCGGCATTGGCGGAGAAAATCCGCCACGCAGTCTCTAAAGTCAGCATTCGCCGCGTCGACAGGAACGAATATGTAGGCAACGTCACCTTGTCGGTGGGTGTTGCAGACAGCCAGACGGGTGACACCCTCGAATCGCTTGCGGAACGAGCCGATGCGGCCCTGTACTCCGCCAAACGTGCCGGACGCAACCGGGTGAGCGTCGCCACTGCAGGTCCGAGCTAGCCGCCGCGCGCCGAACACCGGATCGTCACGCACGCGCTCTCACAACGCTCCACCTCAGGCGATGGGATCCCTCGGCCTTCCAGTCACGCCATGCCGCCGCTGATGGAGATGATCTGCGAAGTCAGATACCCGGCTTCATCCGACACCAGGTAAGCCACCAGGCCGGCGACTTCCTGCGGTGTGCCGGCGCGCTTCATCGGGACGAGGCGTGCGATCGCCTCCGGGTCGAAGGTCTTCTCACTCATGCTCGTGGCAATGATTCCGGGGGCGATGGCATTCACCGTAATGCCGCGCGAGGCCACCTCCAGCGCGAGAGCCTTGGTGGCTCCGTTGAGTGCGGCCTTCGACGCTGCGTAGTTCACCTGGCCGCGATTGCCGATCAGCGCGGATATCGAGGACGTGTTGACGATGCGTCCCCAGCGGCTGCGGATCATTGGCATGATGAGCGGCCGGGTCACGTTGAAAAAGCCGTTGACCGAGACATCCAGCACACCGTGCCACTGGCCGGAAGTCATCCCGGGGAAAGGCGCATCGTCGTGGATGCCGGCATTGTTGACCAGGATCTGGATCGGCCCGGCCTGCAGCGCCGACTCCAGCACCCGCTCGGTCTCCTGCGCGTCTGTGATGTCGAAGGTCAGCGTCTCGGCTCGTCCACCGGCCGCAGTGATCTCCGCAGCCAACTTCGCGGCGGCTTGCGTCTTCCGCCGGGCGTGTACGAAGACATGATGCCCGTCTTGCGCCAGCCGGCGGCAGATTGCAGCGCCGAGCTCACCGCTGCCTCCAGTGACGAGCGCACGCTTAGGAGTGTTGTCCGTCATAGAGGAGCGAAGTGTGTCGTAGAGCCGCCGCGGATGTCGAATATTATTGTTGCGCGGCCGCGCAGCAGTGGCTGCTCGCCCTCGAACACGGCAAAGTCGTACAGCACAGTGGTGTCGTCGGAGGTGACCCGCGTTGCTGTCGCGATGAGGTCGGAACGCAGGTCATCGAGGCGCTCGACGAACAGTCGCACACCACGCACACTGGCGAGGTAGCCCACTGCCGGACCGTTGGTGCCCATTGCTGCAACGAGCACGCCGTGTACGGCCATCGACTGCGCAGCATATTCGACGCCGCAGGCCGCGCCGAGACGTCCGTATGCTCGGAGCGGGTTCTCGAGGGAGCGATGCGAGGTGCTGCGGCAACGGATCTGTTGCGCATCCCAGTCGAGCACTTCATCCAGCAGACACATCCTGCCCGCGTGGGGGATGTGGGTGCATATCCACTCGTGATCTAGGCGCATGGCTCGCTTTCCACGGCGAGGCGCAACTCACCCAGGTAGTCGAGCACCACGCGCTGCGCCCGGCGTTGGGCAAAGGTCTGCAGCAGCGGTAAGGACCGGGCAGCCGGGATGGCCGAACGGAGCGACTCCAGGCGGGGCGGCGACAGGCGGTCCGGCGAAGCGTCCGTCAGCGTCGCGGTGATCCGGGCCAGCGAGCCAGAGCGCGGCTCGGTCGAAAGCAGCAGGGCGACACCGAAGGCATCCGGAATGGGCCGCTTCGCGAACAGCGGCTCCGGATAGGGCGTATCGTAGGCGATGAGCAGGCAGGGCATTCTTTCCACGGCCACCTGGGTGAGCGCTTCGAGCAGGCCCGCGGCAAAGCTGGCATCGAAGCCGCAGAGGCAGTTCGAGGGCGCGCGCGCACCGTTGGCAATGCTCCAGTAGCCGGCGGCGACGTTGTGCACCGAGTTGTGAAACCTGGTCGGGGACAGCTGGCGATCGCTCGTGGCGAGCACCTCACAGATCTCGTGGCAGATCTGGCCGTCAGCGCCGGAGGAGGAAAACACGGTCGGCAGGTGCGATGGGTGGACGGCGGCGCGTGACGCTGCCTCGTGGCCGACCGCCAGAGCCAACTTGACCACGCGGCCGGTGCGGCGCCGCTCGGTAGGGGGGAGGGAATCGGGAGCGGGCAGAACGGTCGGGCGCGGATCGTAGAAGGTCTCGCCCTTGAGGACGGCACAGGCTGCCGGCCAATCGCTCAGGCCGGGGCCGAGCAGACCCACTCCATCGACCCACGCGGTCAGCGCACTCACGTGCCGCTCCGTTCGCGGCCGAAGATGAGGCTGCAGTTGCTGCCTCCGAAGCCGAACGAATTGCTGAGAACGTGTGTCAGCGGGCCGAAACGGGTCTCGCTGAGATAACGCACTGCGAGCGCCGGGTCCACCCGCGTCGTATTGACTCCCGCCGGCATGAAGTCATTTTGCAGCGCCAGGGCACAGATCACCGCCTCCAGTGCGCCGGCCGCTCCGAGCGCGTGGCCGGTCGCTCCCTTGGTCGAGCTGGAGGGCGTGTCGGTGCCGAACAGGCTGCTGACGGCACGGCTCTCGGAGTTGTCGTTGCTTTGAGTACCGGTGCCGTGCAGGTTGATGTAGTCGATCTCGCCCGGCTCCAGCCCTGCGCTGTGCAGGGCATGCAACATTGCGGCTCGCGCTCCGGCGCCCTCCGGATGCGGGGATGACATGTGGTAGGCATCGCTCGACTCGCCGACACCCAACAGCCTGACAGTGTCCGTCCCGACCGTGGAGGAGGGCGACTCGAGCAGCGCGTAGGCCGCGGCTTCCCCGATCGAGATGCCGTCGCGCGCGACGTCGAATGGACGGCACGGGCCGGGCGAGATGAGTTGCAGGGCATGAAAACCGTACAGCGTCGTCAGGCACAGGGAATCGACCCCGCCGACGACCGCCGCGTCGATCAAGCCCGCTTCGATCATCCGTCGCGCGCTCCCGAACACCTTGGCGCTGGAGGAGCACGCTGAGCACACAACCGCTGCGGGTCCGTCCAGATCCAGTGCGCCGCGGACGAATGCGGCGACGGAGAAAGAGTTCTGAGTCGTCGCGTAGTCGAAGTCTGCCGGCAGTGAGCCGCTGGCCGGATCGCGTTGCCGATACGCGATCTCGCACTGGAGAATGCCGGAGGTGCTGGTGCCGAGGAATACCCCGACTCGCCGGCGTCCCCAGCGCCTGACGCTGTCCTGCACCGCGTTCACAAAGCCGTCCTGGCGCAGCGCGAGCAGCGCGAGCCGATTGTTGCGGCAGTCGAATGGACGCAGCGAGACGGGCAGGACGACCTCATCGACTCCGGCGACCTCGCCGGCATAGGTAGGAAGGTCGACGGTCTCGAAGGTGCACTTTCGCAATCCCGAGCGGCGCTCGCGCAACGCCTGCAGCGTCGCTGCGACGCCGCGGCCCAGGCAACTCGTTGCAGTGAAGTGGGTGAGGACGAGTGGTTTCATGCGTGCGGCGGCAGCGCGGAGCGCAATGTGATGGCGGTCAGTCGTGCGGAGGCCAACGCCTGCAGGAGGCGCGGCAACACCTCGAGAATCAGCGCCGAGCCCGAGGGTGTTCGTCCCGCATGTCCGTCGTGCAGCAGCAGAATATCCCCGCCGCCGATGCCGCGGGTCAGGCTCCTCAGCACCACCGCCGCGTTGCGATTCAATGTATCGAAGCCGCGTCGCGTCCAGCTTGCCAGCTGTAGATCCCGACGCGCGAGTACCGGATCGAGAAAGGGATTC